>Ga0209828_1000920_pt1 | contig 27761 bp, 28 predicted proteins | sample MaitaG_FD_187429 | JGI IMG/M metagenome (GOLD analysis project Ga0209828, IMG submission 187429) | Marine algal microbial communities from Maine, USA - Maine_Asex2 metaG (SPAdes) (version 2) | ecosystem: Host-associated > Algae > Red algae > Unclassified | place: Maine, USA | collected 2015-01-05
TTGCCGGTCGGCGATGTCGCTATCGACGCGACCGCTTGCCCAAACCAGATAGATGCCGCCGGCAATGAGCAGGGCTGTTCCGATCACAGCAACGATGAAAACGTTGCGTCGATTGTTCGCTTCTGGCCGAACGGATTCTGAATGCAGCTGGTTGTGAACATGGCCATCTGCGTTGCCGAAGTCGGGCTCGTCAATCATGTCGGTGGGTCTTTCGTTAACGTCGTTATCGGCGCTGCGGGTTCCGATGCGAAAAGGGCGGTCGTTGCGACGACTGCAGCGATCATCGCAACGGCCAAGGCCATCAGGGCGTTTGTCTTGCCAAACGTCTCGAATAAGGTGACGAAGATGCCAGCCGAGAGCATGCGTGATATAGCGATGATCACGGTGACCATCGCTATCCCGCTCGCTCGGATATGACTCGGAACAAGACGCGACACCATGGCGGGCACGACACCGTCGGTAGCGGCGTAATACGCGCCCAAAAGACCCAGCGCCACGAGTGATGCAACCAGTCCTAGATCTGAATAGGCAAGTACCAAGTACATGCCAACAAGCAGCGCATTACCGCCCAAGAAGACCGGCCGTGTTCCGATTTTGTCAGCGAGGCGTCCGAGTGGCATTGCGAGCGCGAGATACACCAGTGCCGTGCCGACAAAGAGCAAGGGGAAATACTGCGCGTCGAGATTGTTGTTCTGCTGGATGATCAGATAAATGAACGCGTCGCCGACGGTGACCACGCTTAAGAGCGCAACTGCCACAGCGATGCGGGGCACACCGGTGGTTGTAAGAACCTGGCCCCATTGCTCACGCGTTTTAGACGGTTGTTCGTGCACCCGTTGTTGGGGCTTTTCATGAGCGAACAACCAGATTACTGCAACGCCAAGTGCGGCAAACATGGCGCTAATGACAAACACGGCGTCGAATGCCCCAGGAGCAGCTCGTAGTACTAGGAACGCAGCGAGTGGCCCGAGCAATGCGCCCGCCGTGTCCATGGCTCGGTGGATACCAAAGGCTTGGGCAAGGCGATCCGGCGCCGTGCTCAAGGAAATCAAGGCGTCTCGGGGTGCGGTGCGGAGGCCTTTGCCGATCCGGTCGGCGAGCAAGAATGGAACCGCTGGAATCGCTGCAACCAGCGCTCCCGCTACCAGACCGACGCGAGTGAGAGCTGAGATGAAGTAGCCGGCCGCTGCGGTCTTCTTGTGACTCTGACGATTGTCGGCAATCGAGCCTCCCCAGATACGGAACACGGCGTTCGTTGCTTGGTACGCCGCTTCGTACGCCGCGAAACCAAACAGGCTGAAGCCCAAACTGGTAGTAAGAAACAGTGGCACGATCGCTACAACCATCTCAGAAGAGATGTCGCTAAAGAAGCTCGTGAATCCCAGTGCCAAAAGGTTCTGTGACAACACCTGCGAGCGTCGTTCGGACGGGGGACCTGGCGGAACAGGCGGGATCGAACGTACCGACGGATACACGTGTTTAGTATCGGCCAAAGGTCGCATTGTGTGAGCACGACGACCTATAAAATGGGCTATGTGTCTCCTGGTGCTCGGGCGTCTGCTGAGATCGTCGGTGTCGAAGTATTCAGTGCTTCAATGGCGAAGCCCGCTGCACGCTTGTAGTTCGCCATGAACGCTTCGACGTCGGATCTCGGGATGACATCGTCGATATAGTCAAAGACACCACCGCAGCGTTCGTCGACAACGCCAAGGATCGAGACTGGGCCGGAGCCGCGGTTGCGCAGCACCAGCGATGACATGGGCTCGATCAGTTCGGCCTCGAACGCAACAAGTGCTTCAGGTCCAACGCCTAGTTCGACGAACTTGGCACCCAAGACTCGCGCGTCGACAATCGCTTGACTCGCGCCGTTAGACCCCACCGGGTACATAGCGTGCGCAGCGTCGCCGAGCAGGCAGACACGACCGTCGACCCACTGATTGACCGGGTCTCGATCGACCATTGGGAACTCCCACACAGCCGGAGCGCCATGCACGAGGCTGTGGATGTCGAGCCAATCGAACTTCCAGTCTTCGAATCGAGGTAGGAACACACCGACATCTACTTGGGTGTTCCAGTCGCTGCGTTCCCAACCTTGACTCGGGTCAAAGGTCAGTTCGGCGATCCAGTTCTGGAGCTGGAGACCGGTGGCCGGGTCGACACTCGAGATCGGATAGTGGATGAAACGTTGCTCAAGTGTGCCTACGAGCGTGAACGAAGCGCCGGAACGAATGGGAGGGCCGGGCGTGGCTCCTCGCCAAAGCACGGCGCCACCCCAGACAGGGTCTCCTTCTTCTGGATACATCTGTGCTCGGATCGTCGAATGCAGACCGTCTGCGGCAAGCAACAGCGAGCCACTGACTTCGACTTCGTGGCCATCGCGCGTGTCGACGCTCACCGTGACCTCGTTGGTCGACGTTCGATAGGACACCACCCGGTGGCCTGTGCGCACTGCTTCGGGACCTAGCCGACCGAGCACCGTTTTGTAGAGCAGCATTTGTAGTTGACCGCGGTGAACTGAGTATTGCGGCCAGTTGTAGCCAGCGCTGCGTCCGCGTGGTTCAGCCCAAATGTCGTTGCCGTTGCGGCCAACGAGTGCCCATTCCTGAGCTTCGATACCGATCGCGTCGAGTTCGTCGGCCAAACCAAGGTCGAACAGCTCGCGGATCGCGTTGGGTTGCAGATTTATGCCGACGCCGAGAGGAGCAACGGTGCGCACCGATTCGAGCACGATTGCGGGGACACCGATCTGGTGGCATGTCAGCGCCATGGTAAGACCAGCGATGCCACCGCCAGCGATGAGCACCGTCACGGGGCGGGGCGGCGTTGGTTGAGGTTCACGGTGACAACGCCTTTAACGGTGTGCACCGGTGGGCGACCAAAGTGTCGACTGTCGTCGCCCGCCGGACTTTCTAGAGTGACATGTGCGTCTGGGTCAACCGACCTCACGTACTTGATGACGTCGAGATTCTTGAATGGGTGACGCGCAACCACGACGTCACCCGAGCTCGGTGCAATCTTTGGATTGATCAATACAAGATCACCGTCGACGTATCCGGGCTCCATACTCGTGCCTTGGACGCGCCAAGGGCGCCGCTTTCGCAGCGCCCACAGCAGTAGTTCTTTTACGATGATGATGAGTCGATCGGGTTAACCGACGGCGGGGACCCAAGAGACATCGCGATTCTTTGACTCCCAGAACATCTTGTGGATCTTCTCAACCGATGCCATGAGGTCTTCGGCAGCAGCCACATCGACGTTCTGTTTGGCCTTTGAACACAGCTTGGTTGCGGTCCAGAAGGTCTCGTGAAGGTCAGGGAATGCTTCGAGGTGATCTGGCTTGAAGTAGTCAGTCCAGAGCACGAGCAGTTCATGCTTGGTGGATTCGGCCTGCTCCTCTTTAATCGAGGCGAAGCGGCTCATGGTGTTCAAGTAGCCAGCCCACGCTGCGTCGTCGCTGCCCTCGGGCACATGCAGATCGAGCATCTTCTTGGTCATTGACAACACGGCTTCGGCGGTTACTCGTGCCGACGCTGGGTCGTACACGCCGCAGGGTCCGTCGCAGTGAGCCTCGGCCACAGGGGCGGTAAACATTGCCTGTACGCGATCGCGCATGCTCATGGGGGTGCTTCCTCAAATTTGTAGCGAATTGGTATCACTCACAGTAGATCAGTGAGACGCTCGACGCTACACGCACGCATCAATTTGTTTGTTGTCGCTCGAGCGCCCACGTGCGCGCTGCCGGGGAGCACGCCCAGGTGATCGCGTTCGCAAGGATTCGCCTGTAGTTCGGGTCCTGATATGCAGACGGGCCATCCCCAAACTGCAGGTACACGATCGGACTTGCCTTTGCGGCTTTGATCCATCCCACAACGTTGGATCCAGGTGGGTGCGTCCAATCGCCGCGTGTATTGAGCTGGCCTCGCACCGCAAGATCTGCCGAGGAGAAGTTTGTGTCGACAAACTCGTAGTCGCTGACGAAGAGTGGTGTGATGGAATCCTCAAAGATCGGTGCGAGGTAGAGCTCGTCGACCAGCGTGAACGGTTCGATGCCAGCAGTGATTGGGTGATTGGCTACGGGTGTCACGGTGTGGGTGACATCGAGCGCGTAGCCCGAGTCAGGCATTGCAGCACCGCGAGACTGGCCGGGTTGGTACAGGAAATGTGAGCCGACGATCTCGGACCAGCGTGGCCATGCCGGCCATGCGGCACACGCGTGATGCAAAATGACAAGTGGTTGCCCCGCCGCGAGCATGGCTTCCAGGCCTTCAACGTAGAACTCTGGAGGTTCGAAGAACAGGGGCACGTCTGCGGGGCGGAATTCGATTCCGGGCATGTCGTACAGGACGTAGCAGTCGAAGTTCGATGCGGCGTCGGGGCTAAAGAGCAGCTGCGCTGCCGGGTGTTCGACGTGCGACCATTCGATGTCTTCGTTGTCTTCGAAGACACCCAGGAAGCCGCTCCGGTCAAATGGGTGACCGCGGGTAACAACCAGCGCATGGTTTCGGTCGTCGCGGGGCCAAGCTGTTCCCCCGTTGCTGCGCGGACCTCGTTTGCTGCGAGGTCGGTGGTAGTCGGCAACGTCTTCTTCCATGGCCGCTCAGCGTACGGTGCCCGCCTCCTTCACTACGAGCCAACCGCACACCGTGGGCGCTAGCCAAGCTGACCTTGGGCCCTAGAGTGTTGCAACGTTTCGTGCGCGACAAGGAGAAGGTCATGATCCGTCACTGTGTGATGTTCAAATGGGCAGATGGTGCTACCGATGAGGCCAAGGCGGCGGTCAGTGCGGGCCTCGACGAACTCGCCAAGCTTGAGGTGATCGCTGCATATCACCATGGTCCCGACGCTCAGATAAGCGACGGCAACTGGGACTACGTGGCGGTCGGTGACTTCGCATCGGTTGCGGACTACCAGGCCTATGCAGTCGCCGCCGACCATGTTGAGCTGATCGCCAATGTGATCAGGCCAAACATCAGTGCGCGTGCTGCGGTTCAGTACAACATCTAAGAGCGTTAGCCAACGAGCCAATCGAGGAGACGCGCATTCAGCGCGCGGTGAGCAGGAACGTCTAAGGATCGCCGGTCATGGCCGAGCAGGTTCACTGCGCACTTTCCAAGCGAGGTCTCGTGCAGCCAAATCAAAGGATGACCGCCGGACTGAGCGATTTGGTGCACGTCGTCGTCGACGATCAGGTCCCGATACAACTCGTCGCGGACCACGAACTCGTCGAATGCGAGAGAAGCGTTGACGGTCGGACTGATCGTGAGGTCGGCGGGTTCGGGATGCCAGCTTGTGTTCCAGTCCCAGGTGCCGCCAAGCCACTGACGCCACGGTCGCCATCCATCGAAGCAGATCACAGCGGTGTGCATCGCAAGCAGCGGCACACCATTGGTGCGCAGCTGATCTAGGGCTGCAGCGGTTACGGCATCGAGCTTCACGGCGTTCTCGACACGTTGATCCTCGCTGTAGCGATCCTCGGTCATTCCAAACCAGCAGGCACCGTTGACGAGCAAATCGCAGCTTGCGGTGATGGCTTCGAGCACGTTTCCGGGTTCGGTCACAGCGACCACGTTGAAGCCGTGGGAACCGAGCAGCTCGGTCATCGCAGCAATGAGGTCGCGCCCCGGATGGGCCCATCCTCCGGCCAGGACAACAGCGCTATTCATATCGTGACCGTAGCGAGAGGGCTCGGTCGAAGTCACGTTGTGGTCCCCGCAGAATGGCCTTATCGGATACCACCGATTGCCGGAGGGCCAACCGTTTAGCCGGTTTCCGCGGCCGAGGCAGAGCTCACGATGTCGCGCACCACAAGAAACCGTGCCAGCATGCATGGCACGAGGCTGGGTCGCGTGGACACGAAGCCGGTGGTCCGGGTTCTCGCGTTCATCATCCGAGCGTGGCCTTGGTAACGATGTTGTTGTCGATTTCAAAGTTTACGCGATCGGGCCAGTAGTCCGTCGTGACAATGAGCCACTCATCATCTATGCGCACCACCCTTGACTGGAACCCAGCGTTGTACGCAACTGCTTCGGCCCATCCTCGAGAGTGGCCCAAGTAGTCCGCTTCGTTGAAGATCGGGTCCGCTCCCGACACAGTGACCGTGCCGCACTGCGTGCTGCCTTTGCCCCCGGCGTGCTGCCACAACAAATTGACGTCATAGCGTCCGGCTTCGGCGTAGTACGCGTGCGATTCATTGGTCCGATCGATGGTGCCATCGCCATGATTGAACGCAAAGGCTACGGGGACACCTTCGGGCTTTTGGAAGGCCGTAAAGACCAGCGTCTCGTCGACAACAACATGGTGCTTTGAGATGGTGCACCCAATCTGCACCTGTCGAGGTGTTGGCGGAGTGCGAGGACAGCCGTAGTGCAGGGCGTTTGGAACACAGATGAGTCCGTCGCACCACCAGACCGGTTCATCAGCTGCGCCGGGACCAACGTAACAATCAGGGTTTACCCAGCTTGGATAAGGCGTTGCTGTTGCCGTTGGGGGAACCGGCGTCGAAGTTGGGGCAACTGGGGTCGCCGTCGCTGGAACCGACGTCGGTGGGACCGGAACCGCCGTGGCTGGCACTGACGTCGCGGTGGCCGGAACCGTCGTGGCTGGCACTGATGTCGCGGTGGCTGGAACCGCCGTGGCTGGCACTGACGTTGCTAGAACCGGCGTTGTGGTTGGGGGCACGTCAGTTGGCGCGGCGGTTGGCGCCTCGGCCACTGCCGCAGCAGAAGCAGTTGCGGTGGCATTCGGTGTTGCAGCAACGGTCGGTGTCGCCGCCACGATGGTCGGAACGTCGATCGACGTTCGCGTCGGCTCGACCGTGGCAACTGGCTCCGTTGCCTCGACTGTTGGCGTTGCGCCAGGTTGCTGGGCGGTCTCGACAGCGTCCGATGCACACGCAGCCAGAAGTATCGCCAGCACAACACAGGACAGAAGAATCCTTCGCATGCTGTACACACGCACAAACGATGTGTGATGGTCCCTCACCGTCAAAAGTTTGGCGGATCACATTTGCCCCTTGGCAGCAAAGCCCAGGTAGCTAGATTCGGTACTTGTCGAGCAGTTGCCGAGCGATGACGAGCTTCTGGATCTCGCTTGTTCCTTCGCCAATGATCATGAGCGGCGCGTCGCGGTAGTACCGCTCGACGGGGTACTCGCTGGTGTAGCCGTTGCCGCCATGTATGCGCATTGCTTCGAATGCGATCTCAGCGGCGACCTCGGAGCAGAACAGCTTGGCCATGCCCGCTTCTAGGTCAGCGCGCATGCCATCGTCGAACTTGCGGGCGGCGCTGTGACACATCAATCGTGCCGCTTCGAGTTTGGTCGCCATGTCGGCGAGCTTGAACGCAATGACTTGGTGGTCGTAGATCTTCTTGCCGAATGTTTCTCGTTGCTGCGCGTACGCCATCGAGGCTTCGAACGCTGCTCGGGCAACGCCTACTGCACGAGCGGCGATGTTGATCCGGCCGAGCTCAAGGGCGGAAAGTGCAGCGTTCAGACCACGGCCCTTGCCGGCCTCGTCGCCAAGCATGTTCTCGGCTGGGACGCGCTGGCCGGCATAGGTCATCTCCATTGTCTCCAGGGAGCGGTAGCCGAGCTTCTCAACTTTCTGGCAGGAGATGTTTTCAAAGGTCATGCCAGGCTCCTTTTCGATAATGAAGCAGGTGACCTTGTCGTCAGGTGTTTTCGCCATCAACGCAACGATGCGAGCCCGCACGCCGTTCGTCACCCACATCTTTGTTCCACTGATGACATAGTCGTCGCCGTCGGGAACCGCCCGACACGTCATTGACCGTGCATCGGATCCGGCATCGTGCTCCGATAACGAGAAGGCCGCTCGTGTTGCACCGGTACACAGGTCGGGCAACCATCGCTGTCGTTGGTCCTCGGTCCCGTAGCGCAGAATCATCGTGCACACGATGAGGTGACTGTTCAGCACTCCTCCGAGCGACATGAACCCACGAGAGATCTCTTCGATCAGCCGGGCGTAGGTGATGTGGTCGAGCTCGAGCCCGCCGTACTTCTCGGGGATAACGCAGCCGAACAGACCAAAGGCCTTCATCTGCTCGACCATGTCGTCGGGAAACTCGTCGGCGAGTTCGAAACGAGACGCGTTCGGAACTACCTCTTTGTCGACCCAGGCGGCAACCGTTTCAACGATCTGGTCGGCAATTTCTGGGTCGGTCGCCATCTAGTCTGCCTTTGGGGCAAGGGTGCGGTATCCGCCGCGGTAGAAGATGACGGGCTCAGCTGGTGACTCTGCGGCTTCCATGTGTGTGACATTGCAGAGAGCGAACTCGTGATCCCCGGCATCGATGACCTGGTTCGGCGTCAATGTGAGCCAGGCAGTCGTGCGAGCGAACTTGGGTGCACCGTCGACCACGGACCAATCGAGTCCCTCGAATCGTTCGTCGGGCGCTCGCATGCATGCGTTTGACACATCGACTTGGTCACCGCTCAGCACGTTGACGCCGAGCACGTCAGCCCCGCGCAGTTGTTCCCACGTGCTCGACGTTGTTGTGCAGAAGAAGCCAGCCAGCGGCGGCTCGAGCGATACGGAGACAAAGCTGCCTATCACCATTGCCACCGGGGCGTCATCGACCATCGCGGTGACGACGGTGACACATGTTGGCACCTGGCCCATGACGTTGCGGAAATGTTTGGGATCGATTGTTTCGACTTCACTCATGGCCACGACGCTAATAGGAAATCGACTACGGGTCTAAGGTTCGACTATGACGCTTCCTCGAATCGGTGTGTCCCTGTCATCTCGTCATGCCTCGTCTCGCGACGGCGCAGACGCACCTCGTCGCATGATCGAACGGACCCGCGTTGCGTACCAGGCCGGTCTGCATTCTCTGAGCATTGGCGACCATCACGACATGCCGGTTCCGTATGCCCAGAACACGCCCATGCTTGGGCGCTTGCTTGCTGAGTGGCCGGACCGTCCGGCTGGATGCCTGTTCCTGGTACCGCTCTGGCCAGTTCTCCTGATGGCCGAGCACATCGGCACCCTTGCGGCGATCCACCACGCTCAAGCCCCGGACGTACCGTTTATCGTGCAAACGGGCATTGGATGGGGCGACAAGCAGTTCGTCAACCTCGACGCTGATATGTCGACGCGCGGCCGCAACATTGACGCCGCGATCCCCGTGGTTAAGGCGCTGCTGGCTGGCGACTCAGTGACCGACGACTACTTCGGGTTGCACGAGGCGACCGTTGGCCTTCGCTCAAACGGCCCGATCGAGTGGTGGATTGGAGGTACCGCCCACGTTGCGATCGATCGCGCTGCTCGACTCGGCGACGTCTGGTACGGCTCGCCCGGCCAAGATGACGCCGCAGTGCGATCGGCGAACGACCGCTACCGCTCAGCTGGCGGCGCACGCGTTGCGCTGCGACGCGATGCGCTGCTCGGCACAAACGGCGATGGCGCTCGGGCCAACGCTCGTGAACTGATCGAGCGTGGCTATCGCGGACTTGCCTTCGAACGGTTGCTGACAGGAAACGCCGATGACGCAGCGGGTCGCTGTTACGAACTCGCGGCGCTCGGGGTAGACGACGTCATCGTGCGGTGCGCATCACCGGATCAGCAGGTCGCTCTCCAAACGTTCACTGAACTCGGCCAGGCCACCGTGCGCGAGACTGCGTTATGACCTTGACCACCTACCCGTTTTTCCAGCAGGCCTACCTCGTCAATGATCTCGAGAAGAGCATCACCCATTGGCACACCGTCTTTGGTGCTGGGCCGTTCGTGGTCGTACCGCATCACACGACAGACCACTTCGACTACCGCGGCACCGATCACGAAGCCGATGTCTCCTACGCGTTCGGCTATCTCGGCGACATGCAGATTCAGTTCATTGTGCAGCACGACGACACACCCTCGATCTACCGCGACATGTTCGAGCCTGGCGAAGAAGGCTTTCACCATGTTGGCTGCCTGGTCCACGATTTCGAGGCTGAGTTCAAACGCCTCGAATCGCTGGGGTTCGAGTGTGCGACCCGTTTGTATGCCGACGGCGTCGACGCTGCATACTTCGACACCCGAGAGGCCAATGGGTTTTTCACCGAGATACACGGCGACCCACCCCGTATCGTCTCTGCGTTTGCCCAGTGGCATCGAGCGCACGCGAACATGGCACCGGGCGACGCTGCGATCATGGTGCGCGACAAGGCCGTTGAAAAGGGCGCCTGATAGCTTCGACAAATGAACGCGCCGAACATTCTGCTGATCGTTGCCGACCAAGAGCGTCAGCGCGACTGGATCCCACCGGAAGCGTCGCTTCCCGCCCGTCAGCGGCTCATCGACAACGGCCTGGAGTACACCCGCTACTACACCCATACCTCGCCGTGCTCACCGGCCCGCGGCACATTGTTCACGGGTCAATACCTGCCGGTCCACGGTGTCAATGAGAACTGCATCATGCCAGCCAACGGCGAGTTGTCGACCAACGCGCTGACGCTCGGCAAACTCTTTCGCGAGCAGGGTTACTACACCGGCTACAAGGGGAAGTGGCATCTCACGCCGGGACCGTTTCCCGATATGGACGCCTATGGCTTCAGCGATTGGGAAGGCAACGATCAGGCCTTCTGGGGTCAAGCTGGTAGCGGTGTCGAGTTCGACGAACCAATCGCCAGCTCAGCAGCGCAATGGATTCGCAATCGCGACGCTGACCAGCCATGGTTCTTGTCCGTCGGCTTGGTCAACCCCCACGACATCATGTGGTTTCCCATGGATCAGCCGTGGTATCAGGCCGAGAACGCGGAAACGGTCGCTGCACTCAAGGCTCGTTACAACGGGTACGACTGGGGGCGCGAGGATCCCCTGCCGGCGTTCGACCTGCCGTATGAGGAATGGTTCACCGAGCTCCCCCACAACTTCGACGATGATCTGCACACCAAACCCGATGTCCATCGCCGGTTCATGCACGAGATGTCACGCAGCCAGGGTTGGTTAGAACCAAGCGATCACAAGAACTGGATTCGCCAGCTCGACTACTACTTGAAGCTGCATCAGATGAGCGACGAAAGTCTGTCGCTGATCCTGGGCGCTCTCGATGACACACAGTCGTGGGACAACACCATCGTGATCTTTACGGCGGATCATGGCGATCAAACCGGCTCCCACGGCCTTCGTTCTAAGGGCCCGTGGAACTACGAAGAGACCATGCGCATTCCGCTGTATGTGGTCGCTCCTGGCATCACCACCCCAGGATCCAAGACCGCAGAGATGATGAGTCCGGTAGACCTGGCCGCCACCATCTGTGAGCTCGGCGACATCAATGCGGGAGACCATGGTCTGCCGGGCCAGTCCATGCTGCCAATGTGGCGGGACCCGACGACGGCCGGCCGAGAACACGTGCTCTTCGCCCAGGACTGGGCCTGGTACGACGGCCTGGTCAACACCCGATATGCGAGTCGCGGGATTTTCGATGGTCGCTTCAAGTACTGCCGCTACTACGGCATTGGCGGGTCAAGCACCACGCGTGGAACACCCATCGCCGGTCCAAAGCTGTTCGACGCCAACGCTCGGTTTGTTGACCAAGAGCATGAGTTCTACGACCTTCACGAAGACCCGGGCGAACTGGTCAACCTGGCCCACGATCGCGGCCGGCGCACTGAAATGAAGCAGTGGTATGACCGGTTACTCGAAGCCGAGGCCACCGAACTCGCCCCCATGATGGCGACCTAACACCAATGATCTCTGGACCGCCATTTCCACGATCGGTCAACGACCTGACGCCGTCGACGTTGACGGCGGCGCTCGACACTCAGGTCGCTTCGTTCTCGTTCGAACGCATCGGCGCTGATCGAGGGATGCTCGGCGAGATCTATCGCCTTGTACCCGTCTACGAGTCACCCGGCGCAGGACCCGCAGCGCTCATCGCCAAGTTTTCGGTGGCGCGCGAAGAAGCTCTTGCTGGTGCGCTGCGTGCCGGGTTCTATGAACGAGAACTTCGATGCTACGACGAGCTGTTGGCTGAGACCGACGTGAACCGACCAGCGTTCCACGGCGCATGGTACGACCCCGACACAGCGCACTTTCTGCTGTTGCAAGAGCTCATTGAGGCTGACACGTCCATCGATCAGGTCGTGGGACTCGACGCAGGTCTCGTTGAACTTGTCCTGCAGCAAGTGGCCAAACTGCACCACCGATGGTGGGACGATCCCAAGCTCGCCGGCCTTGCGTGGTTGCCAGCAGTAGACGGTGAACGACGAGTCACCAATCTGACCTCCTTGGCCGAGCGCGGGTGGCAACCAATGTGCGAGTTGCTCGGCGACGAGCTCACACCTGCCGAACAGGCGCTTGGTGCCGAATTTCCTGAACACCTCCACGCTTCACTGAACCAGGTCGCATCGTTCGAAACGACCCTGGTGCATAGTGACTTGCGAACCGACAATCTGTTGTTTGCGCCCGACCACTCATCGGTTGCGCTGATCGACTGGCAAGGTGTCAGTACAGGGCCGCCCGGCTTCGACATCGCGTACCTACTCGTGCACTCCATGACCGTTACAGAACGCCGACGCCACGAACACCGTTTGCTTGGCTTCTATCGCGATGAGCTGGCACGCTTGGGCACCGATCTTGATGCCGACACGCTCGCAGCCAGCTATCGAGCCTCGCTGCTCTACGGGTTGGTGATCGCCTGCGCGATGCCACTGATCAGCGATCCGTCGGAACCACGAGTTGCGACGTTGGCGACAACGATGGCCCGCCGCTCGCTCGAAGCGCTCCGCGACGCCGACCAGCTTTGGGTGCAGTAACACGAACCCGACGCTGGCTGACGCCACACAATGCTGCTTAGTCGTTCGCTGCTGAGTCGTTCGCTGCTTACTCGTCGAATGAAAGATCGCCGACAAGCTCGAAGTTGTTGAGACTTCTGCGGCTCAGACCCTCTTGGGTAAGCGCCCAGATTTCGTCGTCTACCACCATGGTGCGAAGAACCGATGATCCATTATCGCTGGGAGGCAGCTCGCCGATCTCTGTAACTCCCGCATCGGAAACCGCAAACAGCTTGGCACCAGCGCCGAGACCATCGGGGAAGTCGCCAGGAAGCACAAGCAACCCATTGTCAAGCAACGCAGTGGGAGGCAAGTACATAAACGCCAGGTGGTCTTGGGCCGCCGTAAAGCTGCTGTTGGGGTACACCACCGAATTCAGCGTGGTCGGATTCGCTGGATCAGAAACGTCAAACAGCGTCACCTTGGCGCCAGTAACCCGCCCGTTGTCAGACGCCTCGCTGCCAACGCCGATCAGACGACCATTGGGCAGCGGATGCAGGTAGCTACTGAAACCGGTGATCTTTAGTTCGCCCTCAAGAGTTGGGTTCGACGCATCGGAGAGATCGAGTACATAGAGCGGGTCGGTCAGCCGGAAGGTGACGACATACCCGGTGTCACCAAGGAACCGCACGCCTCGAATGGTCTCGTCAGGCCCAAGGTCGGTGACTGTTCCGAGCACCTCGAGCTCACCGTTGCCAGCATCTCGCATCGTTGTGACCGAGTTCGTCAAGCCACCTGACCCATTCAACGAAGTTGCCACTCGAAGCACGTCGTTGAACCAATCGACACCAAACTCGTTGAGCACCGTGCCGTCTACCGTGCCGCTTGCCCGATACGTGACGCCCGCTGCTCCATTCAGCTCGAAACTATGAAGGTCGGTCACCTGCGCAGCGTTCGATTGGGGCCATGTAAACCGTCCTGGTACCTCAGTGGGAACCCGACCTTCGGAGGTTGCCCGACGACTGCTTGATAGGTGCAGCCGTTCAGCCGACGCGGACACCACCGCCGATTCTGCGAACAACGTGGTCGACCCAATGTCGGATAGCGATGTATCTGCCCCCAGGGTCAACAAGCTGGTTACACCAAGCGTGCTTTCACTCGTAGGCAGGAGAAGCTGATCGCAGTCCAACAGATCAATGTCAGACGTTTCTCCGTTGATCGTGGTGGTCGCAGTTGGCAGCCACTCACTCAAGGGGATTTCGTCGATGATTTCGCGGTTCGCCTTCTCGGCAGCCTCCATCGCACCTTCGCCCTGAGCAACGACAAGATCAATCTCAGGAGTTCCCGAACTGAACACAAGATGCAGGTTGCCGTCGATCGAACGACTGGAACGCAGCACAGAGTCTCTGATCTCGACCGTTCCCTGCGACTCAAGCTTTGCGCCGTCAGAAATACGCACTTTTTCGATGTGGGTTACCTCCGAGTTCGCACCTTGGTTTCCGAAGCTCACATCAGTGATGACCCAAATGAAACCATCGGCCAGGTACGCCTCAGAGTCGCCTCTGCGGATCGTGTGCCGATCGGTGACGTGTGGAGCGTCGGCGCCAACTAGATCGATGAGCAGCAGTTCCCGGTCGGTCACGGCAACCACAATTTGACCGTCACTCAACAGCAGGTCGCTTTCATTCACTCCGTCAACAATCAAATTGGAGCCAGTTGTCACAACAGACTGCACGTCCACCGAAGCTTGAAAGGACCTTTCATTGAAGTCAGCCGAATCATCCCACAACTGAAAAGACCCGAGCTCGATGCGCCGCGGTAGGTTCGGCGGCCAAGTGAAGTCCACCGGCCCAGCCCTGCGAGCCGACAGGACCCGAACGGCGCGGTCGCTGAGTTCGGCCTTGGCCGTCGCACAGTCGTCTTGACGAAGGCGCCCTTTGGCCAGTGGCTGATTGGCTAGTGACTCATTGGGCGCTGGTTGACCCTGCACAACATCAAACTGTGGTGCTTCGCCGACAGCCGCGCGACCTGATTGGCCGCTCGACGCTGCAGCGACTTCTGGGGTTTCTTGTGGTGGCCCCTGCTGTTGCAGGTTCGCGATGCCGAATCCGCCGGCGAAGAGCGCTACGCCTGCCAGCGTGGCCGCCAACGTCGTTTTCCTTCGACTGCGCTTGGCCACGCGGGCGTTTATTGATGACAACGCACCGTCGGGAACGGTGAAGTCGTCGGGGTCTGGTCCTAGTTGGTTCAGATCTGGCAAGTTCATTACGCGACCTCCAAGAAGTAGTCGCCACCCAAGCGCTCGCGCAGGGTGGCGCGGGCCCGGTGGCTATGGCTTTTGACTGAACCGATGCTCACGCCCATGGCTGCTGCTGTCTCGTGCTCGCTAAAGCCGTGCAGGTGCCGCAGCACAACAACGTCGCGCTGCCTGCGAGGCAAGCGACCCAGCTGCTCAGCTAAATCAGCTCGCAACGCGGATTCAGCCAGTCCGCTATCGCCTTCATCATCGTGCACCGTTGCCGCCACGACTTGTTCTCGCCGAGAGCGCCGTTTGCTGCTTCGAACAGTGCTCAAGGCTTGGTTCGTTGCGGCTCGGGTCACCCACGGTGTTGCGTAGGTTGCAATGCGACTCCACCGCTGAAACGCCTTAAAGAGCACTTCCTGAGCAATGTCGCATGCAAGATCGCGATCGCCAAGGATTACATAGGCGGCACGTTGGGCACCACGGTGAAGGCTGGCGAACTCAGCCTCGTACTCAGGTGGATCTGCGGGGTTCATGATGTGTTAACGCCGCCCACACCTGAAAGGTTGTCACGAGGCTCTAAAAAATTCTCGTCAGTCCCGTGAATTGGCTACGGCGACCCAGTGTTGGAAATATGACCCGATCAGCCTGGGGTGGTTTGACGACTCCCGAGAATCTCAAAGAGTCGCAGCAGCGAGCGCTCGCCGGTCGCGCCTGCCGATCCGTTGAAGTAGCGCTCAAAGAACCATCCCATGATCAATGATCGGAGCACGTCGGTCGCAGAATCAACGTCGAAACCAGCAAGCTCGCCCGTATCGATCCCCAGTTCGGCCAACGCGCCAAACGTGGTGTCCTGCAGCTTGCGGCGATGGTCGAGCAGATGGGCAAACTGTCGATTGATGCGGGCCTCGATCGGGGCAAGCGCCAAAAAATCGCTGTAATGGGGGCGGGTCAGGTACAACGACGCCGTGCTCTGCATCAGCGACTCAAGGTTCGCATACACCGTGTCGTGCACTAGGGCAGTGGTGTGGATTTCAGCCCAGATCGCGTCGATCGTCTCATCGAAGACAACCTCGTACAGCGCGTCTTTGCTACCGAAATAGTGATACACAGCGCTGGCTGCGAGGCCAGCGCTACCCGCGATGTTGGCGATCGAAGCGCCGATGAATCCGCACGTCGCAAATTCAGAGCGGGCGGCGACAACGATGCGGCGGCGGGTCACCGCTCTATCGCTACCCCTGGGCCTTCCTCGACGCGCCATGCCACCACGCTAACCCCAGACGCCGCCACCACTAAATTGACTTAGCGTTCACTTTGTTGGTGAACTCTCGACATGCCTGATGCCGCCGCTGCGCAAGCTCCCAACATTCTGCTCATCGTTTCCGACCAAGAGCGCCAACGCGATTGGCTGCCCAACGGTTTTGTCCTGCCAGCGCGCCAACGCCTGATCGACGGCGGACTCGAGTTCACCAACTACTACACCCACAGCTCGCCATGTTCGCCGTCGAGAGCGACGCTCTTTACCGGGCAGTTCATGGCCGAGCATGGGGTGACCGAGAACAGCACGGGTGAGCACAACCCAAACCTGAGCTACGACGCAGTGACGCTCGGCAAGCTGCTGCGCGACCGGGGGTACTACACCGCCTTCAAAGGCAAGTGGCATCTTGAGTCAACGGAAACCCCCAACATGGAGGCCTATGGCTTTAGCGATTGGGAAGGCCACGACAAGGCCTGGTGGGGCCTCGCTGGTACCGGCACCGAGTACGACGGCCCGATCGCACAACAGAGTGCCGACTGGATCCGCGAGCATGACAGCGATGACAAGCCTTGGTTCCTGGCCATTGGACTGGTGAACCCGCACGACATCATGTGGTACCCGGTCGACCAGCCCTGGTACGAGGAACTCCACCCTGAATATGTGGCCGAAACTCGGAAGCGAGTTGATCGCCTTGACTGGGGGCGCAAGACGAACCTGCCCGCGTTTGAGCATGAGGTTGAGCGATGGTTCACCGAGCTACCGCCAAACTTTGAAACGGATCTGTTCACCAAGCCCGAAGTGCATCGCCGTTGGATGACTCAAATGGAGCGCCTTGGCAGTCCGGGCGTCATGGACCGCAACGACACCGACGTCTGGCTCCGAGGACTCGACTACTACGCCAAACTGCACCAACTCAACGATGCCTGCGTCGCCCAGATTCTGGATGCCGTCGATGAAACGTCGCAATGGAACGACACGGTGATCATCTTTACCAGCGACCACGGTGACCAGTGTGGTTCGCATCGGCTGAGGTCTAAGGGCCCGTGGAACTACCAAGAGACCATGCGCATCCCGCTGTACATCAATGCTCCCGGAGTGACTACGCCGGGTTCCAAGACGAACGCGTTGTCGTGCCATGTTGACTTGGCCCGCACCATCGCAGAGTTCGCGGGCGTCGATGTCTCGTCGACGCCGACGCTGCGTGGTGAGTCGCTCGCTCCCCTATTCGATGACCAGGACGCGACGGTACGCGACTACGTGCTGTTCAATCAGGAATGGCCCTGGTATTCAGGCGTTGAGCACACCCGCTATGCAAGTTCGGGCATCTTTGACGGCCAGTACAAGTACTGCCGGTACTACGGCATCGGCGGCGGCAACGACGCCGGCGGCAACAAGCTCACGGGTGATTCCATGCTGTTTGGTCGAGACGCACACTTCGACGACCACGACCACGAGTTCTACGACCTCCACGAGGACCCGTACGAGATGGTAAACCTGGCAAACGACCCCGCCCGCAAGTCGGACCTGGCATCACGATTCGCCGAGCTTCGCACGATCGAACACGAAACGTACGCACACGGTTTCTAGCTTGCTAGCTCTCGTGCCTTGGCGAGCAGACGTTGCGGGCCAAGGGAGCCAGAGCGCCGCTCGGTAGAGCCATCGGCGGCAACAAACACCATGGTCGGCTGGCTGAGTACGCCGTGTTCGGCCCACAGCGACCCAGGGTCATCAAAGACGTGAGGGATTTGTGAGCTCATCTGTTCGGCGAAACTAGCGCGAGCGGCATCGTCGCCGTCGCCGGGATTGGGCACCCCAATGATCGAAACGCCAGTGTTCTGTCTCGTGACCCATGCGACCGCACTGGACTCTTCACGACACGTGGCTCAGTGCGCTCCCCAGAACCACAAGATGTGCGGTTCCCCGTGCGTTGCTGCGAGCGCCGCCCGGCCCGTCGGTGTTATCTCTGGCGCCTGCAAGCTTGACTCCTCACGCGTTAACACCGCCTGTGACTCGTCTGGTGCGGTGCAGCTTGTGGCCACCACGCCAACGAGTAGACCGATCGCGAGTCGACGCAGCATGCTAGACCCGGGGTTCGCGTGGAAGGCCCAGTGAGCGTTCACCCAAGATGTTGCGCATGATGTTGCTGGTGCCACCCATGATTGTGTAGCCAGGCGCATAGGTCAGGCCGTTTCCAACGTCGTTCCATAGCGTGGCTTCGGCGCCCAGTGTGCGGTACACGAACTCTGCAACCCGCCATTCGTGCTCAGTACAGTAGGCCTTGGTTGCAGCACTGAACCCTGCAGGCGCCTGCTTTAGCACCTCGCGATAGACAAGCAAACGACCGACCCGGTAGCCCGTCTCGAGGCGAGCGATTTCTTGGCGCACGATCGGGTCTGAGATGTCAGCTCGCTCAAGGGCCATGTCGTAGAGCGCCCGATTCGACACCAGACGGTCAATGCCACCACGTTCATGCTGCAGTTGCACCATGGTTTGCTTAAAGGCATCACCTTCGACGCCCACAAGATTCTCTACAGGTACACGGACGTCGGTGAAGTAAATCTCGCAGAAGTGCTTGTTGGTTGTCATGTCTTGGATCGGTCGGACCTCGATGCCCGGCAGGTCCATAGGCACGATGATCTCGCTGATGCCCTTGTGTGGTGGGCCATCGGAGATGGTGCGACAGATCATGTAGCAATAGTCAGCCTGGTCGCCAAAGCTGGTCCAGATCTTCTGCCCGTTGATGATGAACTCATCGCCATCTCGAACAGCTGATGTCTTGAGAGACGCCAGGTCAGAACCCGAGTCGGGTTCGCTCATGCCAATGCACCACGTGGTTTCGCCCGACAACATTTGGGGCAGATAGGTCTGCTGTTGCTCGGCGCTTCCGTATGCGATCAGTGTTGGGCCCATCTGACGGTCAGCGAACCACATTGCAGCAATTGGGGCGCCAGCGCTGATCATTTCTTCGGCAACGATTACCCGCTCGATCGCTGGCCGTTCTTGGCCACCATGTTCCTTGGGCCAGCCCATGCCGATCCAACCTTCTTCGGACATGCGGCGTGCGAAGCCCTTGGAGAACCCGTTGATCCAGCTGTCGTTGAAGCGGCCAAACTCGGCGACTCCCTCAGCTGCGACTTTGCGAGCTCGCAGTTGTAGGTCGGCTAGTTCGGCACTCAGTTCGAATTCCACGTTCTAAATCTATTTCGCCGCAGGCCAAAACCAGAAGCCGAGCGTCTAGAGCTCGCTGCGGGCTGTCGCAATTGGGCCGAAGTGAGATGGATCAAGCGCTGACACCGTGATCGACTCGAAGCCCAAGTCGGCGAGAGATTCGATGGATTCAACGACTTGTCGAGGCTCACCAAAGAACGGCTTGTAGACCGAGTCGTCAGGGAAGCTTGCAGCGAGCTTGTCTGCGCCGGGCGCAGCAGCGCAGAGGCCAAAGAAGCTGAGCGGTGCTCTGCTGTTGGCGTCGCGAGCCCGTTCGACCTGGCGCTTCACGTCGTCGACGGTCACCTCACCGAGCCGAGCGAAGTCGAGATCACCGCCGCGTGTTGCTACGCCGGCTGCCTTGACCTCGATGCGATCAAGTAGCGGACCTGCTTCGCGCAGTATGCGTGGACCACCGAGGGCACCGACCAGCGGAGGCGGTTCATGATCGGTGCTGAAATCGTCGATGTGGACCGAGTAGTACGTGCCGTCAAAATCGCAGGCACCGGTTTGAAAGAGCGACCGACAGATCGTTAGGGCTTCGACGAATCGTTCGACCCGTTCGCCGGGTGCCGGGTAATCCAAGCCCATAGCCAACAGCTCAGCTTCGGCCCAGCCAGCGCCCAACCCGGCCTCAAAGCGTCCACCGCTTACACGCTGAGCACTAAGCGCCGCCTGGGCGAACTCGACAGGGTTCCGGAACAGGTTGTTCGCGAACGCGGTGGTGATGGTGATGCGTTCGGTCGCAGCAGCCGCTGCGCCAACGCCGACCCAAACATGGGGCCAGAGTCGGCCGCTATGCACGGTGTGGTCGGCGATTGCCATGCCGTCCCAGCCGCGCGCTTCGAGTTCGGTTGCGTACCCAGCGATGTCAATTTCAGCCTTGGTGATATTCGCTATGTACTTCATTGGCTAACTCCAAGGGCGCGTTGCATTATAGATTCGTCGCCGTTGCGCCAGGTCACGTTGAGGGTCACGCCTGCAAGCTTCCAGCCTGTCTCGGTGAGGACCGCTCGGTCCTGGTACCAACCGCCGATTCTGAACTCAACGCCGTCTAAAAAGTGTGCAGCTTGCATTGCCATGCGCATCAGGGACTCGGTTGGTGAAACAAGATCAATGATTGGATTGGTCATGGTGTGCTGAGTGGCATCGAGACCGTTGAATAGACGAGCGCAACCCGCAACCCAGTTGTCGGCAGTGAGTGTTTGTGATGGCCGGTCGTTGTAGGACGAAAAGTCCATGTCGATGTCCTCGACAAAGACGCTGCGTAGCAAGTCGAAGTCGCGCGTGTCGATCCCAAAGGCGTACTCGTACCGCAGTCGCGTGAGCGCGGCGAACATTGCAAAATCCGGTTGTTCCTGGTGGGTCAGACCCACGCGCTCCACGAGCTGCTGCTTCGAAGTTGACACGTACCCGACGGTAGCCGGTTGGTAGATCAGGGTTCTTACTGTAAAGATTGCTAGGTGACCGAAACGAAGACAGCCACCGGAATAACGTTCACCGAACTTCTCGACGTGGACAGCCATCCCGTCAGCGATGTGCTGCGCGAAGAATCCAACATGGCCCCGGGTAACACTCGTGTCCCCGCGGCTGTGTACCACTCCAAGGCCTGGCATGATCGCGAGGTCGAAAAGCTATGGAGTCGCGTGTGGCAGTTGGTGTGTCTCGAAGAAGAAATCGCCGACGTCGGCGACTACCACGTGTACGACATTGCCGAGTTGTCATTCCTGCTCGTACGGACTGCACCCGACGAGATCAAGTGTTATCGCAACGCCTGCCTGCACCGAGGCCGACAACTACGCGAATCCCACGGCAAGGGCGCCAAGAGCCTTCGGTGTGCCTTTCACGGGTGGTGCTGGGAAACCACCGGCGAACTTCGCGAGATTCCGTGCGAATGGGACTTCCCCGACATCAACACCGACGACTACGACTTGCCCGAGGCGCAGGTTGCGACGTGGCAAGGTTTCGTCTTCATCAATCCCGACCTTGACGCCGGCCCGCTTAGCGATTTCCTGGGCGACTTCGATAAACACTTCGAGCAGCTGCCGTTCACCGAGCGGTACAAGGCTGCGCATGTCTCCAAGATCATGCCGATGAACTGGAAGGTCTGCCAAGAGGCGTTCATGGAGTCGTACCACGTCGTGGCAACGCATCCCACGTTGATGGAAAACCTGGGCGATGCCAACTCTCGCTACGACGTGTGGGGCAATCACTCCCGAGCGATCTCACCGCATGGCGTTGAGAGCCCACACCTGTACGGCATGCCGCACTACGAACGACTCGAAGACGGCCGCCAGTTCGCCAAATGGCGTCACCCAATGAGTGGCCACCTCTATGAACGCGTCGACGAGAACCGCGTCAAGGTCACCAACCTCGACGGCCATGACAGCTACTTCGACAAGGATGGCAACTGGCTCGAGGGTGACCAGACCCAAGCCGACCCGCATTTGTGCATGTGGGTTGGCGGCCCGAACCTTCCTGGCATGGAGGAGATTCCGCTCATGACACCGAACCCGCCAGCCGAGCTCACCGAACCTGGCGAGATACGGGCGTACCTCGCCGATCAAAAGCGTGACGCCATGCGCGAGACGTACGGTGACTCGATCGACTTCGAGAAGTTTGCCGACGCACAAATGATCGATGCGATCTTCTACTCGGTGTTCCCGAACTGGTCACCGTGGGGATGTCTGAATCCCATCTTCTATCGGTTCCGTCCAAATGGCGCAGACCACGAGACGTGCATCATGGAAGTCATGTTCTTCCCACCAACTCCGCCGAGCGGCCGACCTGCTCCCGCCAAGCTCACGGAGCTCAGCGTCGACGATGACTGGACGGTTGCGACCGAACTTGGCGGACTCGCCAAGGTCTTTCAGCAGGACTCACTCAATCTGCCCAAGGTACAGAAAGGCCTTAAGGCGCAGCTACAGCAAGAGGTCGTCTTTGCCAGCTACAACGAGCAGAAGATTCGTCACTTCTACGAGAGCTATTTCGCATGGCTTGAGGTCGAGGAAAGTCCGGTAACGCTCTAAGCAATCTCTCGGATCGCTTTGCCGCGAAGGTAGATGGCGAGCACGCACGAGAACGCCACCGCCGACACGATGCTCATGGCCAGGCCCGTGCCGATCGCACTGGCGAGAACTCCCAGTCCGAGTGCACCAAACGGCGTCAACCCACCTGACACCAGTGCGTACAGACCCATGACGCGGCCCATCACCTCGGGCGGCGTGTTTGCTTGGATCAGACCCTGGTTCATGTTGATGAAGAAGCCGCCACATGCGCCCATGACCACGGCGAGCACGAGCACCTGCCAGTAGGACGTTGTCAGTCCCATCAAGAACATCGTGGTCGTCCCGCCAAGCATGGCGCGCATGAACTTGACGCTCTTGTCAGCCATGTTGCCGCGTCGCATGATGTACACCGACGAACTCGCGATGCCCACGCCCATCAACGCGAGCATGGGAGCAGCATCGGCGGCCGTACGCCCAAGTTCTTCCTTGATGTGTGCTTGCAGCGTGACAAACATGATCGGCGTCATCATCAGACCTGAGATGCTGAGCAGTAAGAAGAGCGTGCGAATGCCTCGTTCACCCCAAACAAAGCCGAGCCCTTCGCCGACCGCCTGGCTCATCGTTGCCTTGTCACCAGTTGTTGCAGGACCAGGCGATACAAGCGACAACAGCACCAGGATGCCAACCGCCATGAGCGCAGCGAGCCACCAAAACGCTCCGTCGAAACCAAACCAGTCGCCGAAGGCACGTGCGGTGACCGCACCAAGAACGAGCGACAAGGTGAGTGCGATGGCGTTCAACGCAATGCCGCTAAAGAGCAGATCCCCTTTGAGTAGCACCGGAATCAGCGACGAGCGGACGGGTGAACCAATCGAGGTGATCACTCCTGCGAGCACCGCGGAGGTAATCAAGATCGCGAGCGAGCCGGCACCATCGCCTATTGCGAGCGCGGTGCCAACCATGACGAACAGCAACGCAACCTGCGACCCAATCAGCATCTTCTTGGGGTCGATGCGGTCCGCCCAAACCCCGGCGGGTAACAAAACAAAGAGCAGCGGAATGCCCAGCATGAAGACCACAAAGCCCTGCCATGCCTCGCCTTTGTCCAAGCCGTCGAGCACGACCCATCCATATACGAAACGAAGTGCGTTGGCGACAAGGTAGAACGTGACCGAATTCAGCCACAGCGCTCGAAACGACGGCACCTGGAGTGCATTGGTCGGTGCAGCCGATTGTTCTGTGGCTGGCTCGGAAAGATCAGCCATTCGCTTGAAACGTTAGCTGACCAACGCGCTCCGGAATCAAGCGAGCAGGCGACGACCGATTAGTTTGAGGCACAGCGTTTCGTCGGCACCCTCAAAGATCGACAGCACGCGAGCGTCGACAAAGAGTCGACTCACCTCGTACTCCTCGGCGTAGCCCATGCCTCCGTGGATCTGGAGGGCCTCGCGAGTCACCCACTCTGCTGCCTTGCACACATAGGCCTTGGCCATTGCGGCTTCGAGGGCGCCGTCACCGGTCGCCATTTTGCGAGCGACCCCGTAGCTGTATTGCCGGCTGATCTGAATGATGGCTGCCATCGTGCCCAGCTTGATCTGCGTCAGTTGATAGTCGGCGATTGGTGCACCGAATACAACCCGGTCGTTCGCATATTCACTCGCAACTTCCCATGCGCGTTGCATCACGCCGACAGCACGTGCAGCGGTCTGAATACGTCCGTTCTCAAATCCAGCCATTTGCAGATAGAAGCCGCGGCCGAGGCCTTCGTCGCCGCCAATCATGTTGGCGTGGGGCACGAGCCAGTCCGTGAAGCTGACCTCATAGCTGTGCATGCCTCGGTAGCCAAGCGTGGCGATCGCTCGACCCTCGAGCGTTCCGCCGTCGAGTTCATGACGGAAGTCGTGACCTGCATCGCTCGGCTTGTCGACCACGAACAGGCTTAGCCCGCGGTGCTTCGCATCAGGGTCAGGGTTGGTCCGGGCCAAGACCATCAGAGCGTTCGCTCGTCCAGCAAAAGTGCACCACGTTTTGACACCGTTGATGCGCCAGCCGTTCTCTTCCTTGGTTGCTGTGACCTTCAGGTTCGCAACGTCGGATCCGAAATCGGGTTCGGTGACAGCGACGGCGCAGAGCGTGTCGCCCGTAGCGATCGACGGCAGCCACCGCTGCTTCTGCTCTTCGGTGCCGCCAGCTTCGATTGCTCTGGCGAGGATTTCAGGACGGGTGATGAGAGAACCACCGGCCCCAAGCGACGCCGTCGATAGTTCCTCGGTCGCAATCACCATGGCCATGTAGTCATCGACCGAGCCCGATGCTGACCCCTGGTACTGCTCCGGAATGGACAACCCAAAGCAACCGAGTTCGGCTACCCCGTCGATAATCTCTTGCGGGATGTCAAGGTCGTGACGATGTATCTCTTCGGCAAACGGTGCAACCCGCTCGTTCGCGAACTGTCGGAAGGTTGTTGCGACCATTGCCAAGTCATCAGGCAAATTTGACGCGCCAGCCGTGGTTGCCGCACCCGCCACGAAGTTGGGGGCGGTCACAACGCTCGCATAGTCGCGAGTGCTGTCGAGTGCCGATGGTGAGACACCCCAGTCAGCAGCGCGCGCCCAGAGCATCGCCGCGAGCTCGGTCAGTTGACGGCCAATGAACACGTGCGCAAGGCGAGCTTCATCATCGCCATGCGTTGCGTAGGTAAGGGCCGATTCGGCCATTGCGGCAGCGCTCGCTGCGTGCGCCAACGAGTACACGAGCTGCTGGTCTTGGTCCGGTGTCCCCGATGCCTTGGCCGTAGCGATACCCGCGGTGATGACCGCGCGTGATACGTCAACGGCGTGGCGGGCTTGTTCGAGTAGTTCAGTCACCACATATTGATAGCCGCTGGCCAGGCGGTTACGACAAGCCACAGGTAAGGTTCTGCCCCATGGAAGACACCAGCATCAAGCCGACCATCACCGTTCCTGAAGGTGAACCACCAGCCGATCTCGTGATCGAGGACCTCGTGGTTGGCGATGGCGCTGAAGCAGTTACCGGAACCATCGTCAATGTCGACTACGTCGGTGTTTCCTGGTCGACTGGCGCCGAGTTCGATGCCTCATGGAACCGCAACGACGTTTTCTCCTTTGCCCTTGGCGGAGGCATGGTGATCAGCGGCTGGGATCAGGGTGTTGCTGGCATGAAGGTGGGCGGACGGCGCCGCCTGACCATTCCGCCCACAATGGGATATGGAGCGCAGGGTGCTGGCGGCGTCATTGGACCAAACGAGACGCTCATTTTCACGGTGGACCTGCGCGGTCTGGGATAGCGGCTTGGGGTTAGGGGTAGCGGGCTGGCTCCCACACGAGCTCTGGGTCGGTCGGCCATAGAGTGCGGCCAGCGTTTGGGTGTTCAACACGGTGACCTGGCGGGTTGTCAGACCTGGACTGTCGGCGGCGATCATCGCCGTAGCGATGTCACGGAATCCTCCTCGGAAGTGCCGGCTGCTCTTGAGCGCAAGCGCAACGATTGATCGAGTCGCTACATCGATGCCGTGGAGCAAGAGCACCCCGGTCAAAGGTCTGGCTTCGTCGTGAGGTGACGATGATGTCGAACCCGTCGAATCCTCGATGATCGCCGCCGACGACGAGTCGGGCACTCGGGGCCATAGGAGGCAGGCCCCCCGCAAGCATCTGATTCGAGTAGATAAAACGCCCATCGGTAAGGGTCTTGACAAAGACCTCTAGTTCAAGCGGCGGCCCATGCAGGCTGCCGTGTTTACCGCCAAGTGACACCGAGATCGGCACTCGACGCCGCGTTCGAAGCAGTCGGTGTGGGGGTATTCGTGTACGCCGAGCATGACATCGATGGAGGCACCCATCTGCGGCGTGACATTTCCGTGCAGGTCGAGCGGCACGACGAGCGGAACATCGCCAACCACCGACCGCACTGCGACGGCAAGGTCGCTTTCAAGATCTTCGATACCTTCCACCACGCCAGCGCCGTGCATTGCCAGGGCGACGGCGTCGATGGGATCAGCCTGCGCTAGGCGATCAAGCAGCTCCTGCTTCATCGTGGTGTAGGCCTCGGCTTCAATGATCCCTGAAGGTCCTGCAATCGCAGAGAGCGTGGGTACCACCTCATAGCCAGCCGAATCGGCGGCAGCTAGGAACCCGCCGAGAACGTGCGAACCCCTCTCGCTCGGAATAGATCGTCGCCACGCATCTGTGAGAAATCAGCGAGTCCGGTCGTGCCCATGGAGTCGGTCGCATAGGTATTCATTTCGTGTTCGATGCCACCAATAGCTATTCGCATGCTGGCAGCTACCAGTGCCGCAAGTCGACGGGCCACTCGGTGATGTGATCGCCGTCAATCAACCACATCTGCTGATGCTTTGCGATTGTGGGATCGACGTGGGCTGGTGCGAGTCGTACCCGGTCCCCAACTGACCATGTGCCGCCCTCAGCTGGCTGCATAGTCACGTGTTCATCGGAGCAGAACCAGACTTTGCCGTTGGGCCAGGTGGGTTTGCCGTGGTCCATTCCCATCGATTTGAGACCCGCGTCGGCGACGATCCAGCCGCCCTCTCTGTTCACACTGATGACTGTGGCCTCGATCCACAGAGCCTGTCGAAAGGGAAGGTCGAGCGTGTCGTAATGCGTGTCCATGAGCGTGTACGAGCCGGCCTGGATTTCGCTGGCGACCGTGTTGGTGTCAAAGGTGCCGGTACCTCCAGCGGAGATGAAGTCCGTACCGACATCAGCTGCAGCCTGCGCAAGGAGCGCCATGGAGTCGCCGACCTTCTTGATGCGTTCGCTACGGTCGTCGAGCATCATCAAATGCCCCTCGTAACCCATGACACCGCGCACGCTGAGGCCAGCGTCTTTGGCATCTTGGGCCAGCGCTCCAGCCTGCTCGGGAGCGCATCCGCAGCGAGGTAGCCCAACGTTCACATCAATGACAACCTCCTTGATCCCGGCGGCGGCAGCAGCAGCGATTGTTTCAGGCGAGTCGACAGCGATGGTTACCCGGCCGTCGAGCCCGGCGACCCGACTCAGTAGCTCCACGTCGACGGTCTCATTCGCGAGCAGGAGATCATCGCCGAGCCCGGCCGCGATCATGCCCTCGACTTCAGCCAGGGTTGCACAGGTGAACGCCGTGTGTCCGTTCTCCGCAAGCCGATGGGCCAGCGCAGTGCACTTAAAGGCCTTGACATGGGGCCGAAGTTTCAGCCCGGGATTCACGTGGGCCATCGCGTCAACGTTGTGTCGAAACGCCTCGTCGTCAACTACGAGGCACGGGGTGGGCAACGTCGTCGTCTGGTCTTTGAATTGCGTCATGCGAGAACCGT
>Ga0209828_1000921_pt1 | contig 27725 bp, 22 predicted proteins | sample MaitaG_FD_187429 | JGI IMG/M metagenome (GOLD analysis project Ga0209828, IMG submission 187429) | Marine algal microbial communities from Maine, USA - Maine_Asex2 metaG (SPAdes) (version 2) | ecosystem: Host-associated > Algae > Red algae > Unclassified | place: Maine, USA | collected 2015-01-05
ATTCGCGTTATGAATAGCTTGATCACCGGTGTGCGCGATGAGCCAACTGCCAACGACATAATCAGACAAGTTGGCAACTACAACAACGGCGTTTGCGCAGCGGGCCAGTAAACCGGGGACAAGTAAACCGGGGACAGACCACGAATATATAGTGCATCCCCCTTGGAACACGTGAACAAACCGAAAACAACAAAGGGGATGCACTATATATTCGTGGTCTGTCCCCTAATAACGCTTTCGTGGTCTGTCCCCTAATAACGCTAATAAGGAAATCGGTCGAGAACGGTTATTTCTGACATGCGAGACTCAATCCATTCTTGAGTTTCGGCAATAATTTGATCGGCTTTCTTGCCTTCTGATTTTATGACTGGCCCAATGGTGAGAGTGATCTCGCCAGGCCATTTTATATAGCCAAGCCGTGGCCAGAACTCTCCGGCGTTCATTGCAATGGGCAATACATCTACACCGGTTTGCTCGGCAATCATGCCACCCCCAATTCGATATTTGGGTTCAGACCCTACCGGTCTGCGTGTGCCTTCGGGAAAAACAATAACGCTAATACCGTCGGCGAAACGCTGCCGCGACTGTTCAACCATTTGCGACATCGCTGACCGGCCTGAAGAACGATCAATCAATATGAAATTCAGCGCCGCTATTGACCAGCCAAAAATAGGTATATACGACAATGATTTTTTCGCCACATAAACTGAGCGGGGTAACAGCGTCGGGATGAAGTAGGTTTCCCAGGTGGATTGATGCTTTGCCAACACCAGACAAGGATGTCCTGGAACATTTTCAACACCTTCAACCTTCCAGGTAACACCACAAATATGTTTCAAGCCCCACAGATTTCCACGCAGCCAGACATGGCTCATATCGGCAGACAAATTATAAGAGATTAACCGCCCCAATAAAACCGGTGCACCCATCACCAAAGTGTTGGCGATCGACCAGATCCAGAAAATAGTGCTGCGCAATACAAGCACCGAGCGATTGTGTTCAGTCTTCATCTTTGGGGGCTAATAACTCATCAACATAGGCGGCCAAATCCTCATAAGCCGGAATGTGTTCCAATCCTTTGTTCGATTCGAGTGTTTTTGTGCCCTTACCTGTTTTCACCAGAATTGGTTGTACAGCGGCAGCCATCGCCGCCTGCACATCCTTAAGAGAATCACCCACCAGAGACACTTTGGTTAAATCTACATTCAAGCGTTCACTCAACGTGTAGAGCATGCCGGGAGCGGGCTTGCGACAATCACACTCGTCAGACTCACTGTGCGGACAAAACACCACAGTGTCGATACGACCACCAGCCTGAATAACTTGTTCATGCATCTTCTGGTGTACCCTATGCAAGTCATCAACCGTTAAAGAACCAAGCGCGATACCTGATTGGTTGGTTACTACAGCAATTTGAAAACCAGCATGATTCAATCGCGCGATTGCATCCAGACTACCTTCCAACGGTTCCCAAGCCAACGGCGACACAATCGGACCGTCAAGGTCTCGATTGATAACACCATCTCTATCGAGAACAATAAGTTTCAATCAGGTCTCCTTCGGTTGCAAACGTGACAACTCAGCAGTGCAGGAACATAGATCGTTTAGCTGTTTCAATAGTCCAAGACGATTTTTACGGGTTGCTTCATCATCAGTATTGACCATAACATGATCAAAAAAAGCATCAACAGTTGAGCGTAGTGACGCCGTTGCCGTCATGGCTTTCTGATAGTCACGCTGTTTCAAATCAGCACGTATTTGTGGTTCGATCGTTTGCAATGCATCGTATAAGGCACGTTCCGCCGGCTCCACTAACAGCTCACTGCTAACAGCGCCGGCGTCGCCTGGTTTTGCTTTCTTTAGAATATTACCGCTGCGTTTACTTGCGGCAGCCAAAGATTCGGCTGCCTCGGTCGAGCGAAATTGATCAACCGCTTGAAATCGCGCAAAGATATCCAGTGGATTCGACAATGACTTGGCCAGCACCGCATCAATCACATCCACCGTATAGCCCTGCTCTAGCGCATTGCCTTTGAGCCGCTCAGTAATATAGTCCAGCAAGGTTTGTGGATCAAAGTCGCTCGGCAACCGGTCACCATAGGTGTTCACCGATTCAGCGATGAGCTGATCAAGATTTATATCGAGCTGCTTTTCGTTAATAATTCGTACAACACCCAATGCACATCGGCGCAAACCAAAAGGGTCCTTGGCACCCGTTGGCTTCATACCTAAACCATAAATGCCAACCAGCGTGTCAATTTTGTCAGCTATCGACAAGATCTGCGCAACTCCGTGTTCTGGCAACTGTCCACCGGCCTGTTTCGGAAAATAGTGCTCTTCCATCGAAGCCGGCACCGGCTCCGGGTGTCCATCACGCGCGGCATAATAACGACCGGCAATGCCTTGCATCTTGGCCAGCTCTTTAACAATCTCGGTATTTAAATCGCACTTGCATAGACTGGCCGCCAGCTCGCATTGTGCCTCCGACTCACCCAGCAACTTTGCAAGCCACACGCTGACTTTTTTCATTCGCTCCACTTTGTCGCCCACACTGCCAAGCTTTTTCTGAAACAGCAATGAACCCAGACTTTCCTGATGATCGCTGAGCTTTTTCTTTTTATCCTGCTCCCAGAAAAACATCGTATCGGCAAAGCGTGGGCGTATCACACGTTCGTTGCCATCAATAACAGTCTGCACAGCAACCGACTCTATATTGGCAACGGTGATAAACGCAGGCTTTAGCGCATCGTTGCTATCGAGTAGCGCAAAGTAGCGCTGATTTTCCTGCATTGTCTGAACTAATGCTTCTTTCGGAATTTCCAGATAGTTTTCTTCAAACTTGCCGGCAACAATGACCGGCCATTCAACAAGCGCTGTGACCTCATCAAGTAGTGCTTCATCACTTACCGCCGTGCCACCAAGAGACTTAGCCTTTTTCGTCACTCCATTGTGAATTAACGAACGCCTTTGAGCGAACTCTGCAACAACATAATGCTTGCTTAAAACATCGTTGTAGTCGGATGCATTGCCAATGATTATTGCATCGGGTGAATGAAAACGATGTCCAAGCGTTACGTTACTTGCTACTAAACCGAACAAGGTTAACGGCAACGTTTTCGTCCCATGCATTGCGCACAACCACACAACGGGTCTTAAAAATTCATGATCATAGTCAGACCAGCGCATCCGTTTTGGCATAGGCATTGTCTTGATAATATCGGGCATGGCATCAGCGACAACCGCCTGTAGTGAGCGTCCTGCCTGCAACTGCTTCAATACAACCCACTCACCTTTAGGTGTGTCTATGGTCGACAGATCTGCAACCGTTGCGTTCGCTGATTTTAAAAATCCAGCCAATGCCTTAGACGGCTCACCGTCAACATAAGCCGCAGCAACAGCCGGACCTTTTCTTTCAACATGCTGATCGGGCTGTTGTTCTTTTACGTCTGGCCAAATGGCAGCGATACGTCGAGGTGTTGCAAAGATGCGCGGTGATGTTGAACACAACTTTGCGCTGCTTAACACATCAAACATGGCCGTACCAAGGTGATTGGCTAACGGCTCAACCGATGCTGCAGGCAAATCTTCACAACCGATCTCTATAAGTAAATCAGCCATTCACCTATTCCTTTAAAGCAGGGTCGGAGGCAGAGTTTTCCGCCAGTGGAAAACCCAGTGCCTCACGCCGCGCATAATAACTTTCCGCAACCTGTCGGGCCATAGTGCGCACTCTTAGTATGTAGCGTTGTCGCTCCGTAACTGACAACGCATGTCGGGCATCGAGTAAGTTAAACGAATGCGAGCCTTTGAGCACCTGCTCATAAGCGGGCAAAGGCAATTCGAGTTCGGTTAAATGTGTGCAGGCTTTTTCACACACATCGAACGCTGCGAATAATGCATCAACATCAGCATGTTCATAGTTGTAAGCCGATTGCTCTACCTCGTTCTGGTGGAATACATCGCCGTAAGTAATCACCCGATTGCCAGAGAGTCCCCAGGCCAGATCGTAGACACTCTCGACTTTTTGAATATACATTGCCAATCGTTCGATACCATATGCCAGCTCACCAAGCACAGGCTTACACGGCAATCCACCACACTGTTGAAAGTAGGTGTATTGAGTGACTTCCATGCCGTTGAGCCAAACCTCCCAGCCCAACCCCCACGCACCCAGTGTTGGCGACTCCCAGTTATCTTCAACAAATCGGATATCGTGTTCGAGGGGGTCAAATCCCAATGCCTCGAGCGATCCCAGATACAGGTTTTGCATATCCGGAGGTGACGGTTTCATGGCCACCTGAAACTGATAATAGTGTTGCAGTCGATTGGGGTTCTCACCGAACCGACCATCAGTCGGACGCCGTGATGCTTGAGTATGGCAAGCGTGCCAAGGCTCCGGGCCGATCGCTCGCAGGAATGTCGAAGTATGAAAAGTACCTGCGCCCATTTCCATGTCGTATGGCTGTTGCACGATGCAGCCCTGTTCAGACCAGTACTGTTGAAGTACGGCAACCATACCTTGAAAGGTTTCTACGTCGTGATGCTGAGCCGAAGCCAATTGATTTCCCCGATATTCGCGCAATGGTCGCCAGTTTACTGGACGGCCGTAGGTAATGCGCTAAATTCACCAACACTTTTTCAGGCCCGGCCTACGCGTTACTTTTCCGGTCAGACACACTGGCCACTCGGCAGCGAAACCGATTCAACTCTATGCGAATAATGACAACATCAGTTAAACTACGTCCCACCGGTTCGAGCACGCCCTACAAACGCGCACCACTGACGATCAACGCACCATCTTGGTGCAATTTAAACCATCCTTTGCTAATTAACTTATTGATTTTTATAGCATTATTGGTGATTTGCATGTTGGTACGTCTGGTGCTCTCTATTGCACATGGCTCGATAACTAACGAACCAGACTACAAACTATAAAATTAAAGACGAGGAAAGCAGACTATGTCCGCAAGTGACGTACTAAAAACCATAAAAGACAACGACGTAAAGTTCGTTGATTTTCGATTCACCGACCCACGCGGCAAGGAAATGCATTTCTCTTTGCCAGCCAACCAAGTCGATGAAGATACTTTCGAAGGCGGCAATATGTTCGATGGATCATCCATCGAAGGCTGGAAAAGCATCAATGCGTCAGACATGATTATGATGCCTGATCTGGAAACAGCAGTTATGGATCCGTTCACCGAAGAGAACACCCTTAACATCCGCTGTGACATTGTTGAGCCTGACACCATGCAAGGCTACGAGCGCGACCCGCGCACTGTTGCCAAGCGTGCGGAAGCTTATCTTCAACAAACCGGTATCGCCGACACCGCATTCTTTGGCCCTGAACCTGAATTTTTTGTCTTCGACGATGTTCGCTGGAACACCGAAATGAAAGGCATGGGATACTCTATCGACTCCGAAGAAGCCGCATGGAACACCGGCAAGAAAATGGATGGTGGCAACACAGGTCACCGACCTGGTATAAAAGGCGGCTATTTTCCGGTGCCACCTGTTGATTCACTAAATGACTTGCGAGCAAACATGTGTCTGGTGCTCGAGCAAATGGGCGTAGAGCCAGAAGTACATCATCACGAAGTTGGCACCGCCGGCCAATGCGAAATTGGTACTAAATTCGACACACTGGTTACCCGCGCTGACGGCGTTCAAACCCTAAAATACGTGGTACATAACGTAGCTCATCACTACGGCCGCACCGCTACTTTTATGCCTAAACCAATCGTTGGTGACAACGGTAGTGGCATGCACGTACACATGTCTTTGTTCAAAGGCGGTGAAAACATGTTTGCGGGTGATCTCTACGGTGGCCTGTCTGAAACTGCTTTGTATTACATTGGCGGTGTTATCAAGCATGCTCATGCAGTCAATGCTTTTACCAATGCATCAACCAATAGTTATAAGCGTTTAGTCCCAGGCTTTGAGGCACCGGTAATGCTTGCGTATTCTGCTCGTAACCGCTCCGCATCGGTTCGTATCCCATGGGTTAATAACCAGAAAGCGCGTCGAATCGAAGTGCGTTTTCCTGACCCGACTGGCAACCCGTACTACACATTCGCTGCATTGATGATGGCAGGCCTCGACGGCATCCAGAACAAAATCCATCCGGGTGATGCTATGGATAAAGATTTGTATGACCTGCCGCCAGAAGAAGAAGCAGCCATTCCAAAGGTTGCGTTCTCTCTCGATCAGGCACTCGACGGTCTGGACAAAGACCGTGCATTCCTGACCGCAGGTGGCGTTTTTACCGACGACATGATCGATGCCTACATTGAACTGAAGATGGAAGAAGTGACTCGTTTGCGCATGTCTACGCATCCGGTTGAGTTTGATATGTACTACAGCGTGTAAACGTTGTTGTAAAACAGGGCTAAGTGAGCTCGGTACGCCGAGTCAGCACACCCACCAAGTCAGGAAAAAGCCCCGAATTTCGGGGCTTTTTTTTGATTTCAGCGCCACACCGGCATAACTTGGTATTAGCAGTGCCCATTCGCGCCGCACACGGCGTGTTTGGACTGAAAAATGCATCAACTCGCGCATGTTCCTGCGCACTACCGTCACGCCAAAGTTAATAATGTCCGTGCTATGCACCGCAATGGCCGTTGCATTGTTTTCGCTCGCCTCCGCACTTTCCACTCCCATCAGCTCGGTCCACGCTGGAACAATCTACAAAAGCATCGATAAAGACGGCAATATTATTTTTACCGACCAGCCACTTGAGGGTGCTGAAACCCATAGCCGTGAAAAACCAGATGTGGCTGCTGCCAATCCAGACAACGAAGAAACACCTGTCGACGATAATTCGACAGTTGATGCCTACGAAGAACCTGATGGCAGCTTATCGCTTGCGCCACCACCAAAAAACCCGCCCAAGTCTGACTATCAGGAAATTAAAGAGCCATCTGAATACCTGCCTGTTACAGTTGTGGAAATACTCACACCGATTCACGACACCATATTGCAAGACCCCATAGGCAAAATCTGGGTTGAGCTGCAGTCCTACCCAACCCCACTGAAAAAAACCGGCCTTACCGCTGAATTATGGATGGACGATCAACTGGTTGCCAGTGGCAAACGGCCAATGCTGAGTTTGCCATCGCCCGAGCGAGGCACCCATGTATTGACCGTTAAGCTGGTCGATGACAAAGGCAACTTGTACCTGAAGTCGGAGCCAACCCATATACACGTGAAATATCGAGTTAACGGGCAATAGGCGTTAGTCGACCAATCAGCTTCGTTTAAAAACCCTCACAACCCGGACTCACACCTCCTTTTGGCACTAAATATGTGCACATCCCCGCTCTATCGCACTATAATGGTGCGGAACTGATGACCAAGCAATAAAAATTGCGCTTGCTAACTCACTGTTTTGATTAGCTTATTCCGTTTCAAACAGCTATTAATTCAGTAAATTCAGCACGGTGTAAGCCTTGCACCACAATCAACGTAATGACCACTAAAACCTCCACAACCGGCGAGTTCGCGCTGCTTGATCAGCTATCCACCGCGGTGGTGCTGCTCGATGACGCTCTGCACATCATGTACTTGAATGCTGCGGCCGAGCAGTTATTAAGTTCAAGCATGCAGCGAGTGCGTGGCAAACGGTTTATTCAGGTGGTGAATTTGACCGACGCGCTGCTGACTCGACTGCGGCAAGCCATTGAAAGTGGCCAACCCTTTACAGACCGGCAGGCGACCATCGAACCCCATGGGCATGAGACCAAAACCGTTGATTGCGTCATCACACCACACCTGATTGCGAAGAATCGTCGCGGGCTGCTAATTGAGATCGACGTCATGGACCGCCCGCTACGAATTGCCAGAGATGAAGCGATAATTGCGCAGCATGAGCATGCTCGTTCACTGCTTCGCGGACTGGCACATGAAATTAAAAATCCCCTGGGCGGTTTACGTGGCGCGGCACAGTTGCTTGACAAGCAACTCGATGATCCGGATCTGCATGACTACACCAACATCATTATTCAGGAAGCAGATCGTCTGCATGCACTGATTGACCGGATGCTCGGCCCGGTTAGTCGTCCAAAAAAAGAGCTAACCAATATTCACGAAGTGCTGGAACATGTGCGCAAAATTTCTCGCGTCGGGGCACCTCCGGGCATCGACATAACGTTCGACTATGACCCGAGCATCCCGGAATTCAAAAGCGATCGAGATCGGCTGGTGCAAGTGCTGCTCAATATTTCAGGCAATGCAATAAACGCACTCGGAGATTCAGGCGACATTGTATTCCGTTCAAGAGTGATCAGTAGTTTCACGATTGGCATTGAACGACATCCGCTAGTCGCCGCCATTGAAATTCGAGACAACGGGCCCGGCGTACCGGACACACTTGCCGATCAGATTTTCTATCCCATGGTATCGGGCACCGATACAGGTACAGGCCTTGGACTTTCCATCGCACAATCCGTAATGAATCAACTTGGCGGTCTAATTGAGTGCCGTAGCGAACCGGGTGACACAGTCTTTACTGTGCTCATACCTTTGGAGCTGTAATGAACGAAGACTATGTTTGGGTTATCGATGATGACAGATCGATTAGATGGGTATTGGAAAAGGCGCTAAAACAGGCGGGCATGCAAGTCACCGTGTTTGAATCTGCTGATGAGGCTTTAGATTTAGTTAGAGAGAATGCCATTCCACCCAACGCCGTGATTAGTGATATTCGGATGCCTGGCTCAGATGGACTATCGTTTCTGAAACAGCTCAAAGGTATCCACCCTGATCTACCCATCCTAATCATGACTGCATTCTCCGATCTGGATAGCACAGTGACCGCGTTTGAGGAAGGTGCGTTCGAATACATAGCCAAACCATTCGACGTAGACACAGTGATTGAACGAACTCAAAGTGCGTGTGAATCGCAACGAAGTGGTGCGCGATCGGGCAAGCGTAACAAAACCACTAATGGAGCTTCAAACAACGAATCAAAAGAGCAAGCCGATGAACTGATCGGTGAAGCCCCCGCTATGCAGGAAGTTTTCAAAGCGATTGGCCGTCTGAGTAAATCGAAAATAACCGTCATGATTAATGGCGAATCCGGAACCGGTAAAGAACTCATTGCCCAGGCTTTGCACCGACACAGCCCAAGATCGGACAAACCATTTGTTGCACTGAACATGGCAGCCATTCCACACGACCTGATGGAGTCGGAGTTGTTCGGTCACGAAAAAGGTGCGTTCACTGGCGCACAAGCAACACGTATAGGTCGATTTGAACAGTCTGATCACGGCACGCTATTTCTGGATGAAATTGGCGATATGCCAGCAACTTTGCAAACTCGATTACTCCGTGTGTTGTCTGACGGACAGTTCTATCGTGTCGGTGGGCACACACCAATAAAAGTGGACGTCAGAATTATTGCTGCGACTCATCAGAACCTGGAACACCGAGTTGAACAAAAGTTGTTCCGGGAAGATCTGTTCCATCGCTTGAACGTTATCCGCATTGAAGCGCCACCGCTACGCAATCGCCGCGAAGATATTCCTATGCTGCTAAGCCACTTCCTGGAAAAAGCAGCAGTCGAATTGAATGAAACACCCAAAACGATGACCCCCGAGTTTAGAGCCTACGTTACCGCACTAACCTGGCCCGGCAATGTAAGACAGTTGCAAAACACGGCACACTGGTTAACCGTTATGGCCAGTAACAACGAACTTGAAGTAGCCGACTTGCCAAAACACGAGCAGGAGTTACCGGCACAGATTGACACTGACTGGGAAGCCGGTTTTCGCCAATGGGCAAACAAGGCACTGCATGATGGCGAAGTTGATTTACTGTCTAAAGCAACACCCGCATTTGAACGCATACTTATTCAGGTTGCGCTGAACAAGACTCAAGACAGGCGACAAGAAGCAGCACGGCTGTTAGGCTGGGGACGCAACACATTAACGCGCAAAATTCGGGAATTGGAATTGGATAAAAACGAATAGTGGGAGGCTGGGAATATGTAAATTTGGTTTCTTGCTAATGCGCAAATAAACTGAGAAATGGCAAATTCGGCAAAGCGGTCGAGCTTTTGCCAAATTGAAAAACCACTGTTTCATTTGTCGGGCAGCGCACGACATCATCAAAAATGCTATTTCCGCTCTGTCCTCTTAGCGGCCGTTGGTAAGGTTTATGATTTGCGCTGTCGAATGAGAAACGGACGGCCGTTGTCGACCCCAAGGAGCCACTCGAATGCTAGCACTACCATGCAATGATTGAATTTCTAGTGCTTGCGCTGATGCCAAAAATTGATTAACCACCACAATACATGTATTACAGAATTACTTAAAAATGATAGCGCACCTGTACTGAAACGATATTCATATCTGCATCAAGATCTACCACCGAATTCTTCAATGAAACGCCCCATTTATTGAAATCGTACCTTAGGCCAAACGAGTAGAAAATACTCGAGTCATTTCCGTCCTGCAGCGTCGCAATTTGAGTCTCATCGATTTCAATATCAACCGACATGTACCCTAATTCTCCAAGCAAACTGAATTTTTCTGTAAATGGATAATAGCCTATAGCACCAACACTCAGTCCGTTGCCCTCCATACCCAGTTCTTTGTGATCACCAATGTTGAAGAGTGATATTTCCGACCCAAAATATTTTGAAAAGTCATAACCACCCGATATTGTCAATCCAACAGCGGTGCTGGATGCGCCCCCGTCCTTAGCACTGTTAGCGGAGATGCCAAAGCCTGTGTAGAATCCCAGAACTTGTTCGTATGCAAAGCACGGCATTGTCAAGAGTGATGCGCCGCCATAGAGACACAACAGCACCTTTGGAAACCTGGATCTTTGCTTGTTTGGTCGAAAAATATCTTTGCGTAAAAACATAGGTTTCTTATCTGATCTTGTTTGTAAGATTAAATAGACACAATGAAGGGCCATCTTTACACGAAAATCATTCCTCAACAGCTGCAACCCCTATTGCAACCCAAAAATCACTTTATAATTGGCTGGCGTCCCTTCGACTTTTATTAAAGGACTGACCGCCATAATCGAGCCGTAGTGTTGGAGTGCCACCTCTGAACGCAACGAAAGTTGCTGCGTAATCGCATACTTTTCTGGAATTCGATACATTGTTGTTTAACAGATTTATATGCGGAATAGCGAAATAATAGTGAGGTCCTCTCTTGGCCGTTTAGTTTTGTCGCCGTTTTGTGGACGGTTTACAAAGCAAATATTATCCGATCGGCTTGTAATAGCGCAACAACTCACCGTCATAGCCATGGCGTTCATACAACGCCCTGGCTCGGGAGTTGACGGCAAAAACGTGCAAGCTTATAGATCGTGCGCCTCGCTGCAATGCGATTGCATCGGTTTCCCGCATTAGCGCAGCACCAATGCCGTGACCTTCCACACTAGCATCAATCGCAAGCACTTCAAGATGCGCGCTGGGTTCACCACTGAGCATCTCTTTTTTCGCACTGACCACAGCAATACCAACGATCTTGTTCTCACAAACGGCAACAGCAATGTCCACCTCCGGGCGATCACCTTTTGCCCATTGCTCTATTACAGACTGATCGCCCTGCCAAAGATGATCAGGATTACGGTGCTTCGGCACATCAAAATCAGCCAGTCTTGGTAGCAGCGCAAGTATTTCAGGTACGTCAGCATGTCTGCCTTCACGTATTAAATATTCCATTTAGTCGTCGCTCGCAGACCCGCGCACTATCAACGTTTCAATATCTTTAAACGAAGCCGCCGATTCGAATGCATCAAACCGGCCTTCATCAAGTATGGCGTTTGCAGCGGCAAGCATACTGCCAATGGCGGTTCTTGCTAACGACGAGCCGGTGCTAATTCGCTGTACACCACACGCCTGAAGCTGGCTGACCGAAACACCACGCAAACCAATTCCAGCAACTACATTCACAGGCTTGGATACCGATTGGCAGATGGTGGTAATGCTTTCGGTGTCCGGTAAACCTGGTGCGTATAAAACATCAGCACCAACCGATTCATAGCCTTGTAGTCTTTCCAGTGTATCGGCTAAATCCGGTCGTCCATGCAGATAGTTCTCGGCACGGGCCGTTAACATAAATGGAAAGTCGAGTGCGCGTACCGCTTCTACTGCTGCTGCAATGCGTTCAATGGCAAACGCCTTGTCGTAGATTGGTTTGTCTTCTACCCCGGTAGTATCTTCAATAGTACAACCAACCAGCCCGGCTTCGGCTGCTGCGAAGATAGTTGTTTGCACGGCTTCGGGTGAGTCGCCAAAGCCGTTCTCCAGATCAGCAGATACCGGCAAGTTGGTTGCCTTAACCAGGTCTTTTGCATGTGACATAGCGGTGTCACGATTCAATCCACCGATGGTATCGAGCTTGCCTTGAGCAAACGCAAAACCTGCGCTGGTGGTTGCCAGCGCTTCAAAGCCAAGCGCTGCGAGCATTTTGGCTGAACCAGCATCCCATGGGTTGGGCAATATGAAAAGCTTTTCTCGCAGGTGTAGCTGTTTGAAAATTTCGGCCTTTGCTTGCTGTGAACTATCAGCTTTGTACGTGGTATTCATTGCATGCCATTCCCGTTGGAGCAGTCTCAAACAAGTTTTAGTCTTTGCCGCCAGCCCTGTCCTGGTCTCAGCGACCCAGTAGCTAGTCTCTTAGAACACCTGCACAATTGGCATGGCCTGCGGCAACATCCCACTGGCCATCTTTAGTGCAAGCCGTTTTATAAGCACGATGAACCCGAAAACGTCCACTACCGGGCTTACCGTCGTCGAGCTTCAAGTCGAGTTGTGACAAAATACTTACCGGTATTTGTTCACCAGTAAAAATTTCATGAGCAAGCCCTTCGACATCGGCCGCTTGTGCGCTGTAAGTAATCTTGTAATAGCCGTTAAATGGATTCTTTGGACACGTACCGGGGGCGCACGCCATATCGGATGCGGTACCGGCAGCGTTCTGCGCACCATCGAAACTGCCGGGAATAAAACCAGCCAGCGCCATCTGCTGCCAGACACCAGCCCTTTCCTGACCACCATCTATACGGCCATTACCATTGCCCTGAGAGGATGCACTATCAATTTGGGTTTGTGCATTGGAGAAATCCCCAGGAATAGATCGGTAGCGTTCCTGAAACGAATACCAGGCGGCACGTATACCGGAAACATCAGTAGACAAAGAACGCACCCGCGCAGAGTCAATTAATGACTGCCCCTTGAATACACCACCGAGGATAAGCCCGATAATAACCAGCACAATGGCGATTTCAACAAGTGTGAATCCTGTTTGCCTTTTATTTAACAACCTTTTATTTAACAACTTATTATTTGACATCTTGTTGTATGACATCTTGGCTAATTTAATTTCTGATGAGCTTGCTTCTGACATGACTAACGTTCCCTGTTTGTTGTGGTTGTTTCGCGAATCCGTCGCGCAGATTTAGTGTCCTTTATCAGTGCTGAAATAGCAACAGCATTATTATGCCGCGCAAACTAAAACGGAGCGCTGCGAGGCACTCGTGGAAACGGAATAGCATCGCGAATGTTTTCCATACCGGTAACATACGTAACCAGTCGCTCGAAACCAAGGCCAAAACCGGCATGAGGGGCCGTGCCATAACGCCGCAAATCACGATACCAGCCCAGATGTTCGAACAGATCGTTCTCTTTAAGTCGGGCGTCCAGATAATCCAGACGCTCTTCACGCTGGCTTCCACCGATAATTTCCCCAATGCCCGGCGCTAGTACATCCATGGCAGCAACCGTCTTTTCATCGTCGTTCAGGCGCATGTAGAACGCCTTAATATCTTTAGGGTAGTTCATCAGAACAATCGGACGACCCACATGCTCTTCTGCCAGGTAACGTTCATGTTCAGACTGCAAATCAACTCCCCAACTGACCGGGTATTCGAATTTCTTTTTGGCCGAACTCAAAATATCAATAGCATCGGTGTATTCCATGCGCTCAAAATTCGCCGATGCAACGCTTTGTAAACGGCTCAGTGCTTCCTTGTCGACACGCTGTGCGAAAAAGGCCATATCACTTTCGCATTCCTCTAAAACGGCCTGAAACAAATACTTCAGGAAATCTTCAGCCAGTGTTGCATTGTCGGCCAGATCGGCGAATGCGACCTCGGGTTCAATCATCCAGAACTCGGCCAGGTGACGACTGGTGTTCGAGTTCTCGGCACGAAACGTCGGGCCAAACGTATACACTTTTGTTAATGCCAATGCATAGGCTTCTGCATTGAGCTGGCCTGACACCGTCAGGAACGCTTCGCTACCAAAAAAATCCTGATTAAAATCAACTGCGCCTTTATCGTCACGGGGTGTGTTAACCATGTCGAGCGTACTGACACGAAATAGCTCGCCTGCGCCTTCACAATCACTTGTGGTTATCAGGGGTGTGTTAACCCAGTGAAACTCACGCTCGTGATAGTACCGATGAATAGCACTCGACAAGGTTGAGCGAACCCGGCTGATTGCACCGAACGCATTGGTGCGTGGACGCAAGTGCGCAACGCTTCTCAAGTACTCAAAGGTATGACGTTTCTTTGCGATTGGATAAGTTTCCGGGTCGTCTACCCAGCCAACAACGTTAATACCACTGGCCAGTATCTCAACGCTTTGACCCTTACCCTCAGACTCAACCAGCTTGCCGCTCACTTCGACCGCGCAACCGGATGACAAACGCAACACATCATCTTCATAGTTAGTCAGCGCTGCTTCTGCCACCACTTGCATTGCATCAAAACAGGAGCCATCGTAAACAGCAATAAACGACAATCCCGCTTTTGAATCTCTGCGGCTTCGGACCCAGCCCTTTATCACTACGTCGCTGCCGACGTCGCCCGAATCAAATAAACTGGCAATCGAATGAGTTGTCATAAAAGTATATCGTCGTTGTTTACAAATCAGGTTGATCGATGGGTAACCGCGTTTGCGCATTGCCTGCAAGCTGTACACATAACGACTCAAATGTATCCCATACATCACCAGAGGCGTGTCCTTTTACAAGCCGATCGAGTTGTGTGCTGGCAACAAGCATACTCAACCAACTCGACGCATTGTGTCGACCCATTGCTGCTTTTAATGGCGCAGCGCGACTTTGCCATACACCAGCACCTTTCAATGCCGCATCGATCGCCACTCCTCGTTCGTGTGCTTCAGCAGCCCGGGTACCGCTGCGAATCTCTTGCGACAAAGACCATAAGATAAGCACCGGAGCAACAGCTTCATCACGTAAGCCACGTACGATTCGAACTGCGCGCGCACTTTGCCCGGCAAGGGATGCCTGCACCAAATCACCGATAGAGTAGCGCGCACTGTCAGATACAGCCGACAACACTTGATCAACACTAAGCTCACCCTTTGGATACAACAAGGCAAGTCGCTCAACTTCCTGCGCTGCCGCCAGCATGTTGCCCTCGACTCTTTCGGTTATCAGCGACACCGCATCGTCTGTTGCCTGCAATCCGTGACCAGCAAGCTTATCGCTTAACCAGCGACGAAGCTTTGCAGGTTCAATTGGCCAGACGGCAATGGTAACGCCAACTTTATCAATCGCCTTGAACCAGGCGCTGCTACTGCCACCCCGGTCAAGTTTTGCGCTGGTGATAATCAACAAAACATCGCTGGCAGGATTAGCGCAATACTGCTTTAACACTTCTCCACCGGTTCTACCTGGCTTACCCGTCGGCAGACGCAATTCAATAATGCGCTGCTCAGCGAACAGCGACATGCTATCGGCAGCCTCGCGAAATGAAGACCAATCGGCATCGTCATTGGCTATAAGCACTTGACGTTCATCAAACCCGCTGCTTCGGGCGTGCTCTCGCAATTTGTCACCCAGCTGCATTAGCTGGTAGGGCTCGTCACCGTGTAAGAAATAGATTGGCGCGGTTTGCCTGGCCAGGTGTGCGTCGAGTTTGTCGGGGAAGAGTTTCATATAGTGTGAGATAGTATCAAACTCAACGCTCACCGCCCGATATTCAATGACAGCAACTAACCCAGACTCAAGCCCGCCACCTAAAGATGCGCTGTTCCATCTGGCCAGGCGATTATTGTTCACAATGGAACCAGAACGCGCGCATGATGTGGCGCTCGGTTTCGCATCAAACCCATTGGCCAAGGCCTGGAATCGGCGGCGCTACGCAGCAGCAGGATCGCCAACCGCTTGTATGGGTCTGGATTTGCCTAACCCGGTAGGGTTGGCAGCAGGTCTGGATAAAAACGGCGACTATATCGATGCACTGGGCGCGATGGGTTTCGGTTTCATCGAGATCGGCACCATCACCCCTGAACCGCAAAATGGCAATCCTAAACCGCGTCTGTTCCGATTGGAAAAGCACGGTGCATTGATTAATCGCATGGGATTTAACAATCTCGGGGTAGATCATTTGGTTGCCCGTGCAGAAAAACGCACATTTAACGGCATCCTCGGTATCAACATAGGCAAGAACGCCAGCACACCACTTGATGATGCGCAAAGTGATTATCTCATCTGCCTGCAAAAAGTCTATGCAGTGGCAGACTACATCACGGTTAATGTGTCTTCACCGAACACGCAAGGGCTTCGCGATCTGCAGCACGGCGAAAAACTGCGCTCTTTGCTTGATGCCCTGAAAAATTCTCAAACAAAGCTTGCTGACCAGCACGGTGCATACAAACCATTTGTTATTAAAATAGCGCCCGATATGAGCGAAGAAGAATTGCAGGATTTCTGTGCAGCCGTTGTTGAATTCGAAATCGACGGTGTTATTGCCGGTAACACTACATCTCAACGAGAAATGGTAGCAACCAGTGAACATGCTCGTGAGACTGGTGGCCTGAGCGGAGCGCCGATGCAAATGCTTGCCAACGACCGGTTGGTGATTGTTGCCAGAGAGTTAGCTGGAAAAGCCACACTAATTGGTGTGGGTGGCATTAACACCGGAGCAGATGCTGCTAAAAAGTGCCGACTTGGTGCAGATCTTGTACAGCTCTACACAGGTTTAATTTATCACGGACCAGCGCTGGTTCAGGATTGCATCAGGAAAACTGCATGACTCATTACGACGTATTTAACGGTGATGCCGATGGTATCTGCGCATTGCATCAACTTCGCCTTGCCGACCCACGCGACAGTGTATTGATTACTGGCGTCAAACGAGACATCGATCTGGTAAAACAAATACCAGTAAAAGAGGCATCCAGCGTAACCGTATTGGATATATCGATGGATAAAAACCGCGATGCGCTAATGCCATTACTCGATGCCGATATCGATGTCAGTTATTTTGATCATCACTTCGCCGGTGATATTCCTGACACAAAAAAACTCACCTCACATATCGATACCGATGCAAACACATGCACCGGGCTTATTGTTAACAACCACTTGAATGGCGCACATCTCGCCTGGGCAGTGACTGCGGCGTTTGGCGATAACTTATTGGAATCTGCACGATCTGCGGCGACACCCCTGAACTTGAATGACGAACAACTTACACAATTACAAACGCTGGGCACGCTGTTAAATTATAACGGTTATGGCAGCTCGCTTGAAGATCTGTTTTTTCCACCAAGCGAACTTTATGCCCGAGTGAAACCTTATAGCAATCCTTTAGACTTCATTGCCAAAGATGATGCGTACGAAAAACTCGAAACAGGCTACAACAGCGATATGCAAAAAGCCCTGAACACAAAACCGTTAACAGCAGACGATGCTACAGCCGTATTTGTTTTTCCTGAAGAAGCATTTGCTCGTCGGGTCAGTGGTGTGTTTGCCAATGATCTTGCGCAACAAAATCCTGCCCGTGCTCACGCCATGCTTAGCACCCTGCCCGGCGATGGTTTTCTGGTTAGTGTACGCGCACCGCTTACAAACAAAACAGGTGCCGACGACCTGTGCCGACAGTTTGAAACAGGTGGTGGGCGTAAAGCGGCAGCCGGAATTAATTTTTTACCCGCAAGCGATCTTGATCGATTTACCGATGCATTTCGCGCACAGTTCGCGCACGCAGCATAGCTGCTTTTTTCACTACAATTGACTCGGCACTAGCGGCACTTATCTACTGCGCGATAAACAGCGAGGGGCAGAATTATGGTATCCGCCGCTGCGCTGAAAGGCAGGTCCAGGAAACCCAATAGAGCCATTGCAGGCTGTCTGCCTTTTACAGACTCTGCCATAAGAACAGCATCTCCAACGACACCGCCATAGATATATGATGTAAAATCGCACGGCTCTCCGGCAAAACTTTCATTGTTATGAACCATCACGGTAGAGCAACCGGATAGCGATAACAGCAACATCAGTATTCCAACAGGCTTCATTTATCAAGTTCCTTTACTATCTAACTATATAATTAGATTAACTAACTAAGCTGCATCAATTCCCGAACATGTGCAGTTGCACTTCTGGCTAATGCCGGCAAAGAGTAGCCTCCCTCCAGCATAGACACAATGCGACCATCTGCGGATTCATCGGCAACGGCCATTAGCTGTTGCGTTACCCAGACAAAATCATTATCACCCAATGCAAGTCCTGCCAATGGATCTTCAATATGTGCGTCGAATCCGGCGCTAATAAAAATCATTTGAGGCTTGAATTTTTTTAACGCTGGCATCCAGTGATCAAGTATTGATAAGCGAAATTCTTCACCGCCCGTACCACCTGCCAACGGCACATTCACCCTATGACCCGCCACATTCGGACGATGACCACCTGGATAGAAAGGATGTTGAAAGGATGAGCAGAAAAGTATTTTCTTATCACCGTCTACGATGTCTTCTGTGCCATTGCCATGATGAACATCGAAGTCAACAATAGCAACACGATCTAATCCGTGTTTGTTTATGGCATGTCTTGCAGCTATCGCTATATTGCCAAAAAAACAGAACCCCATCGCTTCGGACTTTTCGGCATGATGACCCGGTGGTCTGGTTGCGCAAAAAGCGTTGTTAACCTCCCCTGCTATCACCTTGTCGGTGGCAAGCAAACCAGCTCCAACGCCTCGCAATGCAGCGCTCAATGAATACGGGTTCATTGCGGTATCAGCATCCAGTTGCACACTGCCAGATTTGGGCGAGCTCGATACGATGTGATCAATATAGGACTGGGGATGACACACGAGTGCAGACTCGGGCTCGGCTAATGGCGCATCAAAGTGGGTAAGATAGTCGTACAAATCCTGTTTCTTAAGTTGATCTAGAATGGCACCAATACGCTGTGGACATTCAGGATGGCCCGGGCTAATTTCGTGCAATACGCAATCGTTGTGAGTAATCAGTGCGGTAGACATGGGTACGCTTGTGTTTTTAGTCAGTGGTAAATATAGCAGTATCGCCTGACTTGCGCCTCAGCCGACCAGCACCCATGTAATACAATGACATACCGACTGCGGTATTATCGCTGCATGTCAACGATTGATCTTGAAAAGCTGCTAAATCCGCAATCGGTTGCCGTAATCGGCGCGAGCGATCGTGAAGGTGCACCCGGCCGAGCTATCGCTGCAAGTTTGTTAAGCGGGAATTTTTCAGGCCCTCTTTATTTTATTAACCCGCGCTATAAAACAGTGCTGGGACAACCCTGCTTTCGATCACTCAAAAAAGTAGTTGCCACTCCCGATCTAACCATCATTCTGGTTCCGGAGCGCATTGTGCGTCGCACACTAATTCAAATCGCAGCCAGTGGTTGTAAAGTTGTGATCATCATGTCGGCCGTAAAAAACGGCAAGGTAATGCATAAGCTTGCCCAAAAGCTCGGTCTGCGCCTACTTGGTCCTTATTGCGCAGGCTTGATCAGACCACACCTGAATTTGAACGCAACTTTTTCGAGCAACAGAGTCATTGCTGGTTCACTGGCTATGGTGACGCAGTCTGCATCGCTAGGTGCTGCAATTCTGGACTGGGCCGAACCCAGCGGTGTAGGTTTTTCTGCTGTTTTATCCACCGGTTCGGACACCGATATTACTTTGCCGGACTTGCTGGATTTACTCGCTGAAGATCATCACACTAAAGCCATCATTATCTATCTTGATCGCGTACATCAAACGCGTTCATTTCTTAGTGCAGTCAGTGCCGCGGCACGTTGCAAACCGGTTGTACTCATGAAATCGACTCATGACGCCGCAAGTTTTTGCGATGCACAGGCCCGAACAGGCGCAATCTATTCAACTGAGCGAGTATTCCAGAGCGCAATGCGCCGGGCTGGTGTTGTTCGTGTAAAAACATTTTCCAATTTATTTTCTGCAGCAAAAATCCTGACTTCCGGGCTGCGTATAAAAGGTAAACGACTGGCTATTATAAGTAATGGTGCAGCGCCCTCCATGCTGGCTTGTGAGCGTATTGCTACCAAAGGATTTTTGCTTCATGAAATGCAGGAATCAACCATCACGCAGTTGCAAAAAAATCTGGGAGACACCTGGACAGGTCGCAATCCTGTTGTGCTGCGAGACGCTGAAGATCTGGAAAACCAATACAAGCACGCACTTAATGCTTTACACAAAACCACTGACTACGATGCACTCCTGGTTTTGTTCGCACCCGATGCTCGCAATCAGCCAGAAGCAATAGCCAATGTTGTTATTGAACACCGACCAAAACACATTCCGGTACTGGCGAGTTTTATGGGTGAAGCCAGTGTATCAAGCAGCAGAGACTTACTGACTGAAGCTCATGTGCCCTGCTTTCGAACCCCTGAAGCGGCAACCGATGCGTTCGATTTCTTATACCGATACCTGCTTAGCCAGCAGCAATTGCTGCAGCTGCCCAATCCGACATCACGCTATACCCGAGCCGATGCTACTGGTGCAAAAATCCTGATAGACAAAGCACTCGATAGTGGTGAACGCGTGTTAGGTCCACAGAAAACCCGTGCACTGCTTGAATTTTTTGATATCAAAGTACTGCCAGCTCTACGAGCCACCAGCCTGGCAGATGCTATAGCTTCTGCAAACAAGCTGAGCTATCCGATTGCCATGAAACTGGTATCGCCTAACATTCGTTACAAAGCCGAAGTACTCGGTACTGTGCTCAATATTAAAAACGAAAATCAGCTTGAATCTGCCTACAACACGATTGCAGAACAACTGCACAAGCTAAGACCTGATGCTGAATTTCGTGGTGTGCTAATCGAAACTATGCACAAAGACACTAACACACGAAATCTGGCGATGAGTTTGACAAGAGATGCTACTTTTGGCCCGGTCATTAGTGTTGGTGTCGGGGGTGATCTATCCACACTGGTGCAAGAACGCGCATCTCAGTTGCCGCCACTGAATAACTTTCTTATCGACTCCATGCTTGCAACGCCTACCATTGCAAATTACCTTGGAGAATTCAGACATCAGCAACCCGTGGGCACAACAACTGCGGCTCACGTATTGCGCAGACTCTCCGAAATGGCGTGCGAGCTACCAGACGTTTTTTCAGTCGATATCAACCCTGTCAAAGTCAGTCCCGACAGCGCTATCGCCATGGAAGTGCAGGTTGTCCTCGAGCGTGCACGCAACGATAAGGAATACGCCCACCTGGCTATACACCCGTATCCATGGCGATGGGTCCGACTGTCACAGTTAAAACGCGGGCGAACAATACAACTACGACCCATACGACCTGAAGATGGCGAGTCGATTAAAAATATGGTTCGCAATATGTCAGCCGAATCCCGGTATTTTCGTTTTATGCATGCCATTAATGATCTGTCCCCACAGCTGGTGGCACAGTTCACTAAACTCGACTACGATCGACAAATGGCTTTCGTCGCAGTAGAGGATAGCGGCAAGGGTGAGGTGGTTGGTGTTAGCCGTTATGCAATGAGCAGCGACAGACAACAAGGCGAATTTGCTGTTTCCATTGCCGACAACATGCAGGGTCAGGGGCTGGCAAAAGCCTTGATGAAACTGATCATCGAACATGCCAAAGCACAAGGGTTAAGAGAGCTTGTTGGCGATGTACTGACTACCAATGCACCCATGCGTGGATTGATGAAGAGCCTCGATTTCACAGCAACATCAGACCCGGACGATCGAGAAATATTGCGCTTTAGCCTTCCCTTATAGAATCAAGTTATGCGAAACATAAAAGTGCCTCGCCCGGAATCGATTACATTAACAATCAAAGGCAAAACCATAAACGGGATTCGTCATCGTATGCAAGACGAAGTTGCGCCAACAAAAGTACTCTGCTTACACGGCTGGCTCGACAACGCCAATAGCTTCCTGCCAATGATGCCTCTTCTTCCAAGTATAGATCTTGTTGCCATCGATCTGCCGGGTCATGGTTTCTCAGATCACCTTGATGGCACTTATTCCATTGCCGATTCTGCATACTGGGCAGCCTCGGTTATAAAAGCACTGGGTTGGGAGCAATGCCATATTATCGGTCACTCACTTGGTGGCATCATCGCGCCTTTGGTGGCAGCTGGTGCGCCAGAGTTGGTAGAGTCATTAACATTAATCGAATCAAGTGGCGCACTTACCAGCGAAGCAGATGATTTTGTCGAGCGTTTGCAAAAATCAATGAGTGACCAACTCGAAGAGGATAAATATAAATCCCGAGTGTATAAAACCAAGGCTGATGCTGTTAACTCTCGACTACGTTCAGCGAAAATGGAAACAACGTCAGCTCGGCTTATTATCGATCGTCAGCTGGCAGAATTCGAAGACGGCTGGCGGTGGCGCTTCGATCCAAAACTTCGCTATGCCACAGCCCACCGACTTACTGAAGCACATGTAAGAGAGGTCAACAAGAACATTATTTGTCCGGTACTAACCATAGTTGCAAAAGACGGGTTCCTGACATCACGTGAAGAAACCGCCAGCAGAATGCAATTGATCAAAGATCATCGATCGGTTCTGCTGGCGGGTCATCATCACTTGCACATGGACACACCTGAACCCGTGGCGGCAGCCATTAATCAGTTTTTAGGAACAACACCTGCAATGGGTGGTTGAGTTACTGACCTACCAACCCACTGATCTGGGAATCATCGTCAGGAAAAATCACTTCAACGCGCCGGTTTTGCTGGCGACCAGATGCACTGTTGTTGTCCGCAATCGGTGATGCTTCTCCGAGACTTCTGATTGTTATACGCGTGCTGTCGACACCACGTGCTATCAGAGCAGAACGCACGGAGGCCGCTCGTTCTCTGGACAGATCAAGATTGTAATCGTCATCACCCATATTATCGGTATGTCCTTCTACAATGGCGTTCCGATCAGGGTAACTGCTCATGAAGTTGGCAATTTTATCCATATTAACTGCGGATGTTGGTTTAAGACCAGCCTCGCCACTGTCAAACAGCACATCACCCAGTGTGGCGACAATTCCGCGGGCAGTGACACGAGCCTGCATTGCGTCGAGTTGCGCTTGCATGGCTAACGTATCGGCACGAGCGCGATCAACTTCCTGTGAACGCACATCGAGCTGAACACGCTGGCGTTCAAGTTTCATGCTTTCAAGTCGTGCATCATCTTCCTTGCGCTGGGCTATCAGCTTTGCAATTTTTACTTTCTGACTAGCGATGTAAGCATAGTGATCGGCGTGCTTGCGCTTGCCGTCCTCGTTCCAGGCACGCTGACCCTGAGCTAATGCATTTCGCGCATCATCAAGCTCTTTGGGTGCATGCTTGACCACCACTTCATTTGCACTGGCGTCTGAATAAGCAGCTCGTGCAGTTTCGAGCGAGTCAACTTTCTTCGGTGCTCCACCACAAGCGCAAAGTACTAACAGCGCAGCTAAAGGCATAGTTGTAACAACAGGATTTTTCATAGGTACAATCCTTAAAATTTAATGAGTGAATTTTTGGGCTGAATTTGATTCGGCAAAAAACTGTGGCTATTGACCTTTCGCCCGACCCAGTTCGGCTCGAATCAGATTGATACTGTCTTCAACTTCCTCAACAGCCGATCGCGATTTTTCTGCTTCACTTTTTGCCTTGGCAAGCTCTGCATCCACGGCGGCTTGTTCAGACAACTGTTTTGCCGTTGTGAATTTTTTGTCAGCCATTGCTGTACCCGCTAAATCCTGCTTTTCCTGTGCCGTTCGAAGCTCTATCGGCGCAAGATCTTTTGCACCGGCCACTTCAGCGTTTTGCAGCGCAGTGTTCGACAATGCAATTTCAGTTTTTGGTTTTGGTGTGCCGGAACAAGCGCTTATGGTCACGGTAGTCACTGCGATCAAGCACCATTTCATCGATGATCGGTACATAGTTTCAAACCTCTTCAATAGATAGGGCAGATAACGGCAGGCACGGAGTCGAAATAAGCAAAACAAGGTTACAACACGCATAGATTGCAGCAACTCCATGAAAGCTAAGCAAAAAACAGCATCCGACACCTACACCGATTCTGCCTGAACACGACAAACCTTAGATTAAGCACATGAACAAATGGATAGAATATTCTCAAAGTGCTATGCTTTTCGGTCGTCACAAAATACCTCCTTTGAATAATCAGGCAGAAGCATCAGTGGTGTTCAACACCGCTAAGCAATGGTGCATGACGCAGCAGACCATTTGCCAATTAACTTACCCAGATGCCGTAAACCGCGACCTATTGAAGGTACAATCATCCGGTGAATATCCCGCCACGTGTAATCAATTTTGATGATGTGATCGAGCTTTGTGGCTCGGTGGCTACGTCGCGTGGCCGTGTTTACAAGACCAGCGGCGCTGTGAAGGAACTGGACTGGATAAGCGAAGGCAGCGTGCTATACAGTACCGTCCAGGGAACAGAGTCTGAACCGTACCAACAACGAACCCTGATCGCAGCACACAGACTCGATGGCGAGTGCTCGTGTCCGGTACATTACAACTGTAAGCATGTGGCCGCTGCCTTGTTGTGCTGGATAGACAAGCAATCAGCCAAACCGACCGCTGACGATCAAGCACTGCGCGCAGTAAATCGTTGGTTGCAGCGTCTGGTTGAGCAAGGCAAAGGCACTTCAACCAAGCTTGAGCACCATGAGCCCGGTGAACCACTGCTGTTCTATCAACTCGATAGCAATGCCCTTACACAAAGCAAAAACGGCATCACGCTGGAAATTTTGCAAAGTCGTCTCCTTAAAAGAGGCGGGTATGGCAAAGAGACACCCTACCGCTACCACGGTCACTACCATCACCCCGAATGGGTTTTAGCCAGCGACCGCTCTATATTAGAGTTGGCTGTGGGTCGTCATACCGATTTTACCTACCGCACATTGACCATAGAAGGTGATATTGGTCATCTGGTTATGGTCAAACTGTTGTCAACTAATCGCTGCTATTGGGGTAGCGATCGAGAAACGCCATTGCAATTAGGCGAATCAAAAAGTCTGGATTTCGATTGGGCAGCATCGGAGGCGCAATCACTCAAATTGAGCGTGAGCCTGGCCGACACAGAAAACTGGCAACTCATTCCAGCCGACCCACCGTGGTATGTCGACACCAGCAGTAATATTGCCGGCCCATTACATGACGTACCCAGCTCTTCGGTGTTGGGCAACCTGATCAACGCACCGGAATTGCCTGAAGCACATGCTCAGGCAGTCAGCAATTATCTGGCGTCCAGACTGCCCGATGCCTCTCTGCCATTGCCGGTTGAACCCAATTTTGTGCGTGTCGATGTCACACCTGAACCATTGCTGGTCTTGCAATCTCGCGAGGACAGCGCTGACATACGCGAGTTTTATGGCTCAATTAGATTTCGTTATGGCGAGTACTTGCTGCCATTCGACGGCATGGAGGCGGATGCGACTCTGGAAGGAAAAACCAGCGACGGTAAACCGCTCATGCTAACGCGCGATCTGGTTGCAGAAACCCGATTCGCAGTCGAGTTTGGCAAACGTTTCACCGAATTCGAGTCGGCGATGCAATCCGATCCCAGTTTTTTCTCGCGAGCCGACAGAAAACCGCGTGCACGCGATGTGCAGTCAATTGCCAGAGCCTGGCACAGTGTACTGGCACAACGATCTGCATTGGAAGCCGAAGGCTGGAAAGTACAATGCCGTGAACCGTTCGATCTCGATTTCAAACCTATAACCACTATTGAGGCAACGGTAAGCGACAGCACCTCCAGCTGGTTCGACATGTCACTAAGGTTGACGCACGAAAAACAAAATTTCGATTTACTGCCGTTGGTTATCGAGTGGTTGCAATCAGATACGCCCGATCAATCTATATTGCTGCAGGCCGAGAGTGGTCAGTGGCTTGAAGTGGCACCGGAAATTTTTTCACCTGTTGCAGATACGTTGCTTGAACTTTTCGATGACCCATCTCAAACAGATAGTTTGCGCCTGCCCAGGCAACGCGCGGGTACGCTCGAAAATCTGGAGCAACATTGGCAGGAATCCGGTGTCAACATTCACTGGCACGGTGCGCAAAATGTTTTCAACCTTGCAGAAAAACTCAAAGCCTTCGAGGGTATCGAAAATCCGGTTATGCCATCGGCTTTGAATGCGCGACTTCGCCCGTATCAGCTTGACGGCATCGGTTGGTTAGGTTTTCTTGCCGAATACTCATTTAACGGCATACTGGCCGACGATATGGGGCTTGGAAAAACGCTGCAAACGTTAGGGCACCTGCTTAACGAAATTACCAATGGTCGGCTGACGCAGCCAACGCTTATTGTGGCACCCACCAGTCTGCTTGGTAACTGGAAGCGCGAAGCCGCTAAATTCACACCAACACTGACCACGCAGGTGTGGCACGGCAGTGATCGGAAATCACACGGGCTCGAATTCGACCAGTTTGACATTGTCATTACCAGCTATGCGCTGGTTACACGCGATATTGATCTATTGCGTGATCAGAATTTCGGGTTTGTCGTACTTGACGAATCGCAAGCCATCAAAAACCCCGGGGCGAAAGTGACGCAAGCGCTCAAAACACTGGAAGTGCCGAGAAGACTTTGCCTGACTGGTACACCACTTGAGAATCACCTGGGTGAGCTTTGGTCGCAATTTGATTTCCTGATGCCCGGATTTCTTGGCACGCGAAAACACTTTAATCGGTATTTTCGTAATCCCATTGAAATTCATAACAGCTACGAGCGCCAGCAACGCCTAGCTTCTCTGATAAAACCATTTTTACTGCGGCGTCGCAAAGAACAAGTCGCCTCTGAACTACCACCAAAAACTGAAATTATTCGAGAAGTTACGCTCGAAGGTTCGCAAGCGCGCCTTTACGAAAGTATTCGCGTCACTATGGAGCATCGGGTACGGCAACTGCTGGCTGAACGTGGGTTGGCACGCAGTCACATAGAAATGCTTGACGCATTATTAAAGCTCAGGCAAACCTGTTGTCATCCGAAGTTGGTCAAACTGGACACTGCACGCGGCATTGAAGAATCAGCAAAAACTGATTTACTGCTGTCAATGCTGCAAGAGCTTATTGCTGAAGGCAAGAAAATATTGTTGTTCTCGCAGTTCACCGAAATGCTTGGTCTTATCGAGCTGGAACTCAATGCCGCAAACATAAACTATGTCAAGCTCACTGGCAGAACACGTAAGCGCGATGAAGTTATCGATTCGTTTCAACACGGCGATGTTCCGCTGTTTTTAATCAGCCTCAAAGCTGGCGGCACCGGACTAAACTTAACTGCCGCTGATACGGTTATTCACTATGACCCGTGGTGGAACCCAGCGGTAGAGAATCAGGCAAGCGATCGAGCACATCGAATTGGTCAGACAAAGCCGGTATTCATCTACAAACTGGTTGCCAGCAATACAGTCGAAGAAAAAATCCTGCTGATGCAACAGCAAAAACAACAGTTGTCTGATCAAACCC
>Ga0209828_1000922_pt1 | contig 27721 bp, 24 predicted proteins | sample MaitaG_FD_187429 | JGI IMG/M metagenome (GOLD analysis project Ga0209828, IMG submission 187429) | Marine algal microbial communities from Maine, USA - Maine_Asex2 metaG (SPAdes) (version 2) | ecosystem: Host-associated > Algae > Red algae > Unclassified | place: Maine, USA | collected 2015-01-05
GTCTTAAAAGCAGTTTCGGAGATTGCAGATGATGTGATATCAGGGTGGTTAAATATTAATGTAAAGACCTTTAGAACCTACAAGTCCAAAAACGTAAAAATTAAAGAAGACTTGCAGGAACATACGCTGATGCTACTATCTCTCATGAAGCATGGCGCAGAAGTATTTGGAGACACGGACAACTTTAATGACTGGTTAGACACAGACAACTTCTACCTAAACTGGCAAAAGCCCAATATCTACCTCAATACCATTTCTGGAATCCAGTTCATTGACGATCAGTTGACAGGAATGGAGTATGGAGATAATGCATAAGCTGAATGCAAGTATATAGAATAGCTATAGAGAAGTATGCAACTGCATTACACGCATCGGGTAGACCTGCAAGATGGAATGATAAAAATCAATTTGTATTATACACCGGCAGTTCACGGTCATTGTGTGCACTAGAATTGCTTGTAAGACGTGCATCTATTCAGGGAAGGATTCCGTATAAGATAATGGTAATTGATCTTAAAGTATCAAAGGCACAAATAAAAGAGGTAGAATTAAAAGGGCTGGGAGATAATTGGAGGACAACCGGGGCATATTCTGTTCTGAGAGAATTTGGGAGCAATTGGTATAAGAATGCGGAATCACTTATTTTGAGTGTGCCTTCTGCAGTTATTCCGCAAGAACAGAACTTCGTAATTAACACAAACCACCCTGATTTTAAGAAAGCTACGAAGCTGATCGACACAGAGGATTTTTTATGGGACGAACGACTATTAAAATAATCAAAAACCTCTAGTTCAGTCCTCTGCCTAACATAAGTATGGTTAATGGAATATTCCATCTATATTTTACCAATATGACATGATATGTGAACGTTAGTTACTCTAGAACGTTATACTATAGTTAAAAGGGTGCCCAAAGGCATTCTAATGAAAACTTTTTACGTCCAAAAACTATATATTTATAAAGACTATTTTCTAATAAAAATTGAAGAAGTTGAGAAGTTATATAATCCTAGCCTTAGCAGCCCTCCTGATTGGATTTGGTGCATTTTATCCAAAAGATGATTTTAAAGAGAAAGAAGGAATGATCCTGCATGCAGTTATGAATTACCTCAAGGTGCTTCATTTTGCTCCGCAAGATATTGACGATGACTTTTCTAAGAAAGCTTTCGCAAATTATCTAAAAGCATTGGATGGAAACAAGAGGTTTTTGATTCAAGATGAAATTGATTCACTCAACTTATATGAAACAGAAATTGACGATCAGGTACATCTCCGCACCTTCGAGTTTTTCGAGAAATCTGTAGCGCTTGTAGAAAGCAGCTACGATAGAGCTGAGAGAATCTACGATGAGATAATTGCACATCCATTTGATTTTACAGCAAAGGAATTTATTGAGTTTGATAGTGAGAAAAAAGAATACGCAAATAGCGAATCAGACTTAAAAGAAGAGTGGAGGAAATATTTAAAGTACGAAGTACTTACTAAAGTACAATCGAAACTTGAAGAGCAAGAAAAGAAAATGGAAGATGGAGATAAAGAAGATGAAGAGGATGAGGACAAAGAGGAATTTGTAGAAAAATCAATCGTAGAATTAGAAATAGAATCAAGAGAAGAGGTAAAAGAAACATTTGACGAATGGTTTGAACGCTTAAATAAAATAAGAAGATCAGACAGATTCGAGTCTTATATCAATGCCATTGTGCATGTCTACGATCCGCATACGGATTACTTAAACCCGAAAGAAAAGCAAGATTTCGATATACGTATGGGAGGAAAGCTAGAAGGAATTGGCGCTAGACTTTCACCAGAAGGAGAATACACACGTGTTGTAAGTATCGTCCCAGGAGGTCCCGCTTATAAAGCAGGTGAATTAGAAGTGGATGATCTAATTATGGTCGTGACACAGGAAGATGGCGAACCTTTAGATATTAAAGGGATGCGTTTGGATGATGTGGTAACACATATTAGAGGGGATAAGGGAACGATCGTAACGCTACAGATTAAGAAAGCATCTGACAAGAGTGTTGTCGATATTAAAATAGAAAGAGACGAGGTAATTATCGACGAAGGATTTGCACGTTCGCTCTTATTAGAAGGAGACGACACGGATGAGAAAATAGGATATATTAAGTTGCCTAAGTTTTACTCTTCATTCGAAAGAAAAGGTGGAAACAGTTGCTCAGAGGACGTGAAAAAAGAGCTCGAGAAACTAAAGGAGAGCAACGTCTCTGGAGTGATATTAGACTTAAGAAATAACGGTGGAGGATCACTAAGAGATGTGGTTTCCATGACGGGTTTATTTATAGAAGACGGTCCTATTGTTCAGGTAAAACCTAGAGACAAGAAAGCGACTATTTATGAAGATACAGATGATGGAGTTGTATATGATGGACCCCTTGTTGTAATGGTAAACCAATATAGTGCTTCGGCTTCTGAGATTTTAGCGGCTGCTTTGCAAGATTATAACAGAGCTATTATTGTTGGTAGTAATTCTACCTTCGGTAAAGGAACAGTGCAAAGATTCTTCGATCTTGATGAAGCATATAAAGGCAAAGGTCCAGAATACAGTAACCTAGGAAATATTAAAGTGACGATGCAGAAGTTTTATAGAGTCAATGGAGGGTCTACTCAATTGAAAGGAGTAATTCCAGATATTGTTCTTCCGGATAACTATCATTATTTAGACATCGGAGAAAAAGACTATGACTATGCAATGGATTGGTCAGTAATTGATCCAGTGAAGTATGAGCAACATGTACTTACGTACCCAAATATTGCGAAGTTGGCGGAAAATAGTGAGGCGCGTATTAAAATGCATCCTGAGTTCGCACTCATCATGGAAAATGCGAAACGTCTAAAAGCGAACAGAGATATTACATCGTATCCATTGAGTTTAAATGACTACGAAGAATTTCTAGATAAAAGAGAAAAGGAAGCGGAAAAATTCAAAGACCTTATGGATACAGAAATTGGAAACTTGATGATTAAAAACTTGGATACTGATGTAACCTATATTAATTCTGACGAATCTAGAGTTGCTAGAAATGAAGTTTGGATAAAAAATGTAAGTAAAGATATTTACGTAGAAGAGGTTTTGAAAATAATGAAAGATGTGAAGCTGGATAATTAATATCCTTGCATAACAACAAAAACAACAAAAGGCAATCTATTTAGATTGCCTTTTGTTGTTTTTATCCTTCTTTCCTCGACCTCCCGTTGTTTTTACAGTCGTTATAAGCTCGCAGCTTATAACCATATTATAACCTCCATGGTTTTAACCTTGCAGCTTTAAACCATGAAAAAAACCCCCAAACCCCTAACGCACACATTGCGTTAAAAACCATGAACAAAGCGAACTCCTAATCATCTACCCGCTCAATTTGAGCGCCTAGAGCCTGTAATCTCCCATCAATATTCTGATACCCTCTATCAATCTGATGAATGTTATGGATCACACTTTTACCCTCCGCACTCAACGCCGCAATCAATAAAGATACACCCGCACGTATATCTGGTGAACTCATCTGAATGCCTTTAAGCGCATGTTTTCTGTCTAGTCCTATTACAGTTGCACGGTGTGGATCACAAAGTATGATCTGAGCTCCCATGTCTATAAGCTTATCCACAAAGAAAAGCCGGCTTTCAAACATCTTTTGGTGAATAAGAATACTCCCTTTTGCTTGTATTGCAGTCGTTAAAAGTATACTCATAAGATCTGGAGTAAATCCAGGCCAAGGAGAATCATAAACAGTCATTATACTACCATCAATAAATGATTGAATCTCGTAGTTGGACTGACTTGGGATAATTATATCGTCACCATCAAACTCCATTTGTATCCCTAACTTTTGGAAAGTCTTCGGTATAATACCCAGTTCAGGAATTTGGCAATCTTTGATTCTTATATTAGATTGTGTCATGGCTGCCAATCCAATAAACGAACCAATCTCAATCATATCCGGTAGGATTGTGTGCGTTGTGCCTTTAAGCGAACTCACACCTTCTATCTTTAGTAAGTTTGAACCAATACCTTCAATTTTTGCACCCATACGCACAAGCATTTTTGTAAGCTGCTGCAAGTAAGGTTCGCAAGCAGCATTATAAATACTTGTTATCCCAGGCGTAAGAACAGCCGCCATAACCATATTGGCTGTACCAGTAACTGATATTTCATCCATATGGACATAGGCTCCCTTGAGATTGTCTCCCTCTAAGAAGTAGGTATCTTCTTTCTCATCAAAAACGAATTTTGCCCCCATCTCTACAAATCCATTAAAGTGCGTATCCAATCTTCTACGTCCTATCTTGTCTCCTCCTGGTTTAGGAAGAAATGCTTTCTTAAAACGAGAGAGTAAGGGACCTAGTAACATGACCGAACCTCTAATTTTCCTTGCCTCCGTTTGATACTCTGGCGATGCAAAATAAACTAGGTCAATATTCTTCGCTTCAAACGTATAACTACTGTCATTCAACTTCGTTACCTCTACGCCCAAACCTGATATCAAACTGATAAGCTTCCGCACATCAATAATGTCTGGTACATTATGAATAGTTATTTTTTCCTCACTTAATAGTACTGCTGAAATGATCTGGAGACACTCGTTCTTGGCACCCTGTGGTTGTAATACACCATCTAGCCTGTTGCCACCAGTCACATGAAAAGATTGATTACTCATATTCCTACTAAAATTTCGTTTGTTTTTGAGCTTCTGAGATGAGCTCAAATATATTAAATATTTTTCTAATATGTTAATGCCCTTTGTTAAAGGCTTTACCTGTTATATTCAATATTACTATTTCGTTACTAACGTTAGGCTATAAGTAAGGATACGTGTAGCTTTCGCTCGTATTTGTAAAGGATTTGGAACAAGATTAAAAGGATGTAAAGAATTAGCAGGATAACGCATTTATAAAACCACTAACTTATTCCTGATTGCTAATGGGTAATAAGCTATTCAATTATGAGGGAACAAAATTCTGGCCATTCTTTTAATCCGTTTAATTCTGTTCAAAAGCAAACACAATCGATAATTATCCTTCTTTTCCTAAACCCTAAAAAAAAGGCCCCTTGAACCCAAGACGCCTAATTATTAATTATTCCTTATTAATTGTTCATTAATAGAGAAGCGAAGCTTCTCTATTACCTCCTTCTCTTATAATTATTATTTCTACCACCACCTTTTCGGTTGTTAGACTTACCTCTAGAAGATCTGCGATTGTTGTTATTTTGTTGAGGTTTAGGCTGGCTATTTAAAAGCATGTCTAAGTGAGTTTTCGCGTCAAGGTTTATAGCCCCATCAGTCATAACTCTAAGATCTTCTTTTATAATTTCGTCGCTTACGTAATGTTCTCTATTCCAGTTCTTATATGCGAGTTTCATATACGATCCTATCACACGGATATACATGTCTTTTTTCTCAGCGTCTTCCATCGCTAACGCAACATCTATCATCTTCTTGACATTAATGCCATAATGTCTAAACGTAGATGATCGCTCAGGGTATTCTAGCTTTGGTGGCTTAGCAGTTGCCGCTTCTCTGGTTGTAATTGCCCCTTCGGGTGCATCTACATCCAGATCATAATCAGCAATTGTGAATACATGTGACCAGAATTTTTGGTTTGCTTCTATCAATGATCCACTAATCGGATTCATCTGTTTCATGAGCTTTACAATCTGCTCCACAAACCTCTGTCGCTCTACCTTGTCCTCAATTGTTTTTGCATGATTGATCAATTTTTGCACATTTCTTCCATATTCTGGAATGATCAATATATCTGTTGTGGAGTTATACTCCATATTTAATTGTGCGCTCATATTTCTTTATTCTACGGTTACGGATTTGGCTAAATTTCTTGGTTGATCTACATGACAACCTCTCATCACAGCAATGTGATAGGCAAGAAGTTGCAATGGAATAACGGATAATAATGGCGTCAAAGGATCTGAAGTTTCCGGAATCTCTATTGTGAAGTCCGCTATTTCAGTAATAGCAGTATCTCCTTCACTAACTATAGCGATAACAATTCCTTTACGTGCTTTGACTTCTTGAATGTTGCTTACGATTTTCTCATAAGAACTTAAGTTATTGGCAATTACAATGACTGGCATATACATGTCAATAAGTGCAATAGGACCATGTTTCATTTCCGCTGCTGGATATCCCTCAGCATGGATATATGATATTTCTTTTAATTTAAGTGCACCCTCTAAAGCTACCGGGAAATTGTAGCCACGTCCAAGATAAAGTGCATTATGTGCATTTCTTATCTCTCCAGCGATAAACTTAATCTTTTCATTCAATTCTAAAATGCGCGCTACCTTCGTTGGAATATTTTCCAATTCGTTAAGTAATTGCATATAGTAACTACTAGAAATTGTTCCTCGTTCATGACCTAAATATAAAGCCATCAAAGTAAGCACAGTCACCTGGCTTGTGAATGCCTTTGTGGAAGCAACACCTATTTCAGGACCTGCATGGGTATACGAACCACTATCTGTGATACGAGCAATAGAAGAACCTACTACATTTACTATCCCGTAAAGTAAGCTCCCTTTTTCTTTTGCCATTTTTAAAGCGGCAAGCGTATCTGCAGTTTCTCCTGATTGAGAAATAGCAACAATAAGATCATCTTCATTGATGATGGGATTCCTATATCTAAACTCAGAAGCATACTCTACTTCCGTAGGGATTCGTGCTAATTCCTCGATAAGATATTCTCCGATAAGCGCAGCATGCCAAGAAGTACCACAGGCAAGCAAGGTAATCTTCTTAGATTTTACCATTCTTTTCAGATGCTGTTGCATCCCTCCAAGAACAGCCCATCCTTCTTCCGCATTGATACGACCCTTCATACTTTCTGCAATAGTTACCGGTTGTTGGTATATCTCTTTAAGCATATAATGATCATAGCCCGCTTTCTCTATTTCTTCTAGTTTAAGGTCCAACTCCTTTACAGCGTGATTAAGAACTTCGTTTTCAATATTCTTAATTACATAATTGCCACCGCGGGTTACAGTGACTATTTCTTCGTCGTCAAGGTATACCACCTTGTTCGTATATTTTATGATTGGACTAGCGTCCGAGGCAAGAAAATATTCGCCATCATTAATTCCTAGAACTAATGGACTTGATTTACGAGCTCCAACTAATTTTTCTGGATTTTCTTTGTCAAAAACAACGATTGCGTAAGCACCTACCACCTTGGTTAAAGCTTGACGCACGGCTTCTTCTAACGCTAGATTATCTCTATTTTGCAATTCCTCTATCAGATGCACAAGGACTTCTGTATCTGTTTCACTTTTAAAATCATGGCCCAGCTCTATGAGTGCTTTCTTTATAGTATCATAATTCTCAATGATACCATTATGCACTAAGCTAAGTCTTCCATTTCCTGAAACATGCGGATGCGCATTCTCATCGTTCGGTTTTCCATGCGTCGCCCACCGTGTATGGCCAATCCCAATAGTGCCTTCTAATGACTTGCCAGAGGCACTTGCGTAATCTACAAGTTCTTGGACCTTCCCTTTCTTTTTGAATGTGAGTATTTCTCCGTTTAAAAGAGAGACACCAGCACTATCGTAACCACGATATTCTAGTCTTCTTAATCCTTCAATAATTATTGGATATGCTTCTTTGTTTCCTAAGTATGCAACAATGCCACACATAAAATATTAATTTGTTGTAATTACTAATCTAAGTTTTGCAGGAAATTGGCTGTGTTTGGGCCCGTAAATTATCGATCTGTTTGGTTCTTGTTCCCTGCGAACTGGTTTTACGAATATCTTCTTTGAAGATATTTCATTGTTCATTATGTTTAAAACGTGAGAAGTTATTCCTAAAGTATATTTTTTTAAACCATTTGCATCTTCCTCTAAAGTACCTCCAAAGAAATCATTTATTTGCAAACTGAGTGTGTAATCATCTATTAAAACAATGTTACCAGCATCATTCTCGTAAGAAATATTAAACGCATTTATCGGTGGATATAAATCTAAGTCATCTTCTCCAAGCTCTGCCATAAAAAACACCAATTCAGCAACGTTTAAAGATATATCGGTTAAGTCATCTACAGCACTTAAGTCTACCTCTATATTCACTCCCTCTATACTTTGAACGTATAATAGACTATCACTTATGGTTACATCCGCCAAAGCATTTCCAACATCACTACTTGAATAATCAATGGTATTGGAATATGAACGCGATAAAGCGATCGGGAAATCATAGCGTATAGCACTATCTTGTTCAGTTGTGTAGTATACAGCTAATTCCCTTTGGTCTAAACTGCTATTAGAAAGGTTAATGCCAAAAAAGGAATTGTCAGAAGGCGTGGACTTTATCGCAAAACCAAAATTTGTATTGGTAAATGTAGTGTCATCTTGTACACCATCATTCTCTTCGAAAAACATAGAGGTATAGTCGTCATTCAGACGCACGCGTAAATGGGGTATGTAGCTTACGATACTATCCAGTTCTGGCTCATAGGCAAATATACTGTCTTGCGTATTCGGAACAAGACTAACGCTCCCTATTGCCGTTTCGCTAAACATAAAATTCGTATTTGTGTAGAACGTGTCTCTATCACCGAATTCCTCATCAAGTTCAAAGACTTCAATAAGATGCGTTGCATCAAGATTTCCATACCTACCCAATGTATCATACGGTAAAAGCAATACCATAGAATCCAGAGTAGCTCCAGCAAAATCTGGAGTGCCTACGCTTTTGTGTACATCTACATATATAGTTGTTTCTGTAGATCCAAAGATAGGCTCATCTATGCTTCCTAAAGGATACGTACGCAGATCAGAAGTTCCAAAATCCCCAATGATAAAGACGGGTACAGGTTCTTCTAAAACGGTTGTCATCGGTACTGGACTGAGGTCTACAAATTCAAGATTCAAATCCTCATCCGTTAGAAGATTTGAACCTATAATTGAGTCCTCTACACAGGATAACATTGCAATTGCTACTAGTAGTACTAGGAAAATATTTCTTGTCATATCTGACTGTGGAAATTTATTATTTAAGCAACTCCTTGTAAAACTCTAGACAGGCAGCAGGCATTTCTGCTTCTTCCTCAAATTCTAGTTTTGGAGCGTCATATTTAGAAACCACTTTAGAAACGTTTTTCGAGAGCTCTTTGCTCCCTATAGTGATCGCATCACTATGCGCTATACCGCCCTCATGCAGCGTAATCTTAGTGCCACTTTTAAAGTTGTCTAAGTCTTTAGGCTCCAAACTATTGATGGAGGCAAGTTCTAAAAACTTTTTATCAAAGCTAGCTTCATAACTGTCCGCATACGGTGTATATATTACTTTAGACTCCATAAAGATTGGGTCTTCGTTGTAAACACTTTTGAGGTATAAAGGAATTAAACTAGTCATCCAGCCGTGGCAATGCACGATATCTGGAGCCCAACCAAATTTCTTTACTGTTTCTAAGGCACTTTTACAGAAAAAGACCATCCTTTCTTGATTATCCGCAAATGGCTTCCCATCTTCATCATCAAATACCTGCTTTCTCTTAAAAAACTCTTCATTGTCTAAAAAATAGACTTGCATACGAGCTCCCGGTAAGGATGCTACTTTAATTATTAATGGATAATCGTCGTCATCGACAATAATATTCATCCCAGAAAGACGGACAACTTCATGCAATCTGTGCCTTCTTTCGTTAATTAGGCCATATTTAGGCATTAAAACACGGATTTCCATGCCTTTATTCTGAATATAGGGGGTAAGCTTTCTTACGAAGTCTGAAATTTCAGATACTGCTGTGTAAGGGCTCATCTCTTGAGTTACAAATAGTACTCTTTTTTTACTCATACAACTTATTCTACTTGAGCGTTTTCCAAATGGAGTGCAAAGATAGGGAAAATATATGATTTTACACGCTAACTGATTGACTATTAGTTAGTTTCATGCGATAAATCAACCACTCACATATTGCATCAGAGTAGCACAAATAATTGCACCGTAGGTACCTAGAGCATATCCTAGCACCGCCATCAAGACACCTACAGGGGCAAGACTTGGATTAAATGCAGACGCAACAATAGGTGCAGAAGCCGCTCCTCCAATATTCGCCTGAGATCCCACAGCAACAAAAAAGAACGGTGCCTTGATAAGCTTTGCAACCGTAAGCAATAATATAACATGGACAGCCATCCAAACTAAACCTATTGAGAACAAACCTAGATTTTGTAAGACCTCTCCTAAATTCATTTTCATTCCTATAGTAGCAACAAGCATATAGATAAATATAGAGCCCCATCGGGACGCACCTATTCCCTCTAACTTTCTAAAACGTGTAAACGAAATAGCAAGTCCAAACGTAGTAGCAATTACAACCAACCAAAAGAAGGTTGATGTCAATGAGTTTAAATTCATACTCGCGAGCGTGTCTTTATATCTAGTCATGAAGGGTGCAATAATGTCTTTACCCCAATGCGCAAGACCAACTCCTCCAAACGCAACAGCGAGCATTACAAACAAACTTGTAGTATCTGGCATCCGTTTGATGCTTTCACGATATTCACTGACCTGATTTTTCAATTTTGTGATCGAACTATTATCCGCCTTCAGGAATTTATCTATTTTGTCACTACGACTCGCACCAAACAGCAGAAAACCCATCCATATATTCGCAACCACTACATCCACAACTATCATAGTACCAAATAAATTATCGCTCACCTCATAGACTTCCTTCATAGCGGTCTGATTTGCACCACCACCTATCCAACTCCCCGCTACAGTTGATAATCCTTGCCAGACTTCAGTAGGATTTGCGCCTAACATGTCCGGTGCAACAGCAGAAACTAAAAGTAAGGCAATTGGCCCTCCTATAATTATACCAATTGTCGCTGTGAAAAACATAATCAACGCCTTAGGACCTAATCCCATGAGCGACTTCAAATCTATACTTAAGCACAGCAAAATAAGACTGGCCGGTAACAAGTATCTTGATGCTACATAATAGAGTTGTGAATGATGCTGGTATTTGCCATAATCATCTTTTGTAAAACCACTATCATTGAGGAATGCTGTAATTTGATCATAACTCATCCCGCTAGCAATATTCAGATTATTACTAGAAGCAAACTGCAACAGCCCATCATCATACCAATGTGGCGCAATCAGTCCCGTAGGCCAGTTTAATAAGGCCGGAACAAAATAACATAATAGCAATGCGGGTACATATGTGTAAAATTTCTTCCATCCAGGAGACTCTAGAGACTCTGTATAAAAAATCAACGCAAGTACTATAAGTAGTATTCCTAGAACAACGGCATCATTGGTAAAAAGTGGTGACATGTAAGCAAAATAGAAAATTATAACTAATATTCGATAAGCCGACACCCAAATCTGCAAACCCGCGCAGAATCCCAACATCTGCTAACAACTGCTCAGCTATTTTTTAATAATTATTAGCCCCTAAAAGACATTATTTCCTCATGCGTATATCCTTTCCTGCGTAGTGCAGCATATATCTTTTGACCATTGATATAATCAGTGTCTTTTACATATTTTTCTACATACTGCGTATGTAAATTTTCAGCATTCGACATATACGTATCCTCCTCTATTTCTTCCATCCCTTTCTTTATGCAATACGCGCTAATACTTTTCTTTTTTAATTCCATTCGGATCTTATCACGTCCCCACTTTTTCATCCTATACTTTCCGCGGACAAATGAACGTGCAAAGCGTTCTTCATTTAGAAAATCCTCCTGAATTAATTCGGACATCACATTCTCCAAGTCATCTCCATACACCTTCAGTTTTAATAATTTAGTACGCGCTTCGGAATGACATCTATCTTGATACACACAATATTTTTGCAATTTTGCAAGCGCAAGGTCATAATTTGTAGTTATACTACGTGACTTCGATTTTTCATCTTGCGTCATAAAGAAGAATTTTTCAACAATAAAAAACACAAGATATGGATTTGGATGTAAACAGCTATGTAGATAAAGCGATTACAATGGGTATTGAGTACGCACCTAAAATACTCTTGGCAATTATTACACTCATTGTAGGGTTTTGGATTATAAAACAGATCCTAAAAATTTTAGAGAAAAGCCTCTTGGCTAAAGATATGGATATATCCCTCTCTAGATTTCTAGTTTCTGTCGCCAGCATGGCCATGAAAATCATGCTTTTCCTTTCCGTCGCTGGAATGTTTGGTGTTAACACAACCTCTTTTATAGCAATTCTAGGGGCACTGACAGTAGGTATCGGTATGGCTTTAAATGGGAGTATAGGACACCTTGTTAGCGGCATAATGCTACTGATGTTTAAGCCTTTTAAAGTAAACGATTTAGTGGATATAGGAGGTGGTCACATAGGAACAGTAGAAGCAATTAATGCATTTAATACCACCCTCAAAACGCTAGATAATAAGCGTATCATAATTGCTAACAACAATGTGACTGGGAATACAATTACAAATATTTCTGGACAAGGAGAGGTAGGAGTTGAACTCAGTTTCGGGATAGGTTATGACGGAGATATTGATAAGGCAAGAGAGATTATTTTAAGAGTAGGAAAAGCATGTCCGTATATCTTGGATAATCCTGCGCAAGGTGTAGTCGTAGGAGAACTTGCAGACAGTGCAGTCATTCTAAATACCAGACCTTTTTGTAAGAGCGAACATTATTGGGATACAAAATTTTACATGCTTGAGAATATCAAAAAAGAGTTTGACAAAGCGAGTATCGGTATTCCATTCCCGCAGATGGACGTACATATGATAGCATCTAATAACTAAATCTATAATTCTAATTTGGGCGATACCTACATGCTATCGCATTACGGCCCAGGTCATCCAGGGGTTCCGTCCTTTAATCTATGGCGCGAACCCCACCGCACAGGACAGCTTTCAGCTCCCTTACTACCCCTATCGCAAAGATGCCAAGCATCGTTATTAATTGCGTAAAACTGTAATTGTCCTGATCCTTTAGATCCTTTTTTAGTCTCGATTCCCTCAATTATAAATCCCCCTTAAACCTTCCCCCATCAAACAACGCTTCCACCCCCACCTGCGGATCATTCAAAACACCCTTCCAGCCATAGGCATTCGCTGCTTCTATATTCTCCTTCAAATCATCAATAAACACAATGTCTGATGCATTACAAGCTATCTGCTTCGTAACATAATTGTAGATTTCGGCATTCGGTTTTACCATTCCAATCTCGTGGCTGTAAAACGTCTTTTTAAAATAGCGTGTATCAAAGTCTGTACAGGCATGCTCTCTTTTTATATACCGTCTAACCCAAGCCAAATGAATACTATTCGTATTACTCAGTAAGTAGGTGTCATATTTGTCTGCGATCTTACCAAGAAGAGTAAGTCTTCCCTCAGGAATACCAGTCAACATGGAATTCCAACAATCAATAATACTTCTGGGATTCAACTGTGCATTAAAGGTGGATTGGAACTTCCAAAGAAAGGTTTCTTCCGTAATTTTTCCTGTCTCAAAAAGGACGATCCATTCTTTTACCTCAGACGGAAGCTTACCGTCCCAATCTACTTCAAGGAGTGTACAGAAATTATTGTAACATCTCTGATAGTCAATGTCAATAATCACATTGCCGAAATCAAAAATGAGGATTGGTTTATTATTTTCTTTTTCGTAGATACTCATAAAGAAAAGCGTATTTATTACCTTGAAATTTGAGATGCATAGGTCGTATAGGCAGGTTGTTTTGGAGAGAGAAAATAAAATATTTCCCCTTGACCCTCTATGCGAATTGTATCATCTTCTACTTGTATAAAACTATCAATAGCTAAGTTCTTTTCACTACTCGTTAATCCTTCCGTCATCACATATAGGGACAAGATATTTCCAGCATCTACTTTAATTGAGAGAGGCGCAAGCACCTTGACACGCTTACATACAATTCCTGAAGCTTCCATTTTAAAAGGACTGCCAGACCCTATTAGTGTTTTTTCCTCATTTCCATCTATGACCTGAATAGGAAATTCTTCTTCTTTGTAATCACTGTAGCTCGCCTCTTTTTCTAAGCTTTTCGAAAGATCTGGATCTACCCATATCTGGAACATACGCGCATCTTTATTCATATGCTCCGCATGACTAATTCCATTGCCTGATCTTATAATTTGAACATCGCCAGCATGTAATTCCTTCCACGCATTCATCTGCGTGTCAAAATGTTTTATACTCCCTTCTAGGACGAAAGAAATAATTTCAAAACCTTTATGCGGATGTAGGCCTATTGTGCTATCCACATTTGCTTTAGCATTTGCCCAATAAAATATATTAGAAAAAGCCTGTACTGCCCCGCCTTCTTGCGGAAATCCTACAGGTTTGTTTTCAATTATTTCACCGCCATTAAATGCACCATAAGCCTGCTCTTCTTTGAGCACGTGTTGTATTGCCATACGTTCATTGAATTTATTACTTCTCAAAAACAGAAAACTCCATATTTAATCGAACATCAAGATTACTAGGAGAAATAGAACGGTAATTTAATCGCAATTCTATTATCATTCTGTCTTCTGTAATTATATCGTTGAGAACAGTCAAGTTACCAAAAAGTTGCACCTCTGTTTTTGAACGTATTTCAGCAAAGTCAAGGAAGAATATTTCAGTCCCAGCTAATTCACCATTTTGGTACGCTACGGGATCGTTGGGGTAAGCATAAACAGACACTCTATCTATAAAATTAAGATCTTCCCCAAATATAGATTCTAAGGTCGCTCGATTTGCCAACACATCCCCTAATCCATTATCATCAAGGCCACTATTCCCTACATGACTTGTCCATAAGGTTGGGACATCAAAATTTGTAAAATAGTGCGTAGCTATTATTCCTTGTCCCGCAAACAATTGATAATCAGTCTGATTTCTAACCTCAAGTACACTTTGAGAATCATCACCACATGCACTAAAGAGCACAAACAAGAACAATATTGAATAAATGGAGACTTTCATATGGTTATCAAACGATATTATTCCACAAATATCTTAACAAATACCACTTATTTTGGAAAATAACATATCAATCCATTTTTCAAAATATTATATAGTCACTAATAATAATCCTCATGCGTGCAGCACGATTCTCACGAGCGGGAGCAGGATCCAGCATTCGTAGGTTAGCACTTGAGAATCTTGCAACGCACCTTAGTATTAACGATTGCGATTACACATCAAGAAAAATGAAGATATACAATGTGCATAGTAGAATAATTTGCCATTTGTTACCCTGAAATCCAGGGAATCCTTTTAATTCTTCTAATCCTGTTCAAAGATGCATCAGCAAGGAAAAGGATCATCCTTTGAGACTTAATCCCTTATGTCAGTAGAATTAATATTTTTTATATCTTTTCTAAAATTTTCCACATGGGCGAACAACGAGTTTCCTCTCTTAGAAGCAAAAAGAACATGCAGGCGTTTGTATCCTCGCTGCTTTCTGATGTGCAAGCTTTAGAGCAAATGCTAGAGAATGATATGTTTGAAAAGGGGATAACCCGTATAGGCGCAGAGCAAGAAATGGTAATTGTCAAATCTGATAATTTCAAACCGGCAACAATTGCAATGGAAGCCTTGGATATCATGAAAAATTATCACTGGGTAGAAACCGAAATTGCTCGGTTTAACTTAGAGACTAACCTGACCCCAGCTGAATTAAAAGGTACCTGCTTTTCAAAGCTGGAAAAAGAAAATCAAGAAAAGCTTGATCTCATTCAAGAAAAACTAGATGGGTTAAATGCAAAGTATGTATTGACTGGAATCTTACCAACTCTCCGCAAATATCATCTGCACTTAAAAAACCTAACACCAAAGAAAAGATATAAGGCTTTACTTGATTCTATTAAAGCCCAGCAGTTAGGTTCGTGTTTTGAATTGCGGTTAGTGGGTATAGATGAACTTTTGGTAAAACATGATTCTGCTTTATTGGAGGCATGTAATACGAGCTTTCAAATACATCTACAAGTGGATGCCAAAGACTTTGTAAAGTATTACAACATTTCACAAGCGCTCGCAGGCCCCATTATGGCAATTGCTGCAAACTCACCATTGGTATTTGGAAAGCGTCTTTGGCATGAAAGCCGCATAGCACTATTTCAACAATCCTTAGACACCCGCTCCACACACGAACACATGCGCGAACGAAGTGCACGCGTTACATTTGGGAATGACTGGATCTATGATTCTATCCTGGATATCTACAAAGAAGACATAACACGTTTTAGAGCACTGATCAGTTCGGATGTCAAAGAAGATTCGCTAAAAACTTTGAAAAAAGGAAAGGTGCCGAAATTGCGATCCTTACAAGTACACAACTCAACCATTTATAGATGGAATCGGCCTTGTTATGGAGTAAGTGAGAATGGAAAGCCACATCTGCGTATAGAGAATAGAGTGATTCCAGCTGGACCAACGGTTATAGATGAGATTGCGAATGCTATGTTTTGGATAGGAACAATGATCCATTACGGGAATACAATTCCTGACATAAAGAAAAAACTAAGTTTTGCAGACGTAAGAGATAACTTCGGTAAGGCGGCTAGGTTTGGTATTGATACACAGTTCAATTGGTTTAATGATAAAAAAATTGGAGCCTGCGAACTTGTTTTAAAGCAACTACTACCAGCTGCAAGAAAAGGCCTAGAAAGTAGAAAAGTGAGTAAGAGAGATATTGATAAATATTTAGGAGTTATTGAAGGAAGAGCAAAAAGTCATATGAATGGTGCGCGTTGGATATTGAGATCTTATACAGAACTGCGTTCTAAAATGAAAGAGGACAAAGCACTGTCTATACTCACTGCAGCCATAGTTGAAAACCAAAGAACAAATAAACCTGTCCACACTTGGCCGCCTATTAATGAAGCAAAATTTAAAGATTATAATACTTCTGAGTTATTCGTCTCTGACTTTATGATCACAGATTTATTCACGGTCCAAAAAGATGATATCATAGAACTAGTGGCTAAAATGATGGAATGGAAGGGAATAAAATTTACTCCAGTCGAAGATGTGAAAGGAAACCTTATGGGTCTTGTAACCTCAGTAGAATTGATCAAAAATCTTCTAAGACAAAAAAAGACTAAAAAGACGCTGACAGTCAAAGACATTATGATCAGGGATTTTGACAAAGTAGGACCTAAAACAACGATCAAAAAGGCAATTAAACTTATGCGTAAGTCTAAAGTAGGTTGTCTACCTGTCGTTCAAGGTGAGGAGCTTATAGGATTGATTACAGAAAAGCAGTTTTTAGATATTACTGGGAAAATACTCTGACCGTTCTCCTTTTAAATCTTTATTTTCGCACATCTTAAACAGTAAGCATGTTCACTATCAATATCTATTTAAAGTTTGCTCTGATTGCCTTATCACTTGGTTTGGCGGTCTTATTTATGGTTCTTGAAGGCTTTGGGGCTGGCTATTATGTACCATTTCTTATCATAGGACTCATTTTATTAGCGAGTTATATCTTTTTAGGGACGGTTAGTTCTGCAGCGCAAATGGTGCAGAAAATGGACTTTGATGGTGCAGAAAAGAGATTAGGCTTAATATTGAAGCCTGAGTTTTTGTATGTGACAAATAAGGCATTTTACTATATCCTTAAAGGATCCATTTTTGCAAACAGAAAAGACAATGATGCAGCGGAGGATTTATTTGAAAAGGCATTAGCACTTAAATTGCCAAGTGATAATGAAAAAGCAATGGTTCTACTTCAGTTGGCGAATATTAACGGAAGCAAAAACAAATGGACTGCAGCTAAAAAATATTTCAGAGACGCGGACAAACTGAAAGTAACAGAACCGCAGATAAAAGAGCAATTGGATATGTTTAGAAAGGCTATAAACAACAGTGGCCAGATGAAGGCAGGAGGCATGGGCGGTAAACGGGGTAGTAATATGATGCAACCGGGTAGTCGTAAGAGAAGACGTCCGAAAATGCGCTAAGAATACCGTTTTATTTTCTTCCAAATAACTTACCTATAAAAGAGCTCGGTTTTTTTACCGTTTTAGAAACATGAATTTCTAAAGGATTAAACTGGAGTAGAATCTTCGTAAAACTCGTATCAAGTTTAGATTTAGAATCAATATATTGACAGATCTTTTCCGTTGTTAATAACGGATCTTCCTCAGACTTGTCTGAGAGAATCGCATCTAAACTACCATCCGGTCTTTTATCCTGAATTGCATGCACTAGTATCTTATTCCAATTATTGACATAATCCTTCCCATTCTCAAAGGGGATTTGCTGGTGCAAGTATACGTTTAAGTCGTTAAAGAATTTTGCATTCCTACTTTTAAACTGAATTGATTTACTATACAAAGTCATAAGATTAAATCGCTCCGTATATTTCATAACATAGGAGTACTTATCCTTTTGAATGTTTAGATTCTTGTTCTTAACATTTAGCTGGTCAAACTTTGCCTTGCAATGGTCATAAAGTTGGATATCCAGAGCATTGTTTTCAACAATTATTTTTCGTGTTTCGGCATCTACTTCGTCAAGACTAGGTCTGTTTAAAGTAATTCGCTTAACATCTATCTGTTTTGGAATTTTGATCTTCAACTCCTTTTCAAAATAACTAATTGATTTTTCAAACTCTTCAAATATGGCAACCAGAATGTTTAAATTGTCTATAGAAGAAGTGATTCGACTTAAATCTGATTTTGTTACTGGCTTTTTAGGGTACATACGCCCTCCGTTTAGAAAATTCAAAATGGAGTTTTTCGTTTGCGGATGTTTTGCGTACTGCACTAAGTTTTTTGGTGTGCCTTTGAGTAAAGAGAAGTATTCTTTCCTGTCTTTAAGGAAATAGTATTCTGAAATTAGTCGATCCACCGGATGTCGCAGCATAGTATAAATCTGATACTCGCTATACTTATCAAAATTCGAAGGATGAAAAATGTCACCGGCATTTGAACTTCTCGTCTCGTGGATAATATGCCGGTATAAAAAAGAATCACTATTGCTCATCCATTTTGTTCCTTTTATAGCGCATTCGAGAGTTGTACCTCCCGTTTTAGGAATATGAATAAATATGCGATCCTTTTTCATGTTATTAACTTCTGATCAACTAAGTTAAGGAAGTAAAATGCAACGATTGGCCTGTCCTTATGAGATTAATTAAATATTTTTCAATTATACGGTTACCTTTCATGCATTCTTTCTATTTACTTTTGTAGAACAAATACTTTTAAATACAAATAAAACGGAAATGAAAATTAAAAATCTATTGGTTTTAGGATGCCTGATGTTAATAATTAGTTTTCTTAGTGCACAAACCAGTTATGGTGTATCTTTTAAAGTAGGAACCGGGATAGATGGAACACCGTATTATGAAGATTTGCCTTTATGGGAGCTGATAGAAAATGGGTTAAAGAAAGAATTTCTATTGGACTTAGAGGGAGATTTTTCTGAGAGAAATGGCTTTAGGGTACTAGTTGGATTTAGCGAATTCTCAAATAAGTTCATTAGAACATTGAATACATCAGGGGAAGAAGCGAATGTCTCATTTTCACACCTAAATTTAGTTTCTGCTTTTACGTATGAGCGTAAGTACAATATTAAATCAAATGGTAGTGGTTTTGCAATATTCGCGGGCCTCGGAAATTATTGGTACATAAATTCTGATTTTGCATTAGATGCAAGTACAGGTACTTCGTTTACAGATGATAATACCTTAATAACGGAGCGTTGGACATCATCCCCATTTGTTAATTTTGGTGGCCGCTATAAAACACCATTAAAAGACAGATTCCAATTGGAGTTTTCAGCTGAATATATGAATCAGATTAAAACTCTGTATAGAGGAGATTCTAATTTTACATCAGGGCTTGGGGTATCTTTAGGTCTTAGAATAAATATTGAAACGAATCAAGAAATTACTGAATAGATTAATTGTTTTTTGTGAATACACTTGTTTAAGATATATGTCTATCGTTTTCTATTAGGCAATCGGAGAATTATCAAAATCTAAATAGATGAAAATTAAAATATTACTTTCTTTAGGACTTTTATTATCGTTTAGCTGTCTATTGACTGCTCAAATTGATTTTGGTGTATCTGTAAGAACGAGTACCGGTATGAAGGCCGAGAAGCAGGGGCTAAAACAATATAATGTCATAAAGACGGTATTCCCTAAAAAGGAAGTATTCGTTCATATGGAAAAAGAACTTGACTCTTTGGCGGCATTCCGATTTGCATTGGGCTTTGCGAAATATAAAAATTTGTTTGTCGCAAACGAAGAAGGCCCAGTTCCAGGGGCAACGACTACTGTAGAAAATTCAAATATGATCATGGCATTTTCATACGAACGTATATTTAAAAAGTTTTCAGATGGAAGCTGCTTGGTCCCATTTATTAGCTTAGGTACATATTTATATTCTAGTTCGGCAGTTGAGTTAAAGTTAAATGAAAATTCAACTCCAACAAGTGTAACGAATGCAAGGCTTAAAGAGGCAGTAAACTGGGCAAATTTTTTCCAATTGGGAATGCGCTACAGAAGACACATTTATGATTTCATAAATATAGAAGCATCTGTTGATTACAACAATCAATTGCGTTCTTTTTATACTGGAAACACAAGCTTTAGGTCTGGTGTTGGGGTAGCATTAGCTTTACACTATGAGTTTAATGATTAGGTTTTGATGTGTGTTCTATAAGGCAGAATTTTTACTGGCTTATTCAGGGTTTCCTAGGAAGTAGCTGATAATCTTCTTCGCATTTGCAGGACCTATAAGCTCTTGTAACTCAACTTGACTGGCCTCTTTGACACGTTTGACAGAACCTAACTCTACTAATAACTTGTTGGCAGTTTTTTCTCCAATTCCAGGGATTCTAGTTAGTTCGGTGCCTAGAAAATTTATAGAGCGCTTATCTCTATGGAAATTGATAGCAAAACGGTGCGCTTCGTTTCTAAGCTGCTGGATTAGTTTTAACGACTCGGACTTCTTATTGATATAAAGTGGAATAGGATCCTCTGGGAAATAAATTTCTTCTAAACGTTTTGCAATGCCTATCAGAGTTACCTTCTTTTCAATCCCTAATTCTTTGAAAATTTCATAAGCAGCACTCAATTGTCCCTTACCGCCATCAATTACAACAAGCTGTGGAAGAGGCTGTTCTTCTTTTATAAGCCTTGTGTATCTGCGCGTAACAACCTCCTTCATAGAGGCAAAGTCATCAGGACCTATGACTGTTTTTATATTATACTTTCTGTAATCCTTCTTAGATGGTCTGGCGTTTTTAAAAACTACACAGCTAGAAACGGGATTAGTTCCTTGAATATTTGAGTTATCAAAACATTCGATATGTAAAGCAAGTTTATCCATTTGTAAATCATCCTTTAAGGTGGATAATATGCGCTCAGCGGGAGTAATTTTTTTAATCTTATTAATCGCATCCTTCTTTTTCTGAAGGATAAAGTATGTCATATTTTTCTCAGCAAGTGCTAGAAGTTTACGTTTGTCTCCTATCTGCGGAACGGTAATAGTGAGATCCGCCTCTATTGTATCTATAGGATAAGGAACTACAATCTCTGGGGCAATACTATTGAATTTCTCACGTAATCGATGCAACCCATAGGCCAATAGTTGTTCTTTATCTTCATTGAGATTTTTTTTCATCTCCACCGTGTCAGTGGTGATGAGAGTACCATTGATTATTTTTAAATAATTGACATACGCATATATCTTGTCGTCCCTAAATGAAAAAACATCTAAATCGCGTATAGTTGTACTAACTACAGTAGATTTTGCTTGGTAGTCCTGTAGCACTCTTAGTTTTTCCTTTAAGGCTTGTGCTTCCTCAAACTGCATATTCCCCGCATAAAAATCCATCCATGAATTGATATAATCCTTGACAGGTTTAAAATTTCCCTTTAATATATTTTTTACCTGATCTATCTTCTTCAAGTAATCCTCTTCAGATTCTTCGCCAACGCAAGGGCCTTTGCAATTCTTAATGTGATATTCTAAACAGACACTAAACTTACCGTCATTGATGTTCCTTTCTGTCAGATTGAGTGTACATGTACGTAATGAAAATAATTTTTTGATAAGATCCAGTAATATGTTGACCTGATACTTAGAAGTGTAAGGACCAAGATACGTGGAACCGTCCCGAATTATTCGACGCGTAAAAAACACTCTTGGGAATCGTTCTTTTTTTATACAAATGTAAGTATAACTCTTGCCGTCCTTTAGCATTACATTATACCTTGGCTGTAAACGCTTGATTAAGGTATTTTCTAATAACAGGGCATCTTGTTCTGTGTCCACTACGGTAAACTCTAATGTATGGGCATTCTTTACGAGCGTTTTAGTCTTAAATGCCTGATGCTTTTTAGAACCAAAGTATGATGCTGTTCTGCTTCTTAAATCTTTAGCTTTCCCTACATACAATACTGTCCCATGCCTGTCTAGAAATCTATAGATGCCTGGTTCACGTGGGATATTCCCAGATATTGCTTTGTAGTCCTCTGTTATCAAGATTCTAGTTTAAAATGATATTCTATACCTCTTAATAAATAGAATGCAGCTTTAGGGTTTGTGGCGAGTGGTACATTGTGTACATCGCATTGGCGCATGAGCATTTGCACATCTGGTTCGTGCGGATGCTTATCCAATGGATCTCTAAAGAATATAACCACATCAATTTCCTTGGTTGCCACCATGGTTGCAATTTGAGCATCACCTCCTAAGGGTCCTGAAAGCAAGGAGGTAACAGCGAATCCTTCTTTCGCAATATGCTTTGCTGTTGTACCAGTGGCAAACAAATTCGCCTCATCTAGAAATGATTTATTGGACATGATGAACGAAACCATTTCAGGTTTCTTACCATCATGTGCTATTAAAGCAACATTTAAATTCATAATATCAATTATTTTCCAAAGTTAATGATCAATACTTGTCTTTTTATTATAGGTTCTCTAGCTTTTCGCTAAATTTAAACAAAGCTAGAACTATGAAGCAATTTGTCATATTATCTTTCCTATTCATTACGGTAACGTTATTTTCACAGGGCAACAAAGTTATGGACCCTTCTGTTTACGAGACATGGAATAGGATTACGGATACTCAGATTTCTGATAATGGGGATTGGGTTACGTATAATCTGACTCCAGGATATGGGGATAAGACATTGCTTATCTATAATAACCGAAGCCAAGATGAATACAGCTTTCCACGTTCAGCTTCTGCACAAGCGGATGGTTCTAGTAATTTCATCGCATTTTTAAGTAGTCCCTCTGTTGAAGAGATAAAAGAACTTAAACGCAAAAAGGTCAAAAAGAAAAAGATGCCCAAGGACACATTGAAACTGTTTAAGACCAAGACAGCATCAATAGAGAATCTGGGAGCAGTAAAATCGCATAAAATGCCAAAGGATTGGGGAAACTTCGTTGCATATCATTTAGTAGATCAAAAAGACACGAGCAAAACGGTAAAAAAAGAATCTGAAAAGAACGGATCAAAGTTGGTGCTCTATAATTTTTATACAGGATGGAAAGATACCTTGCATTATGTGACTGACTATGCTATTGCAGACGAAGGAAAATTTGTGACGGCAATCAGTACTGGAAAAGATAGTACAGAAGAGGATCACATAATTGTATATGATCTGATCAAGAAAATGGAGGATAGGATACAAGCCAATTATCATGGATTCAAAAATATGGTTATCAGTCCAAAGGCGAATTATCTAAGCTATATGGAAAATAGGGATAGTACAGAAAAAGCACTGATTCCAGACTATACATTCCATCTATATGACATAAAAGCAAAGTCAAATAAAACAGTACGTAAGCCGAGAAGTTCTGAATTAATTTTAAGCAAAGATCGAGAGCCCACTTTTTCCGAAGATGAAACGCGCATGTACTTTGGGATGGCGCCTATGCCTATAGTGCAAGACACAAATTTACTGGAGGAAGAGATAGTAAATGTGGAAGTGTGGACAAGCCAAGATAAAATGTTATACACGCAAAAGGAGGTGCGTCTAAAAGATGAAAAAAAGAAATCCTATTTATATGTCCATGACATCATCTTTGGAAAATCAATAGCATTAGGTAGTGAAGAAGTGCCGAATGTGGAGCTTTCTGAAGACAAGAACTCTAAATATGCAATAGGAGTTCACACGGAGTCATATAATGAAAATATCACATGGAAAGGATATTCGTATAATGATATCTATATTATAAGCGTAGAAACTGGGCAGAAGACGAAAGTACTGACGAAAGAACAGGGTAGATTGCGAATTTCTCCAAAAGGGAATTATGCCTTTTGGTATAACGGAGAAGAGAAGAAATACAAAACGATTGATTTGTCAAATGGGAAAGTAAATGTACTTACAGATGATACCGTCGGAATCTTCTATAACGAAAGACATGACGCCCCATCTAATCCAAGATCTTATGGATTTGCTGATTGGTCAAAGGATGAGAAATTCGTTTATATCTACGACAGATATGATATCTGGAAAGTGGCAGCAAACGGCAGTTCACAAGAAAAACTCACTAATGGACGCGAGGAACAGCTCGTTTACCGATATATCAATTTAAACGACGATGTAAATGCAATTGCGCAGGATTCATCTATACTGATTTACCAGTTTAATGAAAAGGATAAGTCGAGTGGATATGCGATGCTTGACCTAAAAGAAAATACAATCAAAGAATTGAGAGCTGGACATTTTAGTTTTGATAGATCACCAGTAAAAGCAAAAAAATCAAACGACATTATTATTACGCGAGAGGATTTTGACGAGTTTCCAAATCTAATTGCGACGGATATGACTATGGTAGATGCACAGATTGTCAGTGACGCTAACCCACAACAAAAAGACTACCTCTGGGGAGATGCTGAACTTATCAAATGGACAAATGAACAAGGAGAAGAGTTGGAAGGTGTACTCATCAAGCCAGATAATTTTAACCCTTCTGTAAAGTATCCAATGATTGTAAATTTCTACGAGAGATCATCGGACCGTTTACATAAACACAGAGCACCCTCTGCAGGAAGATCAACGATAAATTACAGTTATTACGTAAATAAAGGATTCATAATATTTAATCCCAACGTGACATATAATATCGGTTACCCAGGAGAAAGCTGTTATGAAGATGTGATATCTGGAGTTGAAAGTCTAATGAAAAATCCTTGGATCGACAAAAAGAATATAGGAGTGCAGGGGCATAGCTGGGGTGGATACCAAATTGCGCATTTACTTACCAAAACAGATGTTTTTAAATGCGCAGAAGCCGGTGCACCTGTGGTAAATATGGTAAGCGCATATGGAGGAATACGCTGGAAATCAGGTCTCAGTAGAATGTTTCAATATGAAAAAACACAAAGCCGATTAGGTGCAACCTTATGGGAAAATCCAGATCTCTATATTGAAAATTCACCTATTTTTAATGTAGACAAAGTGAACACACCTGTTCTTATTCTCCATAATGATAAAGATGGTGCAGTGCCATGGTATCAAGGGATAGAGTATTTTGTTGCTTTAAGAAGATTAGGCAAACCGGCGTGGATGTTAAATTATAATGGGGAACCGCATTGGCCAGTAAAGTATCAAAATAGAGTTGACTTTAATATACGATTAGAACAATTTTTTAGCCACTATCTTTTAGACCAACCAATGCCTAAATGGATGAAATCTGGAGTCGCACCAATTGACAAAGGTATCAACCAAGGGTATGAACTGATGCGAAATTAAAAGAGCAAAAATAAAGAAATAACTATTGTCAGAATTGACATAGATAGTATAAACATCTTTTGCGGCAATTTAAACAATTGCGTCATAACATAACTAAATACTAATGTCGCTAGGACAATCAAAATTTGTCCGAGCTCTACTCCTAGATTAAATGAGAATAAAGGCCCAAAAATACTCTCTTCTTTCCCTAAAATTGCGGAAAGATAATTGGAAAACCCTAGGCCGTGCACAAAGCCAAAAATTAAGGCAAGTAAATAATTAAAACTATGATTACGCCCATGTTTGGAATAGCTAAAGATGTTGCTGAGTGCGGTAAGAATAATCGTAATAGGAATTAAAAATTCAATTAAATCTGGATTTACTTGTACAATTTTAAAAACAGATAAAGCAAGCGTAAGCGAATGACCAATTGTAAATGCCGTCACTAAAATAAGTACTCGCTTCCAATCTTTTAGAGGATAAATAATACTAAGCGCAAATACGAACAAGATATGGTCGTATGCTTGAGGATCTAGAATGTGATCAACTCCTAATTCTAAATATGTCGAGAACATGATACCTTATTTGTGACTAATCTTCCAATTGATAAAATGCGATAATGCGATTAACAATCCACCAGCTGTTGTCATAATAATATGCATACCGCCAATGTTCATTAAACCTAATAGAAATATAAAAAACCCAATAACAGCAATGGTCATCGGCATTGAGTTATTATGCTTTTTCTTATAAGAATACCATAAGGATATAAAAGCTATTGAAAAACTTAGAGTCAAGAAGACAAATTCTACAACAGTATGATCTAGGTTGGTTGATGAGGAAATAACGCCATAGGCAATAGCTATAGGCAATATAGAGCAATGAATAGCGCATAATATAGCTACTGCCATCCCAATAATATCCGCTTTACTTCTGTAGTTTCCTTCCATTTCTAAATGCAACGTTGTTGCAAATATAATCTTTGTTATCGGTATGACAAAGTGTAAGACGGTGACAAAGTCGTGATCTAGAAAATAAGTCGATAAATTGATAGAGAAAAAGGAAGCACGCAGAGTCTTTTGGGGTCATCAAATCGTGCTTCCAGGGCGTAATAGAGTGCCTTTAATGGTCAAATCTACAAATATTCTCTTCTAAAGAACCGCTTTTCGCCAATATTTGCACTTACAGTACAATTTTTTGTGGTAAATGGCTGCATCGTAAATAGACGTATATTTAGAGCAAAATATAAATTGTGGAAGCTCAAGATTTTGCTAATAAACTAAGAGAAGCAGAAATAAATAAATCTCCAATCCCTCCAATCAGAGAAGAAATTGGGATTCAGAATATCAATTTAGCATATCAGATTCAATATTTAAACACGCAACATCGTGTAAGGAATGGAGCACGAATTGTCGGTAAGAAAATTGGTCTTACTTCAAAAGCAGTGCAAAAACAATTAGGGGTAGATCAACCCGATTTCGGGGTCCTGTTTCATAATATGGAGATATTAAATGAGGATTCCGTATCCATGCAACATCTCATGCAACCCAAAGTAGAAGCAGAGATTGCTTTTGTGTTAGGTGCGGATGTGATTCAAGAAAACCTAACCATTGTAGATATTATAAATTCTATCGATTACGCTGTGCCTGCTATTGAAATAGTTGGAAGTAGAATCGAGCAATGGAATATAAAAATCACCGACACAATTGCAGACAATGCATCAGCAAGCCATTTTGTAATTGGTCATACGCCCAAAATGCTTGATGAATTTGATGTAATAAAAACTAAAATGCAACTATCTAACAATGGTGAACTTGTGTCCCAAGGCACGGGGAAAAATTGTTTGGGATCACCTCTGAATGCCGTCTTATGGCTGGCAAAAAAAATGCAAGAAATGAACAACCCTTTAAGAGCGGGCGAACTTATTTTTTCGGGTGCATTAGGGCCTATGGTCAATGTAATAGCTGGGGATCATTTGCATGCAAGTTTTGAAGGATTAGGAGATGTGTCGGTCAAGTTTTCAGAATAG
>Ga0209828_1000923_pt1 | contig 27717 bp, 19 predicted proteins | sample MaitaG_FD_187429 | JGI IMG/M metagenome (GOLD analysis project Ga0209828, IMG submission 187429) | Marine algal microbial communities from Maine, USA - Maine_Asex2 metaG (SPAdes) (version 2) | ecosystem: Host-associated > Algae > Red algae > Unclassified | place: Maine, USA | collected 2015-01-05
AAAAGGTTTAGAATTTCTAGTTCTTTGATTGGCAAATCGAAGGTGGCAAAACCGTCTGTATTATCATCACAGACTTCAAATGGTGTCAAATCTGCGTCTTGAATAATTTGTGGCTCTGGGTTGACTACAAGTATTAAATCTACAAATGTTGCACAATCGGTTGCTATGGTTGCGCTTTCTACACGTACGTAAATGGTTTGTGTATTAACTACAATGTTATTGTATGGACTAGTTAATGCATTAACATTATTGATCGCATCGGTTGGTGTTTCATGATAGGTTACCGAAATTCCTGATGCGCCTCCGGTGATTTCTGCTTCCGCATCTGTTAATGTAAATACGCCAAAGCCATCGCTATCTGGATCGCAATACTCTAGGTCTGTTGGCGTATTAGCTATTGGTGCTTGCTCAACAACTAAGTCTAATGTTGTGGTGTCGTAGCAGCCTGTATTGGTATCTTGAACACCTACAAAAATAGTTTGCATGTTTGGTGTCGAGTTGGTGTAAGGGATTACTAGTGCATTAATTTGCGCATCAGCATCGGCTTGATCAAAATAATACGTAACTGTATAGGCTGGGTTGTCTCCTGAAATTTCATTGTCTTTTATGGTTAAATCAATTTCAGTAATACCGTCTGGTGTGCCATTGTCGCAAACTTCTAATGGTGTAGGTGGTACGACGGTTGGGAGTGAATTGGCTGTCACTGTATTCGATTCGGTTAATACACCTGTACATGAAGATATTGGATTATTTAAAGACTCTAAGGTGAGTGTTTGATCTACTGTAGGAGTTGTAAGATTAATTACAGATTGACCTGATGCATCTAATGTAGTTTGTAAAGTTCCGCCACCATTAATGTTATAATCTACTATAACTCCAGGAGTTCCATCAATGGTAAATACTGCATCATCACCTGGGCAAATACTCATATTACTTGTCAATGTTACAGTTGGATTTAGTTGAATAAAAACAGTATCTGTATTAGTTAAAGCAGTCGAACATGTAGTAACTGGATTAGTTATTGATTGTAATACTATAGTTTGATCTACAGTTGCACCAGTAATAGTAACTATAGCCTCTCCTGTAGCATCTATAGTGACTTGTTGTGTTGTTCCACCATTAATAGTATAATCGATAACATCATCAGCTGTTCCATTAATAGTAAAAATCGCATTACTTCCTGAGCAAATATCCGTGTTTGTTGCCAATGAAGTAACAAAAGGATTGGCATTTATAGTAACAGTATTAGTATTTGTTAAAATACTTGAACATGTTGTTGTTGGATTAATTATAGATTCTAATGTAATTGTTTGATCTACAATTGCTCCAGAAACAGAAATCAAGGCTTGGCCAGAAGAATCAATTGTTATTTGCAATGTTCCACCAGCATTAATATTGTAATCTACAATATTACCTGGGTCTCCAGTTAATGTAAAAACAGCATCAGTTCCCGAACAAATATTGGTATTACTCGTTAAAGTCACAGTTGGATTTGGGTTTACTACAACAGTTTGAGTATTGGTTAAGGGTGCAATACAAGTTGTCGTTGGATTAGTAACTGCCTCTAATGTTAATACTTGATTAACTGTTACTGCAGCAAAAGTAAATACAGCTTGTCCAGCAGCATCAAGGGTCACTTGTTGTGTCCCTGTGTTATTAATATTATAATCTACTATGTGGTTGGCTGTTCCTGAAATAGTAAAAACTGCATCATCTCCTGAGCATATATCTGTATTACTAGTTAAAGCTGAAATCTCTGGACTTGGAGTTACAATAAGATCAAATTCTCCCAAAGGATCTGAAGTCACATTAAAACAATTCGCATCTCCATTTAATTGTACTCTTACAAAAATAGGCTGTGGATTGGAAATATTGTTATAAGGACTAACTAATGCATTCATACTAGATACTGCATCTGCAAGAGATGCATAGTAAGAAACTGTGTAATCTGATGCTGGTTGTGCTCCTAATATAATTAAATTTTGAGATTCTAAATCAAAAGATTCAGTATTATCATTATTAACATCATCACAAAGTACTATATCTATTGTTGGATTAATTATTGGTTGCGCAGTAATATTTAATGTAAAAGAATCTGTTATATAACAACCTGAAGTTAAATATTCTACTCTCACAAAAATTGTTTGTGGTACACCAAATATTGCACTTGAAGAATACGCAGTTGGACTTCCAATTTCGTTTATTTCATCATCAGCATCAGTTTGGGTTTCGTAGTAGGTAATATTTTGGTTTGCTGGATTTGTAACAGGCGTATTTATTATAACATCATTTTGTGTTAAATCGAAACTATAAGGTGGTGTCCCAGAATTACATAAAAATAAGTTATTAGGAGCATTAGTCACAATTTCTGGTAAAACATCTATACAAACAATTTCTGTATATTCGCATCCAAAATCATCTGTAGTTCTGTATGTATAACAAAACTCTCCAGCTGTAGGAGGCGCAACAGTAATAGTATTTCCTGTAGCGTTAGTAATTGTAGGATCTGGATCCCAACCTTCTGTTACGGTTGTTGGTGTAAAAGATAATTCGAGAGGCAGTAAGTTTGAATCAAACTCTATACTCCAAGAAAAAATTGTACCATCATCAAAAATCAAATTATCTATAACTTGAATGGTCCAATCGCCATTTAAAGGGCTACCAATAAGCGCATTAAAGTTACCTGTAGGCAAATAAGATCCTGGCGCCCAAGAATTACCTGGAGGATTTCCTGCTATAATAGTTGGGCCATTATTAACTGTAAGAGTAGCATTAGGTGTAAAACAATATTCCGCTCCTATTCCAGGAACTCCATCATCTGCTCCAATTGGATCACCAAAAAATACGCCACCACCTTCTTGATTAAAAAGTTGTGTTTGTTGTCCATTGGGACTAATTATAAAAATTCCTAAATCACCAGAAAACGAGTGTTCGATATTAACGCATACACTTACAATTTGATTAACGTCGGTCACTGTTAATTCAGAGTCATAACAATCTACGGTAATCGTAGATTCGTAAGTAGCACCACTACCATCTGGCAAAGCAGTTACTCCACTAACAGGAGGTGTACAATCGCTACTAAATTCTGTTGGAGTTACAACACCATCTATAGTTGTACTATCTCCAAAACATATTACTGTATCTATAGCTTGAGTGCCCGAAAAGTCTGGCTCTGTACCTACTTGTATTACTTGATTTATTAAATTTGTATTAGGGCACCCAAGAGGATCATTAAAAGTATTATCATCCCTAATATCTAAATTGACAATATAAACTCCTGGATTAGGATAGGAAAATGTGGCTGTTTGTCCGGCTATTGTATTACCATCACCCAAATCCCATTCGTAAGTTGCTCCTGTAGGATCAGCAGAAAAATTACCACTGCCGCTTAATGTAATGTCTTCATTTGGACAAACTCTAATATAACCATCACCATTAGCGGCTGGAGTTGCTGTATCAATTTGAGAAACAATGGTTTGACAATATTCAAAACAAGATATTGTAGCCTCCCATCCAGATGATGTAGCTACAGTATCAGAAGTAAAAACAAATGTTAAACATCCAGATGTATTACTTTCGGTTGCACTTACAGTTCCTGGATTATTTGCTGCACCACCACCAGACCATGTACCAAAACTTGGAGCTGTTATATCTGGTCCATTAAAGATTTCTAACACATCATTTGTTAGTTGCGTATCAAAACTTGTGAAATTTACATTTACATAATTTCCAGCGACATCAGGACAAATAGTTAGAGTAAAATTTTCGTTACTACTATAATTTCCTGCTCCACCAGAATCGAAAAATGTTCCAGAACATTGGTTAACTGTACCTGTTTGCATTAAAATATCCTGAGAAAAACCAATGGATGTTATAAATAAAAATGATACTAAAAAGGTAAACTTTTTCATTATCGTATTTTTTATTGATGTTGTGATTTAATAATTACAAAATAATTGGAATTATCAATTCTATATAAACTAGAACCTCTTCCATGTATTCTAACATTATATTTCAAGATATTAAAATTTTGAGCATTATAACCTTTGTCGATTTTTAAATCTTTGTTGTAATCGTTAAACAAACCAACTTCGCTTAAAAGCTGATACTTTTCCTTGCATTCTACCAAATCGGGCATGTTAATAATTTGAATTCTATTTCTTAATAAATGTTTGTAATTTTTTAGCGCTTGTGGTCTTTTTAATATATATTCCTCAAACTTACTTGCAAAAACTTCTTCAAGCATACCTTTCTCTATAATAGTTAATGGTGCCTTTACATTATCTCTATATTTAACTAGTTTTAAAGATTCTTTTTTGTTGGAAGATTGTGCAGTTGCACTAAATATAGTAATTGTAAACAATAAAGCAAATGCGTAGATTAATTTAAGTTTCATAAATAAATGCTTTTTAAGGATGTTTAAAAATAGTGAAAATAATTAACTTTTAGCTAACAATTAACTTACCTAAATACATAAAAACTTAAATATAAAAATTCCTACCTAGTGGCACTCGTTTTATTATTTCTTATCTTTGCAAACTGAATATTATTAGAAATATTTAAACCATTTTTTCAATATAATAATTTAGAAATTTAAGTCGTTTTTTCGACTATTTTAAGCATATAAATGACATTAGTTAGAATTTGAACACATGAAAATTGAGAATACTACAAATAAAAATGACGAACTAGGAGAAAACCACATTGGCACATCTTCCGAAACACCAATGTCTGCTGATGCTTTTAAGCTTTTAGACAAAGAAAAAATAGAAATAATACAAGATAATGTTCGCAACATTATGGAAACTTTAGGTTTAGACCTTACAGACGATAGTTTAAATGGTACGCCCAAACGCGTCGCAAAAATGTTTGTAAATGAAATTTTTGGAGGTTTAAATCCAGAAAAAAAACCTACAGCTTCTGTTTTCGATAATAAATATAAGTATGGCGAAATGCTTGTTGAAAAAAATATCACAGTTTACTCTACTTGCGAACATCACCTACTTCCTATTGTTGGAAGAGCACATATTGCTTACATTTCTAATGGCACTGTAGTGGGTTTATCTAAAATGAATCGTATTGTAGATTACTTTGCAAAACGTCCTCAAGTTCAAGAGCGTTTAACTATTCAAATAGTTAAAGAACTACAAAAAGTTTTAAATACGGATGATGTTGCTTGTGTTATAGATGCCAAACATTTATGTGTAAATTCTCGTGGTATTCGCGATATTGAAAGTAGTACTGTTACATCAGAATTTGGAGGACAGTTTAAAAATAAAGAAACTAAGCGTGAGTTTTTAGATTATGTTAGTCTAGAAACTAAATTTTAGTATTTTAGGTTCTCATTTTACAACAACGCCATACATAACAACATGCAATTATACAAAAAACAACATATAAATATATACAATTCCCTATCAGGAAAAAAAGAAGCTTTCAAAACTATAAATGAAGGCTATGTTGGTATGTATGTTTGTGGACCAACGGTATATAGTAATGTGCATTTAGGAAACGTAAGAACTTTTATGTCTTTCGATATGGTGTTTCGTTACCTAAAACATTTAGGGTACAAAATTCGGTACGTTAGAAACATTACCGATGCTGGACATTTAGAAAACGATGCAGATGTTGGTGAAGACAAGATTACCAAAAAAGCACGATTAGAAGAAATTGAACCTATGGAAATTGTACAGCGTTATACTGTAAATTTTCATAATGTAATTAATACTTTTAATCTATTACCACCAAGTATTGAGCCTACTGCAACTGGACATATTATTGAGCAAATTGAGCTTATTAGCACTATAATAGATAACGGTTTTGGTTATATAGTAAATGGCTCTGTGTATTTTGATGTTCATAAATACAACGAAACAAACAATTATGGTATTTTAAGTAAACGTAAACTTGAAGATTTAATTCACAACACGAGAGCGCTAGACGGACAAGGTGATAAAAAGAATCCGCAAGATTTTGCGCTTTGGAAAAAAGCAGAACCTACGCACATTATGCGCTGGCCATCACCTTGGAGCGACGGTTTCCCAGGTTGGCACTTAGAATGTACAGCCATGAGCACAAAGTATTTGGGTAATCAATTCGATATTCATGGTGGCGGAATGGATTTAAAATTCCCACATCACGAATGTGAAATTGCACAAAACCAAGCCGCTAAAGGTCAAGCACCAGTAAATTATTGGATGCACGCAAACATGTTACAACTTAATGGCTCTAGAATGAGTAAATCTTCGGGTAATTACATAAATCCTGAAGAATTACTCAACGGCAAAAACGACATAATGTCTAAAGCCTACAACCCAAATGTAGTTCGCTTTTTCATGATGCAATCTGCTTACCGTAGCGTACTAGACTTAACAGATAACGGTTTGTTAGCAAGCGAAAAAGGTTTTAATCGCTTAATGAATGCAGTTAAAGATTTAGAAAATTTAAAAACTTCAAATTCATCGTCTTTTGATGTTAAATCTTGGACACAAACCTGCTACAAAGCAATGAACGACGATTTTAACACACCCATTCTAATCGCCAACTTATTCGAAGCCGTAAACCATATTAACGCCATAAAAGAACGTAATACAACTATTTCTACTGATGATTTAAAGCTATTTAAAGATGCGATACATACTTTTGTCTTCGACCTGTTAGGCTTAAATAACGCTCATGATTCTAACGAAGGAACAGACAAACTTTCTGGTGCCGTTGGGTTACTTATAAAATTAAGACAAGAAGCAAGAGCAAATAAAGACTTCGCCTTATCCGATAAAATTCGTGACGAGTTAGCCCAGATTGGAATAACATTAAACGACAGTAGAGAAGGCACTACTTTTTCTACTAATTAAAAATGTTATTTAGAGCGAAGCGAAGCATCTTTTATATTTTAACAATTTAAGATGCTTCGCTACACCCTAAATTACAAAAAAATATGAAAAAATTATTAATCGCTCCTTTTCTGTTTATTATAAAAGTATATCAAACTTTTATTTCTCCTTTTACGCCAGCCACGTGTAGATATCAGCCAACGTGTTCTAGTTATACCAAAGAAGCTTTAAAAAAACATGGTTTTTTAAAAGGCATAAAATTAAGTCTCAAGCGCATATTTAGTTGTCATCCTTTTGGTGGAAAAGGATACGATCCAGTGCCATAATTTTTTTAGGGCGTTACCTTGCAAAAAAAGCAAGGTCAGGCTCTCAAGGCTCGCTCTCTGCGAGGAGCTCAAACAAACCTTTCCATCCTTAACGCACGCACACCAATATTCAGTTTTAAAATAAAAACTATGATTTTGTTAATGATTTGCGATATACTAAAATAAATTCAGCATAAATACTATATTTACAGTCAGAAAAAATAATCTATGTATTTATTAGAGTTTAACTGGAATCCTTTAACAGGAATCGATATCGTTGGGAATTTCAAAATTCACTTTTATAGCTTAATGTGGGTTGCTGCATTTGTAATAGGCTGGAGCATAATGAAACGTATTTTTAATAGAGAAAAGGTTAAAATTGAATACCTTGACCCTTTGTTTATGTATACCGTTTTAGCAACTATGCTAGGTGCTCGTTTAGGACACGTTATCTTTTATCAATCAGAATTATTTAGCCAAGATTTTTTTAGTGTATTTCTACCATTCCGTTTTAATCCAAAATTTGAGTTTACAGGTTTTTCTGGTTTAGCAAGTCATGGCGCAGCAATAGGAATTGTTTTTGCCATGTATCTTTACAGAAAGAAGTATAAGTATAAATCGTTAATGTGGATTTTAGACCGCATAGTAATTCCAGTAGCTTCAGGCGCAGTTTTTATTCGCTTTGGGAATTTTATAAATTCTGAAATAGTGGGTAAACTCTCTGGAGATTTTCCATTAGGTGTTCGTTTTATACAAGAAGAATACTCTGAAAACGAAATTGTACAACTAACAGGAATTGAAAACTACAAAGCTGCTTATGCTGCAGTAACTAAAAATCCTCGATTTCAAAACCTACTAGAAGCAGTGCCATACAGGCATCCAGCGCAAATGTACGAGTCTTTTTGTTATATCTTTGTATTTGCAACCTTACTATATTTTTACTTAAAAACAAACAAAAGCAATCAACCAGGTTTTTTATTCGGTTTGTTTTTAGTTTTACTTTGGTCGGTTAGATTCTTTGTAGAATTTGTTAAAATTGCACAAGTCGATGGTCGAGACGATTATATTTGGTTTATGAATACAGGACAAGTATTAAGTATTCCATTTATTATTATTGGATTATACTTTATGTATATCTACAAACAAAAATCTACCTACCATTAATGAAAACATTTAAAATAGCATTACTATTAGCATTATTTAGCTTAGCGATTGTTGCTTGCAAAAGTGAACCAAAAACTATTGAGCTACCAGAAATTACATTCACCAAAGAAGGAGAACTTACCTTACTTAAAAGCACAACAGATACTATTATTACTAAAATTGATATTGAAATTGCAAAAACACCTTTTGAAATTGAAACTGGATTAATGTACAGAGCATCTATGAAAGATGATCAAGGTATGTTGTTTGTTTTTAACGAAATTAGAGAACGTAATTTCTATATGAAAAATACACGCTTCCCGCTAGATCTTATCTTTTTAGACCACAATAAAAAAGTGGTAAGCTTTCAAGAAAATGCGCAACCTTTTAATGAAGCGTCTTTACCATCTAACGCACTAGCACAGTTTGTGCTTGAAGTTAATGCTGGCTTAGCCGAAGAATGGCTGCTAGAAGTTGGCGATAAAATGGATTATTTTGTTTACAAAATTGTAGAGTAATTTTTGCCTTTGTTAGAGTTTTACAGCAATAAATATTTAAAAAACTTTACTAATTTATAAAGACTATTATTTTTTTAAATGTTAGTAAAAAAATAGTGGCTTAAAACGAAATTTTGTAGGTGCTTATTATAAAATCAAAAAAAAATATCTTCAATTAACTTAAACGAATTCGTTTATAATGTTAATCGAAGATATTTTAATGAAAAATATTTGATAGGTTAGTAATTGCAAATATTACAAGTTATGAGTAATTATAGATATGCAAAAACTTCTTTAAAATAACAATACTATTTATTACTTTTTCAAAAATTTTCTAGTTTGTATATTTCCATCTGTTGATTTAATACTCATAACATAAAAACCAGCATTAAAATCAGAAATATCGAACTCGTTAGTTTTACTAAAACCAGCCTTTTTTGTTAAAACAATTTGACCTAAAGTATTTGTAACAGTAACTTCTTTAATGGATAAATTAGTTTTTAAAGTTACAGAATTGTTAGCTGGGTTTGGAAATAAAGTAAGATTTGTAACTTCTAGTTCTAAATCACTACTATTATCTGATAAGGTATTTAATTCAGAAGCTAATACTCTGTAATCATCAAAAAGATAAGTAACAGCAGAAGCATTTGAAGCACCTGGAAAACTTAAAAAATCTAATTCTATAGGCTCCAGACCAGGTAATATATTATCTGTATTTTCAAAAGAACCTTCAGTATCATTAAAGCTGGTACCCCATGATAATACACCTGTTACTGTATTGTAAGAGCAGCCTACTTCATACCAAGTATTAGCCGGTAAAATTAAATCTGTATTCGAAGGTCCTAAATTAAAAAAATAATAACCATCTTCTCCAGAAACGTTTATAGTTGCATTACCGCGAAGTACATTATTTGTAGGATCGAAGGTTAATGAAATAATAGGGAAATTAGTAGTACCGTTTGTTCCCAGAATAGTAGCCCTTAAAGGTGCAGTGCTCGTAGTTGCTGCACCAGTAAATAAAGAGAATTTTAACTGTATAACATTTTTACCTGATTCTCTAGAAGCCCACTGAGTGGTTATAGGCTTGTATAAGAAAAAAATACCCTTATCTCCATCAGGTGATGTTATCTGCGCTCCTTGCGTCCCGTTCTCACCAGAAGCTACAACCTGAGCGAGTAAAGGTCCAATGTTATTGGTAGTTGAAGGAGCTTCTCCATTATTTCCTGATACTAGAAACCCTCCTTGACCAGGCTCAATTCCATCTGCAAAGATTCCAATGTCTAAATCATCAAAGTTATTAGAATCTACAATCTGAGTAAAGCCTACAAGGCTTGAGGTAAATAAAATAATAAAAAGTAATTTTGTTTTCATAAGGGTTTGTTTTTAAATATTATAAAAATCAAAAATAGTGATTTATAATTTTAAAAAAAAATATTTAACGCGCATCTTGAATTGTCGTTTTTGGTTACTAAATTTATTGTATTATTCTTACAGTTAAAACAATCCACATTACAAACAAAAAGTAATATAATGTTAATATTTAGTCAAGCAAATAACCCAATATGTGATTTTAAAAGTTTTACCAATTAAACGATGTCCTTCTTACGGGCTTCATATTAAGTTAGGGTTTTTTTACACAAAGTCAAGTTTAAAATTATTTGCAAGTAATACCAATTCTACATTGAAATAACCACAATAAAACGTTATTTTTCCCTTTGTATTCCAACATAAAAAAAACGTAACGAATGCTATGCTTTATTTATCTGTTTTTATAAAGAAAAAAATTATCATTTTATTTTGTAGTATTTTTAAAACAGGATTGGTGTAACAAAAACCTGACTAGTGTAATTTATGGTAAAAAGAATTAATTTTAAACCTAACACATGGCAAGTATGCGCGTTAAGGATTGAAAGGTTTGTTTGAGCTCCTCGCAGAGAGCGAGCCTTGAAAGCCTGACCAAGACTTTTTTGTCTTGGGAACGCCCAAAAAATTAATAAAAACATTTTAAAAAATGTTTAAAAAAACAGAAAGCCTTTTAGTTAAAACTAAAAGGCTTTTAAAATATTTCGAGTTTTAAAGCTTATGCTTTTACTCCTTCTTCTAGTTCTTCTTCTTTTACTTTATTTTTTAAAGATTCTGCTGCATCTCCTCTTTTTACTGTATCGTACATTATTGGTGTTGCGATAAATAAAGAGGAGTATGTACCTACAATGACACCTACTATTAAGGCAAACATAAAGCCTCTAATAGATTCTCCGCCAAAAATGAAGATGGCTAATAATACTACTAATGTTGTTAAAGAGGTATTTAATGTTCTACTTAATGTAGAGCTTAAAGATTTATCGATTACTTTATTAAATTCCCAACCTGTATGCTCATTAAAAAACTCACGAATTCTATCGAATACTACAACTGTATCGTTTAAAGAGTAACCTATTACTGTTAGAATTGCTGCAATAAAGGCTTGATCGATTTCCATTGAGAATGGCATAAACTTGTACGTAATAGAGAATACGCCTAATACAATTAATACATCGTGGAATACCGCTGCTACTGCACCAAGTGAGAATTGCCACCTTTTAAAACGGATTAAGATATAAAGAAAAACCACGATTAATGATCCTAAAACAGCCCAGAAAGAGGCTTGCTTAATATCGTCTGCAATGGTAGGACTTACTTTATACTTTTTCATTAAACCTGCTGTTTTTCCTTCTTTATTAGAGATAAAGTCTGCTTGAGACATACCATTTAAATAAGGCTGTAGAGCATTAAATAATGTGGTTCTCATTTCGTTATCTGCTGCTTCTGATACTTCGTCGATTCTAAACTTAGTTGTAATTTTTAACTGGTTATCATCTCCAAATGTCTTAGCGTTTGCACTACCAAAAATTTCTGGTTTAGATAGTGTTTCGCTTATTTCTGAGGCGCTTACTGGTTGATCGAAACGTACTTGGTATGTTCTACCACCTACAAAATCTACACCTTGATCTAATCCGTTTGTAAATAAAGATGCTAAACTTCCTAAGATTAATACGCCTGAAATTATGTAAGCCATTTTACGCTTTTTTAAGAAAGCTATATCTATATTTCTAAATAAGTTTTTAGTAATACCTGTTGAGAAATCTAATTTTCCACCTCTGTTAACATACCAATCTACTAATAATCTAGTAATAAAAATTGCTGTAAATAGCGATGTACCAATACCTACTAATAATGTAGTTGCAAAACCTTTTATTGGACCTGTACCAAATAAGAATAAAATTAATGCGGTTAAACCTGTTGTAATATTGGCATCTAAAATAGAGGATAATGCATTACTAAATCCGTCTTTTACGGCAGATTTTTGATCTTTACCTTTTGCAAGTTCTTCTCGAATACGCTCAAAAATAAGCACGTTTGCATCTACAGACATACCTATTGTTAATACAATACCGGCAATTCCAGGCAATGTTAATACTGCTCCTAATCCAGATAAGATACCAAAAATTAATAAAATGTTTAATACCATTGCAGCATCTGCAAATGCACCAGCTTTACCATAATAGAAAACCATCCATAATAAAACTAAAGCCAATGCTATTAAAAATGACATTGTACCACTGTCTATAGCTTCTTGACCTAATGTTGGGCCTACCTCATCACTTTGGATTATAGATGCTCTAGCTGGTAATTTACCTGCACGCAATACGTTAGACAAATCAATAGCTTCATTAATAGTGAAATCTCCAGAAATTTCTGAACGTCCACCTGCAATTTTCCCATTACTTAATCCTGGTGCAGAATACACAAGGTTATCTAAAACAATAGCAATATTACTTCCTTCTTTGTAAGCACGCTCCGTCATTTGCTCCCAAGTTTTAGAACCTGAAGCATCCATTTGCATGTTTACTACCACTCTATTTCCTTGGTCGTATCCTTCTCTTGCATCATCAATGCTTCCATTTAATGGAGGTACATTGTCTCTGTTGCCTTCTAAAACATGTAAAATTGTAACTTCACTATCTTTTTTAGGTTTTTCGAATACAAATTTTACATTTTTTGCAGCTGCTGGACGCAATGCAATCGCTTCTTTAGAGTTTAATATTTCTAATACTTTTTCTTGGTCTGTAAGTTTAACTAAAGCTACAGCAGAGTATTGATTCCCTGCAGAACCTACTGGAACTAAATCGTAAAACGGATTAACAACTACTGCTGTTTCGTCTTCTTCTCCAGTTAAATCTCCAATAATATCCTCGGCACTATCTTTTGCTGGATCTTGAGTAACATCTTCTAAATTTGTATCTGTTATAGCTTCTGTTGGCTTTTGTGTTGTTTTTAAAGTCGTGTTTAAATCTTTAAAATACTGGCCTAAATCTTGTGCCTTGTAACCAAACCAGAATTCTAATTCTGCGGTTCCTGTAATTAATGCTTTAGCACGTTCTACATCTTTAACACCTGGTAACTCAACCAAAATACGTCCAGAAGATCCTAAACGTTGAATGTTTGGAGAAGCTACTCCAAATTGATCAATACGTGTACGTAATACCTGTAGTGCAGAGTTAATAGACTCGTCTATTTTTTTTGATAATGCAGATTTTACATCGCTATCACTCATTCCAATTTCTATAGTTCCAGCTTCTACTAAAGAACGTGTTCCAAAAATATCTGGTGATGATAATTGCTTGTCTCCTTTAATAGCATCGAAAGCTTCATAAAAAGAATCGATATAATCGTCTTGAGAACTTGTTTGCAGAGCATCTGCATCTTCTAAAGCCTGTGTAAATACAACATCTTTAGAGTTGTTTGCTAATCCTTTTAATATGTCTTTTACAGATACTTGTAAGATAGCCTCTAAACCACCTTTAAGGTCAAGACCAAGCTTCATGGCATTATCTTTAACTTTGGCATAATCTTCTCCTAAGAAAACACTTGTTGTATCTGTGGCTAGAGAATCTAAATATTTTGTTTCAAAGTTTTTACGTAGGTCTTTATAATCTGCAACATCTGTACTATATTTTGACGCTGCTATTTCTTGTGCATTTTTCTCGATCGCACTGTTTTTAAACGAGAAAGACAGTTGGTAAATACTTACCAGTCCAAATAAAACTGCAAACAGCTTTACTAATCCTTTATTTTGCATTGGTTTGATTTTTATGTCAGTTTCAATTTTGCCGACAATTATTAATACTAATTTTAATATAAATGGTTAGCTTTTAAATATAAACTACAAAAGCTATTTTTAAAATAAATAATAACTACCGAAGTACTTATCTATTATTTTAAAAATTTAATTTTAGGAAGACGTAATGATCTTTTCCTTTTAAAAAAGAGGTCCAGCGCGACCTTCTGGGATTTTATAAGGACTATTTTTTATTGCAATTGCAATACGTTTGTTTTGTTTGTAGGCAACTAGAACATCAATCTTTTTTTCTGAAGAATTAATAACTGGCACATATACAAACATATTAGAATTTGAAAATCTATCGTAATCTTGCTTTAGATCAAGTATAAATTTTCCTTTAGATCCAATACCTTTATGACTGTTTTTAGTAATTTCGAAAACGTAGAGATTGTATGTCTTTTCTGTTGAAAATTCTGATTCATTATCTATTTTAGGAGTATAATCAACATCTATTTTAGATAAAAGAACATCGTTAACACTAGCAACTGTTGTGTCGCTAAAATATGAAATAACTAAACGACCATTAGCCTTTTCACGAACAGAAACACTAGAAACACCGATAGTTTTTAGTTGCTTTTTTATATTAGCAATAGTAAGCTGAACTTGGTTTGTAGAAACTTCTGCATTAGAAAACTGCAATACAATCTCTTGATTTGGCGCTACAAGATTTTCTTGACTTACACCAAATAAAGTGAGTATTATAATTAAAGTACCAAAGCACCATTTTTTGTTCATGCGCCAAATATAAAAAAATAAAGACTGTATCTAGAGTCTTTATATAAATAATTAACTAGAACACATTCTTTAATACGCTTTAAATTAATTTATTGCGATTACTTTGTGTATTTAATAAGCTTTAGTTGTGGAATCGCATCTTTGCGTATAAGTATTGCGGTTAGTTCTCCTGCTTCTTGCGTTATAAAATCTCCAAAAAATTTATGGTATCCTCCTTTTATTCTCTCGTTAGAGACACGTGGAACAGAAAACACAACATTATTAATAACTACTGGTATTTGGCTGTTTTCGGTATAAACTTTATCTGCTAAACGCTCCCATTTTAGAGCACCTTTAGCATTCACAGTAATTGAAACGATTGATCAATTGGTTATATCGAAACTTTGTTTCGCTTTTATAACTAAGTTTCCAGACATAACAGCCTTGTTTATTCTGTTATATTTTACAGTATGAAATGGTGTATCATCTTTACTTGGTTTTTTGTATAAAAATTTTACTTCAATGAGTCTAACGATTTAATTACATTTAGTGTATCGCTTAAAGTATAGATCCTTTAGACAACCTAAACCTGTAGATGCATTTAAAATAGAGTCAATTCTAGAATTTATTATTTTTTTATTATCTGTAATAAAAAGATTTCGCAAAATCTTTTCTCTATTAAATGTCTTTAAAAAGCGTCACACTATTTTTCAATGCAGATTAAGTTAATCGAGACTGCAAAACTTTAAAAATTTTATTCTTATTTTCAACAGTTGCTTCATCTAAATTTTTAAAAGTATAAATAAATTGATACTCTAAAGCTTCTTTAAAACCAAAAATTCTTAACACAAATAGTAGGGTAAATACATCTTCAAGTTTCCTTATCTTTAAAAATAAAAAACCTCACGAGATTATTACAAGTGAGGTTTAAGTTTTTAAATAATTTAGATTATAATTCTAACAATCCATTAGTTTTCTTAACACCTTCGGCAGATTCTGCTAATTTTGCTTTTTCAGCATCCGTTAAACTAATTTCTACAATTTTTTCTATACCATTAGCACCTAATACACAAGGCACGCCAATTGCTAAATTACTTAGTCCAAACTCACCATCTAAAAATGCCGAACAAGGAAATATTTTTTTAGTATCGCAAGCAATAGCTTGTACCATTGCAGATACTGCTGCTCCTGGAGCATACCAAGCAGAAGTACCTAATAAACCTGTAAGTGTTGCACCACCAACTTTAGTATCTTGAACTACTTGATCCATTCTTTCTTCGGATAAAAATTCTGAAACTTTTACGCTATTTCTTGCGGCTTTGCCAATTAATGGCACCATACCTTTATCGCTATGTCCACCAATTACCATGCCGTCCACATCGCTAATAGGCGCTCCCAAAGCTTCTGCTAATCTATACTTGAAACGTGCAGAGTCTAAGGCACCTCCCATTCCAATAATTCTATTTTTTGGCAATCCTGTAGTTTTATGTACTAAATACGTCATAGTATCCATAGGGTTTGATACCACAATAATAATAGTATTTGGGGAGTGCTCGATTAAGCTTGCAGATACCATTTTTACAATGCCTGCGTTAATGCCAATAAGTTCTTCACGCGTCATCCCTGGTTTTCTAGGAATCCCAGAGGTAATAACGCAAACATGAGATCCTGCTGTTTTAGTGTAATCGCTTGTACTTCCTGTAATTTTTGTATCGAAACTATTTAACGAAGCGGTTTGCATTAAATCCATCGCTTTACCTTCAGCAAAACCTTCTTTAATATCTAATATTACAACTTCACTTGCAAAATCTTTAATTGCAATATATTCAGCACAACTTGCACCTACTGCTCCTGCTCCAACTACTGTTACCTTCATTTTATTTTTTATTTTAAGTTAGTGACAAATGTAATTTCCTTAGCTTAAAATATTGCATTAATTCAATATTTTAAGCTAAGGTTATTTCATTTTTATATATTTTAGGTTGTGTTTAATTTTAATTTCAAATTTACAAATTTTGCTTTACAATGGATTAAAATAGAATTAAAAACTAAAATTTATTCCTAAAGAGGCACTGTTAAATTCTGCAATTGTGTAAGCCGCATTTAAACCAAAAAATCCTAAACTTAAATTTGCGCCAACTGTTGTTAGTACGCCTTTAGTATCAGACTTTATAGAAAATGGATCTATAATTTCTTCTGAAAAGAAAGCGCCATCCGAAACACGGTAAGTCCCTAACAAATCTGTTTTATTTTTTCCGCTCAAATAACCAACAGAACCATAAAAATTAATGAGTTTTAATTTTGTGCTTACTATTAATTGATATAACATAGTATTTATTTCTGCTTGAATTTGCTGATTTTCTCCATCAACAACATTCGAACTTGTAAAATCGTAATTAGCATCAAGATGCGTATAAGCTATTAAGCCTGAAATGGCTACTGGCAATAGATTGTCTTCAGGCAAAAATGCTGTAAAATCTTGCTGTAATCCAAAACCATACAAACCAACTTTAGCGCTTTCTTGATCTATTTTTGGAAAGTAACGCGCTTTTAATTGTGTGCCTTTAAATGGCGAAAAACTCGCTTGTAAAAATGCTGTTGGTATTAAATTTACATTTTGAGAACCTATACCTGTTGGCAAATCGAATTCTCTTTCTTGATTTCCAAAAATAGGATCATCATAAGTTATAATCACTTTTTGCACTGGATCGTTATGGCCTAAAACTGTAGCAACTCCTTTACTTGGACTGTTATCTGGAAAACGAATATTTTTGTATTCTGAAACATCTAATACAAAAGATTTGTTTTCATCACCAATAGTTGTCGCATTACCAATAATTGATAGCTCAAAACCAAAACGCTTTGGTGTTTTAGTATTGTTAAACCAGCCCGCATTAATACCATAAGCCAAACCATCGTTAGCTGGCTTTATATAATCTGTAGCAAAACGTTCTGCATCCGCAATACCTGCAGCTAACAAATCGTCTAAATTTTCTTGAGCAGACATTGAGAATGCTACAAGTATTGTAAATAAAGTTGAAATTAAATTCTTCATGTTTAAAATTTTTAATCTATATAACGTAAAAAATTGTTTTTAGTTTAAAAAACAACTTATAATTTATAATTAAAACCTAAAACTAAATTAGTAAATGCGCCAAAGGATATGTTAGAGTTAATTGAAAACTTATTGAAATTATAGTTTATACCTAAATCGCCTTTTAGATTAGTTTGGTTTCCTTCTAAGGTTTGTAATGCCGTGTTTAAAACCAAAAGCAGTAATTCTCCATCACCTCCAATTTGGTATGAAAACTCGCTTTTTGTTACGCCAATTGCTGCTGTAAAATCTAATTTTTTAATGGTTTTAGACGCCAAAATACTAAACAAAATAGAGCTGCCTTCCACGTTGATAGCGTTTACTGTTCCAAGCACGAAATTTGCAGGAGAAAATTCATCACTAACGTTGTAATTTGAATAGGAGATTAATGCTGCTAAATTAAATTTAGAATTGTCTATTGTTGGAATCCATTGTGATATATTATGTTGTAGACCAAAACCAAATGCTTGATAATACGATTTATTTATTTTAATTTTTGGTGCGTATCTTGCTATAAATGTAGTGCCTTTCCATAGCCCTAATGAGGCTTGAAATTGAAAATAATTAAATACAGACTCGTTTAATCCTTCTGGAGCATCGATCTCTATACTATTACCGTTTATTGAACCTTCTAAAACCACATTACTTTCTCCTCCTAAAGCTGTTGGTATAGTAGCAGTAGTTTCATTTCCTTTTATAGATAAATTTACAAAGTTAGCTTCTGAGATTTCAAAACTCTGTTTCCTTTTTGGCAAAAAAAGCGCATTGGCTTGCAGCGACAAATCAACTTCCCAAAGATTTAGTGCTTTTGCATTTTTAAACCATCCACTAGAAGATTGGTATATTGTAGCTTGGGCTGCTGGCTCTACATATTGTCCGGTTAAAAAAATTAGGTCGCCTGCTAAATCATTTAAATCTTGATCTTGAGAAAGAGATAAAACAGGTAATATAAATAAGATAAATACTAATCTACGCATCGATATTTGCATAAACTGCATTTTTTTCTATAAACTCTCTACGTGGCGGCACCTCGTCTCCCATCAACATTGAGAATACTCTATCTGCTTCCACTCCATTATCAATTTGAATTTGACGTAATGTTCTAAACTCCGGATTCATTGTTGTATCCCAAAGTTGTGTCGCATTCATCTCTCCCAAACCTTTATAACGTTGTATTTTTGCACCATCGCCATATTGTGCCATTAATGCTAAACGTTCTTCGTCGTTCCAAGCATATTCTTTTTTGGCTCCTTTTTTAACTAAGAATAAAGGTGGCGTTGCAATGTAAACATGTCCGTTTTCTATTAACTCTTTCATATAACGGAAGAAAAAAGTTAAAATTAGCGTTTCAATGTGAGAACCATCAATATCGGCATCACACATAATTACTATTTTATGGTATCTTAATTTTGAAAGGTTTAGTGCTTTACTATCTTCCTCAGTTCCAATAGTTACACCAAGCGCGGTAAAGATGTTTTTTATTTCTTCATTTTCAAAAACTTTATGCACCATAGCTTTTTCAACGTTAAGAATTTTACCACGTAAAGGTAAAATAGCTTGAAATGCACGATCTCGTCCTTGTTTTGCTGTTCCACCTGCTGAATCTCCCTCGACAAGATATACTTCGCACTTTGCAGGATCTTGCTCAGAACAATCAGATAATTTTCCTGGTAAACCACCAATACTCATAACTGTTTTACGCTGCACCATTTCACGCGCTTTTTGTGCTGCATGGCGTGCTTGCGCTGCTAAAATTACTTTTTGAACAATAATTTTAGCATCGTCTGGATTTTCTTCTAGATAATCTGTTAGCATTTCTGAAACCGATTGGCTTACCGCTGCAGAAACTTCTCTGTTTCCTAATTTGGTTTTAGTCTGCCCTTCGAATTGAGGTTCTTGAACTTTTACCGAAATAATAGCGGTTAATCCTTCTCGAAAATCGTCTCCAGCAATATCAAATTTTAATTTGTCTAACATGCCAGACTCGTCTGCGTATTTTTTAAGTGTGTGTGTTAATCCACGACGGAACCCAGAAAGGTGTGTACCACCTTCGTGCGTGTTAATATTATTTACATAAGAATGTAAATTTTCTGCATAAGACGTATTATAAATCATAGCAACCTCAACCGGTACGCCGTTTTTTTCACCTTCAAAAGAAATAACATCTTTCATTAAAGGATCTCTAGAAGCATCTAAAAACTTAATAAATTCTTTTAATCCTTCTTCAGAATAAAACGTTTCACCTTCAAAAGAACCATCTTCTTTGGTGTTACGTTTATCGATTAAATGCACCGTGATTCCTTTATTTAAATACGCTAATTCACGCATTCTACTTGCTAAAGTATCGTAGTTATACTCTAAAGTTTGTGTAAATATAGTTGCGTCTGGTTTAAAGGTAACTATAGTTCCTCTCTTATCTGAGTCTCCAATACACTTTACTGGATATAACGCTTTTCCTTTAGAGTATTCTTGTTCCCAAACTTTACCTTCTCTATAAACTGTTGCTGTTAAATGCTCAGACAAAGCGTTAACACAACTAACACCAACACCGTGTAATCCACCAGAAACTTTATAAGAATCTTTATCAAATTTACCACCAGCACCAATTTTAGTCATGACAACTTCAAGGGCAGAGACGCCTTCCTTTTTGTGTAAACCTACAGGAATACCGCGACCATCATCTTCTGTTGTAATCGAGTTATCTTGGTTTATTGTAACTGTAATATTATCACAATGTCCAGCTAAAGCTTCATCTATAGAGTTATCTACAACTTCGTAAACTAAATGATGTAAACCACGTGTACCAACGTCTCCAATATACATTGAAGGGCGCATTCTCACATGTTCCATACCTTCTAATGCTTGAATACTATCTGCTGAATACCCATGTTCGTTAAAGCTTTCTTTTTTTTCGCTCATATATGTATTATTTATTGCTTTTGGTTTATTTTAATTGTGACTAAAAAATTGAATTTTTAGCTATAAACAAATATACGAAATCATTAAGGCTATTTTTTTTCGTTTAACGAATTTAATCTATTTTTATTAACAATTGTTGATTGCTCAAAAGTTGCTTAAATCGATTAAAAAGCCGCTTAAATTTGATTTGGATAAAAAAACACAGAGAAATCTATACTCGAAAAGTAAAAAGCCATAAGAAGCTTTTATATTTATTTTATTATTTTGTTAAACATTAATTAATTCTACTTATAACCAACTTTTAAACAGTAACTAATTAATAGTTAGATTTTTAATATAAAAGTGAATAAAATTTCATAAGTTTACGAATTAAAGACTATTAATTAATGAATCCTCAATTTAGAACTTTCCTACCTATTGGTATTGCTTCAATACTACTTTTAGTTATAAACTGTATTTCAATATATTCCTTTAATAACACCATTAGTATTGGCTTATTTGCTATCACTTTTTTAAGTTTTTTAGGATTAATTGCAACTTTTTTAAGAAAAAAAGTAAAAAAACCAGTTGGTAATATTATTGAAGCTATACATACGAACAATTTTGAAAGACTTTCTGCTCTTAAACCAGACTATTTTGAAATATCTAAGATTGGTGCATTTATTTATCAAAATCATTTTCAAAAGGAAGAATTACAAAAAGAAAAAGAAAAAGCCGAAAAAAGCGACCTTTTAAAAGCTTCTTTTTTAACTAATTTATCGCATGAAATTAGAACTCCTATGAATGCTATATTAGGATTTTCTGATTTGTTAAGTACTCAAAAATTATCAGAATCTGAAAGAGAAGAATACATACTAATAATAAGACAAAGTGGAAAAAATTTAGTGTCTATTATTGATGATTTAATTGAAATGTCGAAAATTGAAACTAATCAGGTAAAACCAAATTTTGATGCTTTTAATCTTGATGAAACACTAAACGAAGTAAAACAAACTGTTGAAATTACTATTGCTAAAGACAAACCGTTAAAATTGTTTTTTGACAAACCAAAACTGCCCATTGTTTTTCAATTGATAAGCGATGAGACTAAACTAAGACAAGTAATAGTCAACCTTTTAAATAACGCTGTAAAATACAGTGAAAAAGGAACTATTAATTTTAGCTATACAATAAATGCTAATAAAAATGCTTTAGAGTTTTATATAAAAGATACTGGAATTGGGATGTCTAAAGAAGATGCTAAGAATATTTTTAATAGGTTTAACCGAATCCAAAACGATAAAACCATTAATTTAAGTGGTTTAGGTTTGGGCTTATCAATTTCTAAAGCTTATGTTGAAATGTTGGGCGGACAAATAAATTTAAAATCTAAAGAGAATGTTGGTACCACCTTTTATTTTACAACTCCATTGAGATTGAATAGTTTACCAGCAAAACCTTTAACAGAAATAGCATTAAAGGCTGTAGATAAAATAAAACCTTTAACGATACTTGTTGCGGAAGATGACGATATAAATTTTATGCTTATAAAAAAGGTAATGAAAATTAGAAATTATACTATTATCAGGGCAAAAAATGGAGAAGAAGCGGTAAACGTTTGTAAAAAAAATAACAAAATCCAATTAATAGTAATGGACATGAAAATGCCAAAAATGGATGGTCTTGAAGCTCGAAAAATTATTAAAAACTTTAAACCGTATTTACCAGTAATTGCACATACTGCATACACTTCTGCCGAAATAATCTGCGAAGTTTATAATGCCGGATTTATAGATTGCGTTACAAAACCTTTAGATAAAACCAAACTCTTTAGAATAATAGATAGGATTGAGCATTTAACTCCAGATCCAATTTTTAGCCCTCTTAATTTAAACTAAAAAAAGCAATTTTATTATTCAATTATTAATGCTTGCGGATATACAAAATTATAAACTATATAAATTTTAACTTGTTGCGTAAGATTTGTCATGTACATTAGCAATTGCTCTTCCGCTTGGTTCGTTCATGTTCTTAAAAGCTTCATCCCACTCTAAAGCAATGGCTGTGCTACACGCTACACTTGCTTCTTGCGGTACACTTTTGGCTGCTGTATCACTTGGAAAGTGCTCTTCAAAGATTGAGCGGTAATAAAACTCTTCCTTGTTATTTGGTGTTTGAATTGGGAAACGGAATTTTGCATTTTCCATTTGCTCATCTGTAACCTCTTTTTCCACTACTTGTTTAAGTGTATCTATCCAACTATAACCAACACCATCGCTAAATTGCTCTTTTTGTCTCCAAGCTACGCTTTCTGGCAACATATCTTCAAAAGCTTTACGGATTACCCATTTTTCCATGCGCTCACCATTTATCATTTTATCTTGTGGATTAATACTCATAGCAACATCCATAAATTCTTTATCTAAAAATGGTACACGACCTTCGATTCCCCAAGCGGCCAAACTTTTATTTGCTCTTAGACAGTCGTACATGTGTAATTTATCTAATTTACGCACAGTTTCGTCATGAAATTCTTTTGCGCTTGGCGCTTTATGAAAGTACAAGTAACCGCCAAAAATCTCATCGGCTCCCTCACCAGATAATACCATTTTTATACCCATAGACTTAATTACTCTTGCCATTAAATACATAGGCGTTGAGGAACGAATAGTTGTAATATCGTAAGTTTCAATGTTATAAATCACATCTTTTATAGCATCTAACCCTTCTTGAATAGTAAATTTAATTTCATGATGTACAGTTCCAATATGGTCTGCCACCTTTTGTGCCGCAGCCAAATCTGGAGACCCTTCTAATCCTACTGCAAATGAATGTGTTTGTGGATACCATGCATCCTTCTTGTCACCGCTTTCAACACGTTTGTGAGCATATTTTTTAGCTATCGCAGACACCACTGATGAATCTAATCCTCCAGATAGCAATACTCCATAAGGTACATCACTCATTAATTGTCTGTGTACTGCAGCTTCTAAGGCTTCTTTAATTTTTGCTATACTTGTTTCGTTGTTTTTTACGACCTCGTAATCTCTCCAATCTCTTTTGTACCATTGCACAAATTTTCCATCTTTACTAGACATATAATGTCCTGGAGGAAATAATTCAATTTTAGAACATGTGCCTTCTAATGCTTTTAATTCTGATGCGACATAAAATGTTCCGTTTTGATCCCAACCTATATAAAGAGGAATAATACCCATGTGGTCTCTTGCAATAAAATACTCATCCTTTTCCGTATCGTAAATAGCAAAACCAAAAATTCCATTTAAATCATCTACAAAATCAACGCCTTTTTCTTGGTATAATGCTAAAATAACTTCGCAATCGCTCTCTGTTTTAAAATGGTATTTACCTTTAAATTGCTTTCTAAGCGCTCTGTGATTATAGATTTCTCCATTTGCTGCTAATACTAATTTATTATCTTCACTAAATAATGGTTGTTTTCCAGAAGCTGGATCTACAATTGCTAAACGCTCGTGCGCCAAAATAGCTTTGTCATCGCTATAAATTCCAGACCAATCTGGTCCACGATGACGAATGGTTTTAGACATTTCTAAAACTTGAGGTCTTAAATCTTCAGATTTCTGTTTAAGGTCGAAAGCACATACAATTCCACACATAGCTATTATATTTTAAATTTTTTATTAATTACAAAACAAATATGTTATTAATGTTTTAATTTTAAAATACAAAACATTCAAATGGTTATAAATTAAAACAAAAATTATTAATTTAGTATTTAAATGAAATCATTTTTAATGATTTTTTATAAAAAGTGATTGAGACTAAAGTTGTTGTATTTTAAAATATGCTACGCATATTTTGTAATGCTGGTTTATTTAAAAAGTTTAGATATTAAAAATGAAAGTAGATATTTTACAAAGAAGATATATGTGCCCAGTTCTCGCCAGTTTTTATGCGTTGTAATTGCATTTCACTCACTCCAAATTGTCTTGCAATAATTTTTAAACGCGTTCTTCGGTTTGGGTTGTTTAGTATTTTTTTAAGTCGGCGCACATCATTTTCTGTAAGCTTTGCCCTTGTAAAACCTTTAGGTGTTTTGTAATTTGGGTTTTTGTGCTGGTGCGCAAGCTGTTCTTTTTTGGTAACCCATTGTAGGTTTTTTATCTTGTTGTTCTTTTTATTATAATCTTTATGGATAACAGATGTGGCTTTATCCTGTTCTAAGAAATGCTGCGCCACTAGCTTGTGTACATAATAAGTTTTAAATTTTCCTTTTTCAACCTTCTTCACTTTAAAATAAAAATAACCGTGCATAGTATAAGGCTCAAAGAGTGTTTCCTTATCATCTCTTATACGCAAAATCCTACCATAGTTGGATATTTTAAATTTTTCTTCTGGATTAATGCCATCGCTTTTATCGAAAATTAATGGCAACCATTCTTCTTTAAAATAGTTACGAATCATAATTTTAAGGTATATTCAAATATTTATGTGTTTGTAATGATATTTTCCATTTTGGGTTTGCCATAACATAATCTACAATTAAAGGAATCATTACCTCTCTTTTACTCCATTCTGGTTGAAGATACAAAATACAATTTACATTAACTTTTTTGGCCTGCGCTTCGGCAAATTTAAAATCGTTTATATTAAAAATAATACATTTTAACTCATTTGCTTTTTCGTAAACACTTTCTGTTGGGAGTTTTATTTTTTTTGGAGACAAGCAAATCCAATCCCACTCGCCAGATAATTTATAAGCACCAGAAGTTTCAATATGAATACTCATACCTTCAGCTTTTAATTGTGTTGTAAGCTCCGTCATGTCCCAAGTTAATGGCTCGCCACCAGTAACAACAATAGTTTTACTATATTTTTTAGCGTTGGCTACGATATTGGCAGTTTTAGTTGGCGGGTGCAGTTTTGCATTCCAACTTTCTTTAACATCGCACCAATGGCAACCTACATCACAACCGCCAATTCTTATAAAATAAGCAGCTGTACCTTTGTGGAAACCTTCTCCTTGAATGGTATAAAACTCCTCCATTAAAGGCAACATCTCTCCTCTATTTACTAATATCTGTACATCTTGCGTCATAGCTTGCAAAGATAGTTATTTAAGTATTTAAAGTTGAAAAGCGCCTAAAATATTTAAAGTTGAAAAAATCGCTAATGGTTACATTAAAGATTACTATTTTTATACAAATTTTTTTAGAACATTATGAGCAAAAAAGACGAATTTTTTAAACATATTACAGACGGAAATACAACAAAAGGGGAATTTATAACTTTAGGTTCTGCAATGTTAGATGGTGAAACTATTAAGGATGCTTTTGTAAAGATCCCATTAAAAACAATGAATCGTCATGGCCTAATTGCTGGCGCTACAGGAACTGGAAAAACAAAAACATTACAAGTTTTAGCCGAAAATTTAAGCGATCAAGGCATTCCTGTTTTACTTATGGATATTAAAGGTGATTTAAGTGGTTTGGCGCAGCCAAGTCCTGGCCATGTAAAGATCGATGAGCGACACGCAAAAATTGGATTAGATTTTGAAGCCAAAGGTTTTCCTGTGGAAATAATGTCGCTTTCCGAGCAAGATGGTGTGCGTTTACGTGCTACTGTTATAGAATTTGGACCCGTTTTATTATCTCGTATTTTAGATTTAACAGATACGCAATCTGGTGTTGTAGCCGTTATTTTTAAATATTGCGATGATAATAAATTACCACTTTTAGATTTAAAAGATTTTAAAAAAATATTACAATACGCTACAAAGGAAGGAAAAGAAGATTTTTCGAATGAGTATGGTAGAATCTCAAGCGCATCTACAGGTGCTATTTTACGTAAGGTAGTAGAAATAGAACAACAAGGTGGAGATCTTTTCTTTGGCGAAAAAAGTTTTGAAATTGAAGATTTATTAAGAACCTCTCGCGACGGCAAAGGTTATATAAATATTATTCGTTTAACAGATATACAAGACAAGCCAAAATTGTTTTCAACATTTATGTTAAGTCTTTTAGCCGAAATTTATGAGACTATGCCTGAGCAAGGCGATTCTGGAAAACCAGAATTAATAATGTTTATAGACGAAGCGCATTTAATTTTTAATGAAGCCTCGAAAGCACTTTTAAGTCAAATTGAAAGTATTGTAAAATTAATTCGTAGTAAAGGTGTTGGTATTTATTTTGTTACTCAAAACCCAACGGATGTTCCAGAAGGTGTATTGAGCCAACTAGGTTTAAAAATACAACATGCACTACGTGCATTTACTGCAAAAGATAGAAAAGCAATTAAATTAGCCGCACAAAATTATCCTGATACAGATTATTACAATACTGCCGAAATTTTAACTGCTTTAGGAACTGGAGAAGCATTAGTTTCAGCATTAGATGAAAAAGGACGTCCAACTCCATTGGCAGCAACTATGATGCGTGCACCAATGAGTAGAATGGATATTTTAACTCCAAACGAATTACAAAATTTACTCGACGGTTCTAAATTAGTATTAAAATACAATAAAGAAATAGACAGAGAAAGTGCTTACGAAATTTTAAATAAAAAAATTGACAAAGCTGAAGAAACCAAAATTAAAGCTGAAGAAAAAGAAGCCAAAGAAGAAGCTGAAGCTAAAGCTAGAAAAGCTAAAACTAGAACTACAACCAGAAGACAAAGTACCGCACAAAACCCAATAGTAAAAGTATTAACAAGTGCTACTTTTATTAGAAGCGTGTTTGGAATTTTAAAAAAGGTAATAAGATAAATTAGTCTTCAATTAGCAGTTTTCAATCTTTAGTATTTACTCAATTTTAATTACTTGAATAAATATAAAATGATGTCGTACTAAGCAAAATATAAGTGATTCTAAATTAAAAAACTTTCTGGTTTTACTTAAGTTAATTTAGTATTTACTAGGAAACAAATTAAAAGAAACAAATTAAAAGAAACAAATTAAAAATCGATTTCCGTTAACGCGGAAAAAATTAAAAATTTTTTTGATGAAAAAAACAATTTTTACACTACTAACAATCACAATACTATTTACATCTTGCAACAAAGAAGTCAATCCTTTTTCAATTTCTAAACA
>Ga0209828_1000924_pt1 | contig 27715 bp, 18 predicted proteins | sample MaitaG_FD_187429 | JGI IMG/M metagenome (GOLD analysis project Ga0209828, IMG submission 187429) | Marine algal microbial communities from Maine, USA - Maine_Asex2 metaG (SPAdes) (version 2) | ecosystem: Host-associated > Algae > Red algae > Unclassified | place: Maine, USA | collected 2015-01-05
GATGGGTGTTAGTTTTGGAACAACGGCGGTTAGTGCTACAGCGGTTGGGTATGCTACGGATGTTTTTGATGTAACAGTGGTATTGGCGTCGAGCTTTGATAAAGCTTCTGTCGCAATAGATGCTCCGTTGAAAGGAGAAATTACGATAACGTTAGCTGATGCTGCACCGGTAGGTGGTGTGACTTTTAACCTCAGTGCCGATGATGGCAGTGTTGTTGACTTCACAAATGAACCGATTGTTATCCCTGAAGGTGAAACACAATCACAGCCAATCGAGCTGAGGGGACTAAGTATAGGCAGCACAACGCTTCGAGCAAGCGCTACTAACGCAACTGAAGCAACAGCAGAGATTACTGTGGATGCGACTATTGAGGCTTATTTAATTAAAAATAGTTTTCGCACCACTGAGGCGTTAATAGGGGTTGATTTACAAGATCGTTTTCAAGTTAAACTTGGTGCAACACCTCTACTTCCAGTCAATATAAAAGTGAGTGTGCCAGAAAACTCTGGGGTCTTACTTTCTATATTTAGAGACAAGGTTGGAAGTAATACTGTTGTATTAGAAGGAGTCACTGGTACCTCTACCCAGTATCTCTATATTCAAGGTACAAGCATTGGTGACGAAGTACCACTGACGATAGAAATTACAGAAGCAGATACGGGCTATTTTTTACTCTATGCAGTCGATCAAGTGACAGTGGATGTTGACCCTTCTGGTTTAGCTTTAAACAACTCTGACACAATTACTAACCGCTTCGCAAATGATCTTCGTATTAGCGCAAGTACTTTTGTTTTATATGATGATGAAACGCCTGCTAGAGCTGGTGAAAGGCTAACCAATCAACAAGTTCGTGGCGGATTTACGCTTGAAGTACCTTTGGAGACCAGTGATGCTTCTGTTGTAAGCTTTGAGGATGGACAGTCAACGGGCACTCTAAGTCTTCTCGCTTATGTGGGTGGAGATATTTATGTAGACCCTGATTCCGTGGGTGAAGCAACAGTATCCATTGCAAGTTATCCTAATGGGTTCTCTGACCCAGCAGATCTTCATCTTGACGGCGAAGTCGAGATAAATGTTCTCCTTGCCAAAGCCTATTTATCACAGAACAGTAATAACCAAACAACTGAAGCAGTGGTCGGTGTAGATCTCCAAGCACAACATTATCTTAGATTTGAGGGTACACCTCCTCGTGCTGTAGATGTAGTAGTAAGTGTTCCTGAAGGTTCGGGTGTTTTACTTTCTAATCCCTCTGATAGGTTTACCTCTACAGTACTAGGTCAAAGCAGCATTATGGTTGTAACTAACAGTACAAACTTAATAGCACCAAGGTTTTATATTCAGGGTGAAACTTTAGGAGATGGCGTTGATTTAACCATTCAAGTATTCGAAACGGGTACCACCACTCCTATTGGTTATGATGTGCAAGCTGCAACAGTTGATGTTGATCCATCGGGTATCTATATATCAACCCAAGATTTTACAAGCACCTTGCCCGATGCTACCAGTGTTAAAGTACAAGCAACCATGGCGCTTTTGCATGATGGTGAGGGTTCAGTAGAAAGTGGAAAGTATCGAAGCCTTCAACAACTACGAGGTGGTGCTGAGTTGACCATACCTGTGCTATCGAGTGATTCGGGTGTAGTTGCTCTTCCTGACAGTAGCGATATAGTCATGATTGGAGGTTCAGGAAACGCGAGTATTTTTGTTGATCCAATTGGCCCGGGGACTTCAACCATTTCAATTGACCCTGCAGCTGCGACCCTTTCAGTTGATGGCTTAGATCTTCCCGCTAGTTTCGTAAAACCTAGTGATAGGAAAACAGAGGTTGCTGGTACTATAAACGGCATTTCAGAGTTTTAGATCGGGTATGGCGCCCAATCTTCTGAGATATTTCGATAAAAGCTACGCTTGGGCCATTTACTATTGGCCCAAGCGTAGCTAAATAAGTATTGTATTCCAAAGTGTATCAGATCTGAAATTGATTAGGCCGGTTTAGCCAGCATTATGCGAGCCGCGCTATTGCCTATCTCTACGATATTTTGCTGTCAAAATAAAAACCATCATTCACTAAACGGCATAGGCCGTTCAATGTAGCCACAAGTGACTTGTGCAATACGCAAGGTTGTTTCCTTTTGGCTCAAGACTTGTCGCCCTTGTAATTCCTCAATTCGCTCCAGCCAGTGGCGAAAGCTTTTCCGCGAAGCTGCTTCGAGTGAATTGGTTGCCAGCTTTTGCTTCCAGATTTTACCGCCATACGTGAGGTGATAGTGAGCTGGGTGGTTGCAAACTTGATATAGCTCTGAACAAATTGCTTCAAGCTCTTGTATTGGGTTCATCCCAACAAAGGTACCAAAAGCCACACAGGATTTTGCTGAATCGCCTCTATAACTAGCTTCTGAGTGTTTTAGTGAACCCTAAAATGAATGGACTTTCTGATGCTTAATTTCAGGGGAAGATTATTACAAATCCCACCACTGTGCGGGCTTCGATATGTCAGGTGTTATCCCTACATCACACAGTATCATTCTGTGAGGTAGGCGTGTACTGAAGAATAGGCCGTGGAAGTTGTATATCAAGGCTCGCGAGAGTGCAATAATAAGCTCCTCTACAAGGATTTTAAATAATGCCCCAATTGAATTTTAAAAAACTCTGGCTTTGCCTATCCTTCATTTTGGTATTTCTCTGTGACGGCAGCATCACACTTTATGGCCAGTCTGAAGCTTACTGGGCAGGCAATTACTCTCTAGCAAATGAGGCTTTTCCAGCTTTCAACTGGGCATTGCAAAAACACCCCCTGATATTTGCATTGCAGTCATTGTGCTGGGTTACAGTTTTTTGCTTATTGATATTAGCACTGCCTGACTTTGCTTCTGAAGTACTCAGCTTTGCCTTAGTTCAAGGCCATACATGGGGCGTCATGACTTGGCTGGTTTACTCCTTGCAGCTTAATTACTATCTTTGCCTGTTGTATTTTTTGGGTATTGCAATCGTGCAAGTCTATTGCTTCAGACGCTGGCGTATTGACGGGTAAGTAACCTAAAAGAGCGATTTATCTCAACAACTGATCACACCTCAGATGTATTCATTCCAAACTAGAGAGAATGTGTCATAATAATGAAAAATGACATTTTTATAATAAAGACACAGAGGCGACATCATGACAACAACAAGTGTTCAGGTCTCACAAGGTGGCAGGATCGTAATACCCACTGAGATGAGAAAAAAGATGGGCGTGACCGTCGGTGATCAAATACTACTTTCATGGTCTGAAGAGACTCAAGAGATTATTATTGCAACGCGCAAACAGCGTTTGCACAAAGCCAAAGAACTAGTCAAGATGTTTGCAAAACCTAGCGGCTCTGTTGTTGATGAGCTAATCAGTGAACGCCGCGAAGCAGCCAAATATGAATAAGACAATACTGGATACTTCAGCAGTACTGGCTTACCTGTTTGAGGAAAAAGGTGCGGAGAAAGTTGCACCAATCCTTGAATCAGGTGATGCTGTTATTTCAAGCGCCAATTACGCAGAAACCGCCAGCAAGCTATTTGATTTAAAAATGCCTCCAGAAACCGTTCAAGCAACGCTGGATAGTTTAGAAATCAACTGCATTCCATTTTCCGAAGAACAAGCTTTTATAAGCGGAGAGCTAAGGCTAATCAGCAAGAAATACGGCTTATCTTTAGGTGATCGAGCGTGCTTAGCATTAGGAATAAAAACTGGCTTTGCTGTTTATACTGCTGATACTGTCTGGGCTGAAGTACCATCAAACTGTGAAATCATGTTGATTCGTTAGCCACCAACTCATTCTAAACAACGCCATTCAGGACGCCTATGATCACCGTTACCCAACTATTGGTTTACCCCTTCAAATCAGGCAGAGGCCTCTCTGTAAATCAAACCGGTTTCGACGCCGAAGGCATGCTAAACGACCGCCGCCTTATGGCTGTCGATGAAGACGCTCTTTTCATGACAGCACGTCGCAATCCTGAGCTCTTACAAATCACCTGCAATGCTAGCGGTAGCGGTTGGGAATTATCACACCCATCACAAGCAACTAACTGCATAATCAACCAATCTGACACCCAACTCAGCGGCCACATCTGGACGGATACCTTTGACGCAATAGATGGTGGCGACGAAGCCGCTGATTGGCTCAGCCAAGTTCTCGACACAAAGTGCAGAGTCGCCCTGTGGAAACCTGCTGCCCGTCACTCTGAAAAATACAGTTTAGACACAAGCTTCTCCGATGCCTCTCCAATATTAATCGCTAGCGAAGCCAGTATGCAGCAGGGCTGTGATTGGGCTGGCATTCCTTTCGACATCCGCCGTTTTAGACCCAACATTGTCATCAATGGCGTTGAGGCGTTTGAAGAAGAAAAGTGGCAGAGCATACGCATTGGCGGTACGACGTTTAAAATGCTCGATACCTGTTCGCGCTGCATCCTTACCACGCGCGACCCTGATACGGGCGAAGCACACCCAGATATGCAACCCATGAAAGTGCTAATGGCAAAGCATAGAGATGAAAAAGGACAACCTATTATGGGGATGAATGCGACCCTTGCTTCAAGCATCGAAACAGCCAGCATTTCTGTTGGCGATGAAATCACCCTGCTCTAAATATTCTGAACTGCTGCGAGCCAATTAGCGAAACATGACGCACCAAATTAGTGCAAAATCACAGTTAAGCGGCGCATTTCAAATTTTCTAAATCGAGAGACTGCAAAGCTTCGCCCCTATTAAAATCAATAGTTTAATACTAATGATTCAGTTTACGTTAATTACTGGCACGAATTTTGCTAATATAATTACCATTGAAATGCTTCTGACACACGAATTACTATTTTTATCGAGGAATGATCTATGAGTGGCAACGAAAGTCGATTACAAGCAATTTACTCCATCACTAACCGTGAACCTGTAATTGTAGATAAGCCAAAATCGCTTAACAAAATTTGGGCTAGCGACGTGTTCAATCTGGCTAAAATGGAAGAAGCACTGTCTAAGAATGCTTATAAATCCATAAAGAAGACAGTACAAAGCGGCGCGCCTTTGGACGCGGCGACTGCTGACGTTGTTGCTGCTGCGATGAAAGAGTGGGCAACTAAGAAGGGCTGTAAGTTCTTCTCACACATCTTCTACCCAATGACTAACGCGACGGCTGAAAAGCACGACGGTTTTGTTATTACTAGCCCAGATGGCAGCTGTATTACAGAATTCACTGGCAGCCTACTTATAAAGGGCGAGCCAGACGGTTCATCGTTCCCGAATGGTAGCCTACGTATGACTAACGCAGCGCGTGGTTATACGGCTTGGGACCCTACCAGTCCTGCGTACATAATGAATACAGATAACGGCGCTACACTGATGATTCCTAGTGTATTTATGTCGTGGACGGGTGAAGCACTCGATAAGAAAATCCCACTATTGCGCTCTAATGCAGCAATGAATGATGCTGCTCAAAAAGTACTTGGCTTGATGGGTGAAGAAGACATCGCTCCTCTTAACTCAAGCTGTGGCGCTGAGCAGGAATACTTCCTAGTTGATTCTAACTTTGCTAACAGCCGCCCTGATTTACTATTAGCAGGCCGTACATTGTTTGGTGCTGCATCGGCTAAAGGTCAAGAATTTGACGATCACTACTTCGGTGCTATCCCCGCGCGCGTGCAAGTGTTCATGCAGGACTTTGAAGACAAGCTATACAAATTAGGCATCCCAGCTAAAACTCACCACAACGAAGTTGCTCCGGGCCAGTTTGAGATTGCGCCTTACTACGAAGCGGCTAACGTTGCAGCAGATCACCAGCAGTTGCTAATGACTGTTATGAAGATGACAGCGAAAGAGCACGGCTTCTTATGCCTGCTTCATGAAAAGCCATTCGCTGGTATCAATGGTTCTGGTAAGCACGTTAACTGGTCAGTGGGTAACGCAACGCAAGGAAACTTGCTTGATCCTGGTACTACGCCAAACGAAAACCTAAACTTTTTGCTCTTTTGTGGTGCAGTTATTCGTGGCGTGCACATTCATGGCCCATTATTGCGTGCCGTTATCGCATCAGCGGGTAATGACCATCGTTTAGGTGCTAACGAAGCGCCTCCAGCGATCTTGTCTGTTTACTTGGGCGATCAGCTTGAACAAGTTTATAACGACATAAAAGATGGCAAGCTAGAGTCGGTTGCTGGTGGTGGAGAGATGGATCTTGGTCTATCTCAGATCTTGAACTTCACACGCGATCCGGGCGATCGCAATCGTACTTCTCCGTTTGCCTTTACTGGTAACCGTTTTGAGTTCCGTGCGGTTGGTTCAGCACAGTCAGTGTCTGGCCCATTGGTAGCAATGAACACCATGCTAGCGGACTCGCTAAACTGGATTGCTGACAAGCTTGAAGCAGCGATGGACGGCGGTGCTGACAAGAACGCTGCGGTTATCACAGTGCTTAATGAATTAATGAATGCTCACGGTAACGCAGTATTTGGTGGTGACGGTTACTCTTCTGAGTGGCACGAAGCGGCTGTTAAAGAGCGCGGTTTGAAAAACATTCCTACTACGGCTGACGCATTGCCTGCCTTTAAAGAAGCTTCAGTTAAGGCATTGTTTGAAAGCACGGGTGTATTGTCAGCAGCCGAGCTGGAAAGTCGCTATGAGGTTTACTCAGAGCAGTACGTGCTAGCGATCGAAGTAGAAGCTAAGCTGGTTGTGGATATGGCGAAAACCATTATCTTCCCTGCGGCGTCTAACTACTTGATGGATCTTGCGTCGACTCATGCGGGCATGTCTCAAATAGGCATTGACTTCGATAAGTCATCGGCTGAAGCAGTGGCTAAGGAGTCTAACGCGATGATGGCGGCGGTTACTAAGCTAAGCACAGCGCTTGAGAAAGAAGACTTTACTTCTACTGAAGAGCACATGCAGTTCCTTGCGAAAGACGTTTGTGACCTGATGCTAGAAGTGCGCACACACGCGGATGCGCTTGAAGGCGAAGTGTCTGATGACATGTGGCCACTGGCTAAGTACCGTGAGATGCTGTTTATCAAGTAATTGGTAGATCCATAGCATGATAAGAGGCCGCTTTTTAGCGGCCTTTTTATTGCTTGCTACAACCGAGGCACCCTTCTAATATTAGCCCTCTTTTACGGCATCAAACCAACTAGGGTGGGCTTCAACTTGGGCAATACTGATCAGCGGCTTTCTATTGGCTTTTTACTAAGAATTTTTGTGCCGTTTGCAGCCGGTTATTTTCTGTCCTACCTATTTCGTGTGGTCAATACGATCATTGCCAGTGATTTATCGGGTGATTTATCTCTGGATGCCAATCAGCTCGGCATGCTCACCAGCGTTTACCTTATTGCCTTTGCAACAACTCAGCTACCGCTCGGCATCTTATTAGACCGCTATGGCCCGCGACAGACTGAAGCCATCCTGTTGCTGTTTGCAGCCGCTGGTGCAGCTGTCTTCGCCTCTGCCGAGACATCGACTGGCTTACTTATTGGTCGTGCTTTAATAGGGTTTGGTGTGTCAGCCTGCCTTATGGCTTCTTTCAAAGCGTTTGTGCAGTGGTTTCCAATGGAACGCCTGCCAATGATCAATGGCTTTTTATTAGCTGCGGGCGGATTTGGCGCTCTCACAGCCGCTACACCTGTTGAGTTTGCTTTACAGTTTACCGATTGGCGCGGCGTATTCTGGGCATTAGCAATCATCACCTTTCTGGTGGCTTTAACCGTGTTTTTTGTCGTGCCTGACAAACCAAAAATGCAATCTGGCACTACCCTAAAACAACATATCGAAGGCATTGGCAAAGTATTCAAGAGCCGTACATTCTGGTGTATTGCACCTTGGGCTGTTACCTCGCAAGCCACAGCTGGAGCAGTACTTGGTCTCTGGTCGGGACCCTGGTTACGGGACGTTGCCAACTTTAATCGTGACGAAGTTGCCACCACCCTTTCCCTTATTGCACTTGGGCTCATTTTCGGTTTTGCATTGATCGGTGTAATTGCAGAGTGGCTGCGCCCTTTGGGCATCAAACCGATGTCAGTAGGCATTGTTGGTATGGTTATCTATATGTTGATTCAACTCGCATTGGTATTGGAGCTTACTGAATACTCGATGCTGCTTTGGGCGGGCTACGCCTTTTTCTCCACAGCAGGTGTCATTACCTATGCGGTTATGTCACAAAGCTTCCCTGCCGAGTTAGCGGGTCGAGTTAACACCGGCTTGAACCTGCTGGTATTTGTAATGGCCTTTTTGATGCAATGGGGAGTGGGTTATACCATTAATCAATACGTCAGCGATCGTGCGGATCAATATAATACTGACGGGTTTCAGATGGCCTTTGGGTTGCTAATCGCCATTCAAGTCGTCGCAATGGTCTGGTATATGATCAGCAACAAACATGATATTGAAGCCTCTCAGCTCGCCGGTGCAAAGTAAGCGCCTTAATTTCAGGTAAATTAAACAAGCGAACTCAATCTCGAAACAACTTACCCTACATCATCTAACTCATACTTTTTAATACGATAACGCAACTGTCGAAACGTCATACCTAGCTGCTTAGCCGCTGCCGTTCGGTTCCAACGAGTTTGCTCAAGCGCATCAAGAATCTGGGTCTTTTCTGTATCTTCTTCATTATTCGACTGCCAAGCGGGATGCGCAGCTATTTTTGACTGCATGATTTCAGCTGTTTTTACCACAGGACTCGTTTCTGGTAGCTGCAAATCATGAGGCTGAATGAGGTTATCTTCACACAGTGTCGACGCACGCTCCAGAATATTTTCAAGCTCACGCACATTACCGGGAAATGGATAAGCATTTAGCATATTCATTGCAGCAGCTGATAAATCAATCTTCGGCAAAGCCCAGCGCTCAGCGATTAGCTTAAGAAAGAACTGCGTCAACAGGTCAATATCACCACCACGCTCATGCAGCGGCGGAACGTCTAGCTTGATGACATTTAAGCGGTAATATAAATCTTGTCGAAAGTTACCTGATTCGACCTCTTTTTCAAGATCTTTGTGCGTCGCACTTAGCACACGCAAGTCTACCGCTAACTCGTCAGTGCCACCAACTGGCTTGACCGCTTTTTCCTGTATCGCACGCAGTAGTTTTACCTGCATACCCAAGGGCAAGTCGGCTACTTCATCCAAAAACAAAGTACCTTTGTGTGCAGCCTGAAACAGCCCTTTTTTATCCTCAACCGCGCCAGTGAAACTACCCTTTTTATGCCCGAAGAACTCACTCTCCATCAAATTTTCTGGTATCGCACCGCAGTTGACTGGGATAAAACTCCCTTTTGCTCGTGGGCTGCGATTATGTATTTCATTGGCCACCAGCTCTTTACCACTACCCGATTCACCGTGAATAAATACGGGTGCCTGACTTCTAGCCAACTTCAGTATCGTTGCATTCAGGCGCTTCATCGCCTCCGATTCACCGATAATAGAGCTTTGATTAGCGACTTGTGTGGTTGCCTTACCACCGCTCGGCGATTCAGTAATTTGACCTGACAAGGTCAACGCTGTTTGCACTAAGTCGCGTAATTTACTGAGATCAACGGGCTTTGACACAAAGTCGTAAGCACCCGCCTTCAGAGCTTCGACCGCTGACTCCATACTGCCAAAAGCAGTAATCACTGCGACAGGGATATGAGCATAATCACGCTGTATGTAGCGCACGATATCAAGCCCCGTACCATCTGGAAGCTTCATATCCGTCAAACACAGGTCAGGCTGAAAAGACTGGATGGTCAACAGCGCTTCTTTGACCGTACCTGCCGTTGCAGTATCAAGGCCCATGCGCAATAAAGTAATCTCCAGCAGTTCACGGATATCTGGTTCATCGTCAATTACTAATACTTTTTGCTGTGCCATAACACTTCTCTTATTGTATTTTTAACTATTATTTCTATGAGCGAAGACTATTCTAAAACAACTACCCTGCCCTTTAAGCTGAACGTACTCTAAGTTTCCACCATTACTGAGACAGAGTTCTCTAGCCATAAACAAGCCAAGACCTGTTCCTTTAGTGCTTGTGGTATAGAACGGCTCAAATAGTCTCTCTTGACCCACCTCATTAATACCCACACCATTATCAATGACACTCAGAATAAGGTCGCGCGTATGGGCAGGCTGCATGCATTGAATATCTAGACGCAGCTTTGAGGAATCCTCGTGAGCATAATTTTCTGCATTTCGGCAAAGATTCCACATGATTTGATCGAAGTGATTCGGATCAAACTGTATCTCAGCATCAGATGGCTCAACAAACAAATTGATTTGCTTCATGCTCAGAGCGGACTGCCTTACAAAGTCCTCACGGAACTTCTGTAGCCAACTACCTAGACCAATATTTTCACGCGTTGCCTCACGCTTTCTGGAGAGATTCAATACGCTTTCGATGGTAGTGTTCATTCGTTTGGAGTTTTCTTGAATGATCTGCACCATACGGTGATCTGGTTTTGTTAGCTCTGGTGACTCAGACAAGAGCTGTGCTGCGTGACTTATTGCCCCCAAAGGATTACGAATCTCATGGGCGATATTCGCAGTAAGCTGTCCAAGCGAGGCCATTTTTACGCCCTGCTGCTTTTCACGCTGCGCACTAGTATCCTCTAAGTAGATTAATGCCGCACCACTGGAGCGTGTGCCTAATTGAGAAAGTCTAAAACTCAGCTCGGTTGTACGCCAATGTTTAATGTCATAGCTAACCACTTTAGGGCAAACGTTTTTGATCCAATGCTTGAAATGAGCATTTAGCTCGGGTGCAAAATCCCGCAGTGGTTTACTACGCCAATCAGGTGGGCGACCTAACATATCCCAAGCTGTTGGATTCATATGGCGGATAACACCATTTTTCTCAACCACCAGAATACCCGTCTGCAACTGATCGAGAATGGACTGATTCAGTTGTGACATATTCGCCAAATCAACACCACGACGCTTGGCAAGCTCTGCTGTTAACGACGCTTTTTCAAACCATTTACCAAGCAACCAAGAGGCTGAGAAAATAAAGAAGGTCAGTACACCAGCATAAGAAAGATCTGAGTCGCTGCGGGCCTCCTCTTGCTGCATGAAGAACTCAATCCCCAATAAACAGGAGATCGATATGGCCGTAATCATTATCGAAGTTTGACCAGGCCGAAGAATATTCTGCAATATAATCGGCAGGCCAAGCAGTAGCCCCATCCCAGAATGTAATCCACCGCTACAAAAAATCAGCAGCAACAGGAAAGTGATATCAGTAATTGGCTGCAAGTAAACTTGCGCCATGTAAGACGGCCATTGGAAATGGGCACTGAAGATTGCCACAACGGATAAAACAGTAAATCCATTTAGCACCCACTCGAACAATACGGGTTCATAGGTACCAAGCTGTAGCGACATGCTTTTAGTCAGGACAATCAGTTGCAGCAGCCCAACTAAAATTAAGCGATAAATACTGTAAAGCTGAATGGGGCTCCATGGATTTTGATGGAGGACAAACGCTGATGGCGGCTGTTTATTGGCCGTATTTAGCTGTGAGACTTGGCGTGCTCGAGACTGCAAAAAGTGTTATCCCCTATCGTGACTGCTTCTTGTACCGGCACATGCAAACCGCAGTGCTTACACGAAACTATCTTTTGATTTTTAGTACGTTTCGTTAACCGATTGGTCGGATTAGCGCGACTATTTAGCCAAAATCTTACGGCATACAAGCTGACTGCAAGCAGAACAAGCACTAAAAAAAATCGAAACATTTGGGGTCATCCTTAGATATGGGGAGCATTAGTACTCAAGAAATAGGCACTTAAGGATACGACAAATTCAAGTATGTGGAATGGTTTATTCAGCTCCGGCACCTAAAAACAGACTGATAACACGATTTTTTTCAAATCTGATAAGCAAGCCACCATAAGTTGAACCGGCCATAAACGTTTCTCCTGCTTGATTATCTGCCTCATCAACGAACTCAGCATAGGCTTCATGCACTTCGGAGAAACTACTCCCGATACCAATGTCTCTAGCTGTTTTTAACTGACTTGGTGCGGCAACTTTAATAGAAGCAACAGTCTGCGGCGTCTTGTTATCAACAGCGCTCAACTGAAGCTTGACGCCACAATCAGCATAGATCCATTCCTGAACAATCTCATCAATGCCTGCCCATAAAATCGGCTCACCCTTCTCCACCCTACAGGGCAAAAACTCAGTGAGTTGCTTGGGAGTCATACCCTGCTTCAAACCACCAATAGATTCTGTGCGGATGAAGGATAATACATCACCAGGCACCTCATCCAGTAATGTGGGACTACCTACAGACGCGAGCTTGAAATCACTATTAATAGCGCTTGCGAAACTCCCCGAAATTGCCTCTTCTGAATGGTTTTCAGAGCAGGAAACAATCAGTAGCAAACTTAAAACTAAGATCAAATGCTTAAACATCTATTCTCCAAAGTGATAAAGTTCAGTGTGTCAGGATGTTATCATTATTGTAGCCGACATTAGTTTGAGATTGTATCTCAAGAAAAAAGTTCACTTAATTACCAATTCTGGACTAGCGGTCAATTCGAGATTATCAATTGCAAAACCCAAACGTAGTAAATGGATTACATCGAAAAATTATCGCGATACGCTGCCAATTTTCAGACTTTGCTGAGAAGTATCAGAGCCTATTACGCGAGCTAGACATACTTTGGATTAGTGACGCCAGTAACACCTCAGTCAAAACAACGCCTTTCAAACAAGCGTTCAATAAGCTAGGACAAGAAACTAATGTCGTTGTATTTGATGCCAGTCAAACACTGGCTGTCAATGCCTTGGGCGCGATTAGTGGCTGTATTCTAGGTGGTGGTTTGATTCTATTACTACCTGAGAACGCTGAAGACTATCAACACTCAGCTTTCTATCAACGTCTACTGCGGATACTGTCAGAACATCACATCCCAATTATTGATTCGATAGATTTCCCTAAATCTCTGTTAGCTAAGCCGTTCATAGAAAAGCCGAGAATAAATCACCCTGTCAAACGGTTTGAAGCAACTGGTGATCAAAAAAAAGTCATCGGTGCTATAAAAAAAGTAGTTACTGGTCATCGCAATAGGCCGCTAGTAATTACCTCAAACCGCGGCAGAGGGAAATCAAGCGCTATCGGCATGGCAATTAATGATTTGCTATCGACACGCCCCATAAAAATTATTGTTTGCGCACCGGCCAAAGCGATGGTTACTTCTTTACTGGACTGTGCAGGCAAGCATGAGGACCTGCATTATATTGCGGTCGACGAATTAGTAAGGGAATTACCAAAAGCTGGTCTGGTTGTGATTGATGAGGCCGGAGCTATTCCCGTCCCACTGCTAAGCAAGTTATTAGAACGCTACTCACGCTTGGTTTTTGCTACGACGTTGCATGGCTATGAAGGCAATGGTCGAGGCTTTGCCATTCGTTTTCACGACCAACTCAATCAATTCACACCCAATTGGCGTTCAATAGAACTTACCCACCCTATCCGCTGGAGTGACAATGATCCGCTTGAAGCGCTCATTAATGACCTGTTGCTGCTTGATTCAGAATTTGTTGAGTTAGCACCTTCAGAACAAACCATGCCTGAGAAGTTGGTTCACAAAAAAATAACTGCCAGTGAGTTGCTAAGTAACGAGCCACTACTCCGTCAACTGTTTGGTCTATTGGTCGTCGCTCACTACCAAACAAAGCCCTCTGATCTATTACAAATACTAGACTCTCAACGAATCAGTATTTACGCTATGTTTTCAGGTAAAGCCTTAATCGCAACAGCAATTGTGAGCCATGAAGGAGGCCTTGAATTCGAGTTAGCCACTGCTATCTATGAAGGAAAGAGACGACCCAAAGGTCATCTGGTTCCGCAAATATTACTCTCTCAAATGGGAATCATTGAGACAGCAACACTAAAGACTGATCGCATCATGCGCATTGCGACTCACCCTTCGTGTAGAAAGCAGGGATTAGCCAATCATTTATTGAGCGTCGTTTCATCTGATTCTACAGCGGATTATTTATCGACCAGCTTCGGTCTATCACAAAACTTACTTCTTTTTTGGCAAAAGGCTAACTATGTTCCGGTGTATTTAGGTTTGAAGCGTGAAGCAAGTAGTGGCTGTCACTCCGCATTATTGCTACAAGCATTAACTAAAGATGGCCAAGCATTAGCGCAAATCGCAGAGGAGTCATTTCCCAAAAATCTAGTCGCTCAACTCGGTGATAGCCTAAAACATTATGACGCTGAGTTGGCTTTTCAGTTACTAAGAAACACCCGGCAAGGCAAAGCAAACTTGTGTCGGCAGGAAATACGCGATATAAAACGCTTTATTAGGGGACAATGTGGCTTGGATTCTGCAATAGCAGCATTACAACACTGGCTTCCAGAAACACTAATGAACGATAAGTACATAATTAAAAATAACGAGGCTAAATTACTTATCATGCGGATATTACAACATCATAACTGGTCTCATTGTTGTGAGGTGCTGGAGATACCCAGCAAACAGATTGCGCAACGAAGATTGCAAGACGCCGTTTCTGTTTTGGCTGAGTCATTGCCAAACATGGATGTATCCAAGGAAGGATTAACTAGATGCTAAAGGCATTATGTCAGATTAATTATGAAAGATTTTAAATCATCCATTTTTCGTGCGCTAGCGATTTTGTTATTGCTGGTAGCGGCGGTTCTGTTTTGTATCGCCATGGTAGAAACCGTTTACACGACTGAAGAACGAGGCATCTATGGCTATTGGATATTGCTAACTGGCTGGCTGGGGTTCTTATTTTTTCAGTTTGCTTGGTATGCTAATCCCCTGACCGTACTTAGTTTACTTCTGATGAGACGAAGTCCTTGGTGGGCATTATTTACTAGTTCACTCGCCTTGCTGTGTATGTCTCAGGCATTTTTGTTTTATGAAATCCCGACCGATGCCAAAGGCAACACTATCGCAATCCTTTCTCGTGACAATGGGTTTTATTGTTGGATCGGTACGGTTGCCTGTGTGTTCTACGCGGTGATTATGAGGCTTATCTATCGCGCGCTCAAAAAAGGCGATGGAACAACAAAACCTACCACCAAATCAACTTTAGCACGTCAGTACGCTGCACAAAACTCTCTCAATACGACACCTCTAAGCTATCCTTCAGGGGCAGTCAGCACAAAAACCAATCCTTAAATATAGGATTATCATCAAAGCTGCCATCATATTGAGCTCTGGTATTTGACTTCCTGCATCAGTTAGCCAATGCTTCGTTGTATGGGTATATTCACGGGCTAAGTGAGTGAGTTAAAACAATGATAAAAAAACATAGAAAGATCATTATCGGTTTGCTTACGGTAATGCTCAGCCCTTCCGCGTGGGCTGATGAAAAAAACGAAGACATCAAACCAATAGAGCAAGCCGACACTCTTCGCATTACGACAAAACCGCTTTCAGAATTAGTATTTGCAACCGAGTACAGCGCGCCAGCGAGTATTGTGAGCCTCAATGACAGCAGCATTAGTGCTGAGATTCAGGGGCGTGCAACTAGAGTTTCCGTTGAAGTTGGCGACACGGTCAAACGTGGAAAGCTCTTAGTGACTCTTGACTGTCGAAGCTATACTAATACATGGAAACAAGCAGTTGCCTCGCTAAACCTAAGTAAATCCCAACGGAACTTTGCTCAAACACAATTCAATCGGAACCAGCGTTTATTGCAACGCGGCGTTTTACCGCGTGAGGCATTTGATCGCAGTGAATCTGAACTGTTAACCAGTCGCGCAGATATTGCGTTAAAAGAAGTGGCGATTGAATCTGCCGATCTATCGATTAGTAAATGTAAGATCTATGCCCCCTTCTCTGGTCAAGTGACCGACAAATTCGTGCAACAGGGACAATTAGTCAATCCAGGATCTGCACTCATTCAATTATTGCAAACTGACAAGCTTGAAATAGAAGCGGCACTGTCGCCTTTTGAGCTCAAAAAAGCGCGTGACAGCAATCGTTTGAGTTTTATTGCTGAGCCATTGGATATAAAAGTAAAGATTCGCACTGTTTTGAGGCAATTGAATAAAACCAGTAATACGCAGCGAGTTCGTCTAACCGCTGAGAACATTGAATCCAATGCTATTATCGCAGGGCTAAACGGTCGATTAGTTTGGCGAGATGGCTCTCGCAAAATACCCTCAGAGTACCTAGTTCGTCGCGGTGACAAGCTGGGCGTTATGACTGAGGTTGACGGAAAAGCTAAATTTAATGCACTCCAAGGCGCTCGCGAAGGGCAACCCGCGACCGTCAATCTACTCAGCAATAGTCAGATTATTATCGTCAACCGCTATTCGGCTAAAGACGGCCAAGCGGTGGCAGTTAAATAATGTACGCCAAACTTTTACAAAATCACGTTCTGGCGAATCTGACGTTTGTTCTGGTGCTAATCATCGGATATTTCTCGTATATGGGGATGCCTCGCCAGCAAGACCCAACGATTAATTTCAACTGGATCAGTATCATCACCATTCTCCCCGGTGCGTCAGCGAAAGATGTTGAGGATCGCGTAACCGACCCAATTGAAAACGCAATAAACGGCATCGCAGATATCAACTTTGTATCTAGCAATAGCCGCGAAAACACTTCCAGTATTTTGGTGCGTTTTGAAGATCTTAGCCCAGTCGCCTATGAGAAGCGGCTGTCTAGCCTACGCCGCGAACTACAAAGCGCACAGGATCTACTGCCCGATGAAGCCGTTGAGTCTCGCATTATTGAAATCACCTCAGGAAATGCATTTCCTGCGGCCATAATTGGCGTCACTGCGCTGGCAGATGATGAACTGTTGCGCAAAACAGCATTGATCGCCCAGCAAAACATTGGACAAATGTCAGGGGTAGATCGAGTTGATACGATTGGACTGGATGATCCCGAGCTGCAAATCAACTTTGATCCCGATGCACTTGAGGCCTATGGCTTACTACCTGGGCAATTATCTGACGCCGTCCAGCTATGGTTTCAGGACAGTGCTGCGGGGAACCTCAATGTAGGCCGTGAAAGCTGGCTAGTTCGCCTCGTCGGCAAAACGTCTGACCCAGCTAAAGTCAGCGAACTTCCCATACCTGCTTTGGAAGGTGAGATAGATTTAGCGCGCGTTGCAACCATTCAGCGCGGTCGAAAAAAAGCCTCTCAAAACGCGATGATTAACGACAACCCGGCTATTTTGCTATCTGTTTTTAAGCAAGACAATACCAATATACTCAACCTGATTGAACGGTTACGAGTCTGGGTAGATAAGCAAAATGAAATTAATGTAGAAACCGGCGTTCAATTCACATTGATCGACGACCAAACCTTACCCACGCAAAAAGCCATCGATATTATGCAAAGCAATGCATTAATTGGTTTAGGGCTGGTATTGGTAGTGGCATGGTTATTTCTGGGGACTAAAATTGCCACCCTGACCGTGATCGGTATCCCTTTTATTCTAGCGCTCACCTTCTGGGTACTCTCGACAATGGGGGAAACGCTCAATGTGACGGTTTTACTAGCCGTGGTGATTGTACTCGGCATGTTGGTTGACGATGCGGTGGTTGTAGTTGAGGCGATTTACTATCGTTTGCAGCGCGGCGTGGAGGCTTTAGATGCCATAGTAGATTCGATGAAAGAGGTCGCCCTGCCCGTCACCACCGCAGTATTAACGACCATTGCAGCCTTTTTACCCCTGATGCTGGTTCCCGGAATTCTAGGAAAATTCATGCGCGTTATCCCGATGGTTGTCACCATTGCGCTACTCATTAGCTTGATTGAAGCATTCTGGATGCTGCCCTCTCACATTAAATCTGCGAATGTTAATTTTCAGAAAAAATCTAGAATGCAGCGCTGGCGCGAGAGAATGATTCACTGGATTCAGCTTAAATATGCCAAACTACTCATCAAAGGATTACGCTGGCCGAAGCTGACCATGACCGCGATTGTACTGGCGTTTGTCACCGCCATAGGTGCACTCTCAGCCGGTCTGATCAAGGTTGATTTCTTTGCAGGTGATACTTTACGAATTTTCTACGTCAATGTCGAAATGAACGCGGCAACCCCATTAGAAGAAACCCTAAAAAAGACGCTTGAAATTGAGACACAGGTTAAGAAAAATCTGCTCCCTGACGATGCACGGTCTGTTGCGACTTATAGTGGCCTGATGTTCACCGACACAGCACCCATGAATGGCGACCAATATGGCCAAATAGTCGTTAGCCTTAACCCGCTGTCAAAGGGGGCTAGAGAAGTTGATGACATTATCGAAAGCATGCGTGATGACGTTACCTCAGTCGTTGGTGCTGAGAACATTACCTTCTTAAGGCTAGCCTCTGGCCCTCCATCCAGTAAAGCAATTAGCGTCAAGGTAAGAGGCGATGACTACTCGACCATACAGGCTGCGAGCAAGGACCTATCGGAAGTGCTAGCGGGTATTAAGGGTGTAAAAGATATCTCCAATGATGCTAGTCGCGGTCGTATGGAGCTGACTTTACAGATGAATCACGATGCGATTCGTCGTGCAGGGCTGAACCCACGTGATATAACCCGCACCATTCGATTGTTAGTCGATGGTGAAGTAGTATCAGATATGCAAGACGCTGGAGAAAAGCTTCAGGTACGCGTCAAATCCATTCGCACTAAAACCGATGATATTGGCAAACTATTAAACTTCCGCATACCGCTACCAGCGGGTGGGAGTATTCCACTTAATCAACTGGTAACCGACACGCGTAAGATATCGTTGGGTAATATACGCCACTACAATTTCCGTAAAGCCATCACCATTGAAGCAGATTTGGTTAAGTTAACCGAGCCAGAAGACTTCTGGGAATGTCGTCTCAGCCCGATACTCAATAAGACGGAGCGCGACTACAATCAATGTCAAATTGACACAGTCACCGCTAACGACTTACTCAAAAAAGGCTGGGAGAAATACCAACCGAAATATCCCACCGTCAACTTGGATTTCTCAGGGCAGCTCGACGATATCAATGACAGTATTAATGCATTGCTGCAACTGGCATTAGTAGGAGTGGGTTTGATGTATTTGATTTTGGGAACGCAGTTTAAAAGCTACTTTCAACCAATCATGATTTTAACCACCGTGCCGCTAGCGTTTACGGGAGTTATTTTGGGGCTTTTAGTCACACAGAACCCCTTAAGTTTGTACACAATGTATGGAGTTGTTGCGCTCATAGGTATCGCAGTGAACTCCGCCATTGTATTGATTTCAGCCGCTAACGATCGTTTTTATGGTGGCATGAGTGTGGTGCATGCCGCGGTATTTGCTGCGCGTCGTCGCGTTGTTCCGATTTTGATTACTACGATGACCACTATTGCCGGACTGTTCTCATTAGCCACGGGAATCGGTGGGAAGTCATTATTATGGGGACCTGTGGCAACAGCGATTGTTTGGGGTGTCGGTTTTTCCGCATTTCTGACTTTATTTACCATACCTACTTTGTACACTTGGGGCATGAGCCGAAAAGTACGTAAACAGAAACAACTTGAAGCCAAAATTGATGCTGAAAAGCTTAAACAGCAATATCAGGAAGAAAATGCTCAAATCAACAGTCAGTTATAAAACAGCAGATAAAAACCAAAGCGACAAAATTAACTAAATATGGCCAACTTTAACACTCACTTGAGCGTCGCTGCGGTTGCATCTGGTTTAATTAGTACGCTGTGCCTACAAGTCGGCTTTGTGGATTCGCAGGATGCAATGTTACTGGTGCTAATGGGAACCATCGGTGGAATTCTTCCAGATATTGACCTGCAATACTCTCACCCCAGCCGAATCATTTTTTCCATATTAGGGCTAATATTTGCTTTCCTCTGGGTGCTATCCGCAGAAAACTCACTGTCTATTGCTGAGCTATGGGCAGTTGGCTTGATAATCTACTGCGTTATACGTTACGGACTCTGGAGAATCTTTAACATCTACACAAAACACCGCGGCGCAATTCACTCTGTAGCAGCTGCTGCTTTATCAATGCTAACAACAACAGTTATTAGTTTTCATGTCTATGGCAAGAACGACTTTACCGCTTGGTTAATTGGCTTTGTGGTTTTTATCGGCTTTATCATTCATTTATTGCTGGACGAGCTATACAGTGTTGATTTTATGAATCGCCGAATCAAACGTTCATTCGGGACTGCGCTAAAGCTGGTTGACACGCGCTATGCCTATTCCAGCAGCTTAATTATTGTTTTATGCATTGGGCTTTTCTTTATTTCACCGAGCGCGAATCGTTTCACTGACACACTTATGTCAGCGGAAACGTATCAACTCATTGGTCACCGTTTGCTGCCTAAGAACATCCCCTTTCTTTAGATGCCGCTTAGTTATAAGGATATTTGCACTCATATTGTGGGTTACTCTCAAAGCATCCGCTAGTGCAGTAAAGCCAACCCATCAAGCTATTGCCAATAAAACTTGATGATATTTTACTTATCGTTTTGCTCTAAACCAATTCAACAGCCCTGCCGTAGAGCTGTCATGCTGAAATTTATCAAGACCGCTATCTAATTCCTGAAGCACGTTTTTCGCAAGCTTCTTACCCAGCTCAACCCCCCATTGGTCATAGGAGTTGATATTCCAGATTACGCCCTGCACAAATATTTTATGTTCATACATAGCGACAATGCTGCCTAAGTTGTAGGGCGTCAGCTTATCCACGACAATAGAATTTGTCGGTTGATTACCTTCAAAATACATATGTGGTAAACGCATAGCGGCCTCAGCTTCTGACACGCCCGCATCGGATAACTCTTGCTTCGTTTCTTCTAGAGATCTACCGCGCATTAACGCTTCAGTTTGAGCCAGAAAATTGGATGCTAAAATATCAGTATGATTCTGATCATCCGCCTGCGATTGCACTGAAGCAATAAAGTCAGCCGGAATTACGCGAGTCCCCTGATGCAACAATTGATAGAATGCATGCTGGCCATTTATACCCTCAGCCCCCCAAACAATAGCGCCGGTTGAGTAGTCGACCGCCGTGCCATCCCTGCGCACTGACTTCCCGTTACTCTCCATATCGGCCTGCTCCAAATAGGCTGGCAGTAAACCGAGATTGTGATCGTAGGGTAAAATTGCTTGAGATTCAGCGCCGTAGAAATTCGTATACCAAATACCGATCAAAGCAAGAATAACAGGCATATTTCCCTCAAACGGTTGCTCAGCAAAGTGTTTGTCCATGCTGTGTGCACCCTCTAATAGCTGCTCATAGTTCTCCATTCCAACATACAACATAATGGATAAACCAACGGCCGACCATAGAGAATAACGACCACCGACCCAATCCCAAAACTGAAACATATTTGCAGTATCGATCCCAAACGCTGCAACTGCATCTGAATTAGTAGAGGCTGCGGCAAAATGTTTGGCTATATCTGCCTCATCGGTGCCCTGCTGATTGAGAAACCACTTACGAGCACTGTGTGCATTGGTTAAAGTTTCCTGAGTCGTAAAAGTTTTGGAAGCAATAATAAATAATGTTGTTTCTGCATTTAATTTGCTAAGCGTTTGAGTGATTTGCAATGCATCGACATTAGAAACGAAGTGAACATGTAGATTTTCTTTGGCGTAAGGCTGCAGTGCAGTGCAGACCATGTTTGGCCCCAAGTCTGACCCGCCAATTCCAATATTGACAATATCGGTGATTGCTTGACCAGTGAAGCCTTTCCAATCGCCTGATCTAACTGTCTCCGTAAAGGCGCGCATTTTAGCGAGCTCTTCATTTACCAGAGGCATTACATTTTCATTATCGCTATGAACTGGTTTGTTACTACGATTTCGCAGCGCGGTATGCAATACAGAGCGACCTTCAGTCGTATTAATTTTTTCACCCGAGAACAACTTCTCTCGCCAATCCTCGACTCCCGCCTGTTTTGCCAATTTAAACAGAAGCGGCAGAGTCTCTTCAGTAATCCTATTCTTAGAATAATCTAGCAGTAAACCTTCATGCTCAGTTGAGCATTTTACGAACCGATTAGGATCTTCATTAAAAAGATCCAACATATGCAGTGATTCTGTCTCAGCATGATGCTTGCTAAGTGCTTGCCATGCGGAGCTATTAATTAATGAAGAATCTTTTGAGATAACCTGCCTTACTGATCGCATAGGAACCCTAAATGGTTGTTATTTATTAGTACACAATACCTCAGGCTGCCAAATTCAATAAATCCAGGCAGACCAACGTCAAGGGTAAGAATAAGATAAATCAATCTTAAATTCATGCTCAAAGCATAAGGCATATAGCAAAAAACCAATACGGGTTTTCAAACAATAAAAAAGCCGCGAACGAATTCGCGGCTTAGATGACCTTCCTTGGTCACTGGTTTAGCAAATGAAACTCATTATTTAGCGCCATCTACATAAACCATAACTTTATTACTTGTCTGGTAAGTACCTGATGCATCCTTAATCGCGTACCAGAAGAAGTCGCTACCTACAAAACCAGCAACCGGGGTGTACGTCACTTTATCACCCTTGATCTGCACGCTTCCAGATTGACCTTGTGAAACATCTACAATATGCAGACCGGTACCCGTGTCATTAGCTAACACATCAATCTCGGCAACCGTATTTTTGTTCATCAAGACATCATCCATAGTAGCGACGGTACAAACTGTACTACAACCTCCTGAATTACCACCACCTTTTACAGTAACAGTTACAGTCGCAGTGTCGGTTTGATTACCGGCTGTAATTGTATAAGTAAAGGTATCTGTTCCAGTAAAACCGGCGGCTGGAGTGTAAAGCACCTTGCCACCTGACTTGATTGTTACCGAGCCACCGTTTGCACCTTGCGATACATTAGTAACGACAATCGAATCACCGTCTATATCACTATCATTTTCTGTTACATGAATTTCAATAGCGCGATCCTCAGAAGTTTCTTTAAAATCATCACCTGCCTGAGGTGCTGTGTTACCTGTACCGCCACCATTAGTATCATCTGTCACAACAACCGTTACTGTAGCCGAAGATGTCGTCGTCCCATCAGAAATAGTGTAAGTGAAGGTATCTGTTCCAGTAAATCCAGCAGCCGGAGTATAGAGAATCTTACCGTCTGACTTCAGTACTACAGAACCACCTTGAGAACCTTGTGATACGTTAGTAACAGTAATTGAATCGCCATCCACATCAGAGTCGTTACTTGCCACATGAATTTCGATAGCTTGATCTACAGTGGTCTCTTCAGCATCATCAACTGCCTGAGGCGCAGTATTGTTTGTACCACCGTTGTCACCTCCATTATTGCCACCATTGTTTCCGCCGTTTTCTTCAGCCATAACAACAACTTCTACGGTAGCAGTCGATGTCTTTGAACCGTCAGAAATAGTGTAAGTAAACGTATCTGTACCTACAAAATCAGCTGCTGGGGTATAGAGAATTTTGCCATTATCTACACTAACAACACCTCCCTGAGAACCTTGAGTAAATGATTGTATAAACAAAGCATCACCCTCAGCATCGGTATCATTCAAGATAACATCGATATGCGCAGTCTGATTTATCTTTATCTCTTGCGTGTCATTAACAGCAACAGGTGCCGTATTTCCACCTGCATCAAAGAAGTCATCTCCTGCTGTTGTAAGATACGTATCAACAGAGCGGTTATGAGTCAAGTTACTGCGTAACGCACGAGTAATCCAAGCTGGTGCCGTATCAACCGGCTCAGTTCTCCAAATAACACGTGGGGCACCCGGTGCACCTTGAGATACTAGAATATCCGTAGTGCCTGTCTGAACATTACGTACACCGACTTGAACATTCTTCGTACCGACCTGAACGCGCTTGTAACCTGTAATCACGTTCTTGAAGCCATTCTGAACTTTCCTAGTCTCATTACGGAACCCACCAGCAACGCGTTGCTGACGCTCAGTTACGTATTCAATATCTACACGACGGTTCTTAAAGTCCTGATTAGACTTTGAGTATTTAGGTTGTGCGCCACCAATACCTCGTGCATCTAGGTGTTGTGGGTTAAAGCCTTGTGAAATCATAAAGTGCTTAACCGCATTAGCACGCTGCTGTGATAAAGCCCGATCTTTAACCGGATCAGGTAAGCCACAAGTATTACCTGTAATACGTATGTTTCCTTTGTAGCCATGTTTACGAATTTCATTAGAAATCTGAATTAAACGCTGCTGTGCTGACGGAATCAGTACCGCACTGCCGTGCTTAAAGAAAGTCTGGCCTTCTAACTCAACCGTGCTTTTTGCCATATGACCCTGTGTAGGGACTCTGATCGTTTTGTTAGTGTAAATAGGCTGCTTTTTATAGATTGGCTGATTTTTATAAATCGGCTGGTTCTTATAAATCGGCTTCTTGGTGTAAGTGGGTTTCTTAGCATAAGTCGCTGCACGGCCTTTACCAGGAACCTCAACACGTACTCTACGGTAACGCTGATTCGGCTGATAAATATTGTCGCCACCAAAGTCGTATCGATAACTCAGGCTAGCGCTAGTTTCTACATCACCTGAGCCTGCTGTCTCATAACCACCTTGTTGTTTAGATGCGGCAACATCTAAACCAATACTGTGAGGTGTCCCTTGAAAATACTGCTCAATACCGGCAGACACTGTAATAATTTTAGCATCCTCTTCACCGCTTCCGGTTTCTGTGCCCCATTGGTAATCAAGGCCACCACGAACACGTGTGTTAGTACCTTCTAAGAACGTACCAACGCTACCACCGACACCATAGTCAAAGGCTTTTGCATAAACTGCTTTTGATTCATGGGTAGCAGCCTTAACTAAGCGTTTGTCTGACAGACCTTTACTTGCATGTGCTTCCCAGAATAGGTCTTCACGTTCCTGCCCATATCCGACAGTCACCTTAGCGTCATCTGTTGAGTTGCGATCATAAGCAATTAGAGCCTTGTTAACATAGGAAGCTCTTCCCTGAGAATCGCGTGAGACCCAGTTATGGTTTAGCTGAACACCACCTGAATCAACACCTTTATCTTCACCATCTAAGTCAAAACCTGCCCACAAGCCACCGCTTGTTGCACTATCTTCAGTTTCAGAAAAGATGTGATTTATGTCTGCGCTAGCACTTCCATCATCTGTCACACTGACGCCAACTTGAGTACGCCCACCTACAAACTGATGATTTAAACTGCCGACTTGCTGGACATCTTCAGTTTGATATTGTCCAGCCATCGCTGGTGTGAATAATACTGCCGCTGAACTAAATACTACTGGTAAGTAAACCCATTTGTAGATATTTGTTTTATTAGATTTCATAATTTTCTCTCTTTATACTAACCATTATTGATATTTATTCAGCTATCAGACGGGACTGATTAGCCTTGATAAATAGCTCACTTACATGAATCAATTAATCATGGGTTAAGTATGACGAGTTGTAGATTGATTAAAATTCCCTCTTGTCAGCAGATCGCTACAATTTAGACCAGTCTTCTATTTTAAGATGCCGCCTGTTTTTGGGATGTTAATTTTGCGGGGATTTTATTCAGCGAACTACTGCCGTTGACAGCTAGTTTGGGATATACTCAGAAAGGTTAATATAAACAGGGGGTGGGGCTAGTGAGGATTTTTCTAGTGACTAAATGGACTAACAATAAATGTCAATTTTAAACTTCTTTCCACTATTTGGTTTGTTTCTCGGTGGGTACTACGCTCTTTATATCGTTGGTATCTTCCCACAGCAATTGAACCTACAACTTTTCTCAGTACACTTACCATCAGGGCAACTTTGGGCACCAACTGTTGGTGTCGTAGTTATTTTACTGGGTTTAGTAACTCTATATATAGAACTATTCAAATCTACCCGCACTTCAAGTGTTTCGATCGTTGATCATACTTTATCCACTTTTGTGTTGGTCGGTTTCCTTGTATCATGGCTAATTTTTGAGTGGGCTGGAAATTCAGTCTTCCTCATATTAACTGTAATGGCTTTCCTTGACGTAATTGCAGGCTTTACGATTACGATTGCTTCAGCTAGGCGTGACTTAAGCTTGGGCGGTAAATAGGATATACGATATTTGAACTCTCGGAGATATTAGAACGATGCGCAGCACCATACGACCTCTGATCTTAGCTAGCTTGCTGATGTATTCAGGTCTTCCCGCATTTGCCGATCAGGTAAATACGAAAGACGCGGATACCAGCTCACAAGTTAACGAAATAATTCATTCCTCACCGGAAATACCTACTATGGTAATTCCTGTGCCTACTTTCATGAATGGCAAATGTAATCCGGGCTTAGGCACGAATGGAAACTTCCATTCACCGAAATTACCCATCGTTCCTGAAGAATTATCGCATATTCCACCTGGAAGCTTGCCGAGTTTTGATCCGGCAACGCTGATGAAGATGCCACCGGCTCCCTTTTATATAGTGGACATACCATTACCTGAGCCAGAAGTTGATATGGAACAGGTAAATGCGTTGACTGCTCAGCTGGCGGCGTTAAAAGAGCAATGCGCTCAGACATCTGCTGATGACAAAAAACGCATCGCTGAATTGGAAAAGCAACTAGCAGACTTAGATGCAATTGCAGATAAGCTAGCGGCTAGAATACCAAAACCAGCTAAACCTGAGACGCATGATCATAAAGGCTTGGAGTGGATGATCGCTAGATTGCCAAAGCCAGAGAAACATGATCATAAAGCTTTGGAAGAATTGATTGCCAATCTGCCAAAACCAGAGAAGCAGCCTGACATCAATGCTTTCGCAAGTATGATTCCGCCGCCAGCAGATAATTCCCACTTAATTGCTGAGAATAAGAAACTGCAGCTTGCGCTAGCAGCAGCCACAGCTGACGGTGATGTTGATGGTGTTGTAAACCCTTCTGATCGCTGCCCTGAAACAGCTCCTGGTATTATTGTTGATCGCCAAGGTTGTGATCTCGATACCGATGGTGATGGCGTTATCGAAGGACTTGATAGATGCCCAGGCACGCCTGAAGGAACCAAAGTAAGTGCTAATGGCTGCGAGGCCGATAGTGACTTCGACAGCGTTGCCGACAGTAGTGATAAATGCCCTGCAACAGCTTACGGTGCCGCTGTAGATCCATTAGGTTGTGAAATCGATACCGATAAAGATGGCGTTTTCGATCGTATGGATCGTTGTCCAGCAACGCCTACTGGCTTAGCGGTTGACGCAGCAGGCTGCCAGACAGACTCAGACAAAGATGGTGTGTTAGACGGTGCTGACCAATGTCCTGACACAATGAAAGGCATGACTGTCAACGCAATAGGTTGTGAGCTAGATGCTGACTCTGACAGCGTGCTAGACAGTAAAGATCAATGTCCTGAGACAGCTCTTGGTGCCAAGGTTACAGCCGATGGTTGTGAAATTGACTCTGACGGCGACAGTGTGGTTGACAGCAGCGACAAGTGTCCAACTACAGCAGAAGGTATAGCGGTTGACGCGACTGGTTGTGAAATTGACACTGACAAAGACGGCGTGAAAGACAGTATCGATAAATGCCCTGCTTCACCAGAAGGTGCAGTTGTTGACGCGACGGGTTGTCAACTAGACGACGATGGCGATTTTGTTGTCAATGCTAAAGATGAATGCCCTACCACCGCAGCTAACGGAGAGGTTGATGCCCGAGGTTGTGAGTTCGATAACGACAAAGACTCAGTTGTCAATAGCAAAGATGCTTGCCCTGAGACGGCTGAAGGCGCATCAGTAGATGCTAAAGGTTGTCAAGGCGACGACGACAAAGACTTCATCCTTAACAGCATGGACA
>Ga0209828_1000931_pt1 | contig 27587 bp, 28 predicted proteins | sample MaitaG_FD_187429 | JGI IMG/M metagenome (GOLD analysis project Ga0209828, IMG submission 187429) | Marine algal microbial communities from Maine, USA - Maine_Asex2 metaG (SPAdes) (version 2) | ecosystem: Host-associated > Algae > Red algae > Unclassified | place: Maine, USA | collected 2015-01-05
ATCATTTTCGAAAAAAAGAAAAAACAATAACATTTGGTATGCCACAAAAGGTTAGTATTAATTTTGATTCTTTTCACCCTTACGGAACCTACGAGGCAGTTATATGGGAGGGCAAAAGGGAGTATCTGAAACCGGATTTGTCTAACTACACCTTGCAATATCAAGAAGCTGAGACGGAACTCTACATTAGAAAATAGCTTTAAAAAAAAGCCATCTAAAGTAAACCTGCAAGATCAACCAATGCTCTATAACTCGAAATAAGTGTATATTTTATGGTTTCATTTCCAAAATTGGAAGATGCGACCAATAGGGTTTTAAGAGCCAGCTTAATTGCATCAATTATGGCTGTTTTTCCAGAATCATTTTCCCCAATAAGAACATTTAATCCATTTTTAAAAGGAACGGTTAAATGGGGTTTATTTAAAAAATCTGGCGTATTAGAAGACCCCTTTTTTCCATATTTTCTAAAATTCCATAGTCTTAATTCTGATAGGTACATATTTGTTTATGGTATTTTAACTGCTAATAATTCAATTGTCATATATTAAATATAGTATTGCTAATATAGAACTAATTTGAAATATTTATTAGTTGAAACAGATTTATTCTATAATATCAGTTGCTAGTGAAAAGCAAAATATCACACAAGTAAATTTACCTTTAACAGAAAAATTAAAATCATTTCTACTTCATCAAGAATTTATATCTTGACTGTTTATGTAAATGGAAACAAAATAGAAGCAGGGAAATTTATTGTACCGTAATTTCTATTAAATTTACAGTATGAAAATTTTCAACTCTTATTTATTAATCATTTTCCTTGTGGGCTTATTAATGTTTCCAACAACGTCAACAGCCCAAACTTCCACCACCGAACAACAGCTAATACAAAACCTGTTGGGCGAAACGCCAATTTTAGAAAACTTACACGAGTTATGCGATGTAATTGGCGGTCGAGTAACTGGTACAGAACCTAATGAACGATCTGTAAAATGGGCAGTAAAAAAGTTTGAAGAAATAGGAGTAGATGTATGGACAGAAAGTTTTGAAATGCCACGCAAATGGGCAGAGAAATCGGCCAAAGCAACAGTTACTGGTGGCAGTAATTGGTCGCCACGTATTGCTTGCAGAGCTTTTAGTACCGGAACACCTAAAGGTGGTTTATCGGCTAATTTGGTTTATGTTGGTAAAGGTACAGATATGGAGTTTGAAGCAGTTGGCGAGCAAGTAAAAGATCAGTTTGTGTTGGTGGAAACCCCTGTGATGGATAACCTTACGTTACTTTTTTTGGAATACATTAACGCTATTGAAATTGAAAGCAATGCAAAAGAATACGGTGCGCTTGGCGTGGTTTATATGTCGAGTCGGGAAAAGAAATTACTGTACCGGCACTTAACCAGCTACGGCGTTAATAACGATATGCCAATGATAGTAATGGCGCGCGATGATGCTACCCGTTGTCAACGCCTCTTACAAAATGACAACAAGTTAAACTTAACTTTAAATTTAGATGTTGTTGACGAACCAGCGTATACTGCCGAAAATGTGATTGCCGAAATTAAAGGCAGCGAAAAGCCAGACGAAATAATTATTATGGGCGCACATTTAGACAGCTGGGGTTTGGGTACTGGCGCAAATGATAATGGCTGCAATGTTAGTATGACGATGGATTTGGCCCGTCAATTTAAAAAACTGAGCATCCAACCAAAAAGAACTATACGCTTTATTTTATGGAATGGAGAAGAACAAGGTATGTTCGGCTCGATGGCCTACACTAATAAACACAATATGAACGACATTAAGTTAACCTTAACGGTTGACATTGGTAGCGGTAATATTGATGGCTTTTTTACTAATGGTCGCCCGAAATTGCAAACACAGATAAATGATTTTTTAACTCCTTTAGATAGTCTTGGCCCCTTTGAACATACCGATGCAGTTATTGTTGGTACAGATAATTATGACTTTTTTGCACAAGGTGTTCCTAACTTAGTTGGCAAAAACGATGTCTATAATTACTGCGCCGATTATCATTCGGAGTCGGATACTTATGATAAAGTTAATCAACAAAATTTAAAACGAAACACCGCACTATTGGGTTTGCTAACTTGGTCTTTCGCTAATTTAGATGGTAAGTGGCCTTACAAACGGCACAAGCGTAAAAAAATAGAAAAAGCAATTGAGCAATACGAATTACAGAGCGGAATGGAAGCCTTAAATTTGTGGCAAGGCTGGTTGGCAGGAACAAGAGGGAGAAAATAATTATTTAAATCGTGCTACTGCATTTGTTAATATAAAAGTAGTAGCACGAATTAAAATTAAGATCATTAAAATAAATAACAATCTTATAAAGCCAGATTTTTAAACACTATTTACTTTCATTCATCTTAGCAAACTCTTTATAAAAATAAGGTATAGTTTCAATGCCTTTATAATAGTTAGCCAAATCAAATTTTTCGTTAGGAGAATGTATGGCATCACTATCGTCGCCAAAGCCCATCAATATCGTTTTTAAACCCAACACACTTTCAAACAAAGCAACAATAGGTATGCTACCGCCACCGCGTTGAGGTATTGGCGTTTTACCAAAAGTAGCTTCAATTGCTTTCGAGGCAGCTTGATAAGCAATAGAGTTAGTTGGGGTAACCACAGGCTCACCACCATGATGTGGGGTAACTTTTACTTTTACTGATTTTGGTGCAATACTTTCAAAATGCTTTTGAAACAATTCGGTAATTTTTTCGGAACTTTGGTTAGGCACTAAGCGCATACTTATTTTAGCAGATGCTTTTGAGGGTAAAACAGTTTTGGCACCTTCACCAATATAACCGCCCCAAATACCATTAACATCTAAAGTTGGCCGTATAGAGGTTCGTTCTACAGTTGAAAAAGTTGCTTCGCCGTGCACCGCCGCAATATCTAAATTTGCTTTGTATTCATCTAAATTAAATGGAGCTGCCGACATTTCGGTTCGTTCTTTAATGCTTAATTCCACCACATCATCGTAAAAACCAGGTATGGTAATATGGTTATTTTCATCTTGCAAACTGGCAATCATTTTACTTAGTACATTAATAGGGTTGGCTACTGCACCACCATAAACGCCACTATGCAAATCAATATTTGGCCCAGTTACTTCAACTTCTACATAGCTTAAGCCACGCAAACCTACTGTAATTGAAGGATGCGCTAAACTTATCATTGAAGTATCGGAAACCAACACCACATCAGCTTTTAATTTTTCTACATTAGCCTCCAAAAATGGCCCAAGATTATCAGAACCAATTTCCTCTTCTCCTTCAATCATAAACTTAACATTGCAAGGTAAGCTGTTGTTAGCTTGCATAATTTCGTAAGCTTTTAAGTGCATATACACTTGGCCTTTATCGTCGCAAGCGCCACGTGCATAAATACGGCCATCTTTAACCAAGGGTTCAAAAGGCGGAGAGTTCCACAACTCGTAAGGGTCGGCTGGCTGCACATCATAATGCCCATAAACCAAAACCGTAGGTAGTTTTTCATCAATTATTTTTTCACCATAAACAATTGGGTAACCTGCTGTTGGGCAAAGGGCAACATTGTCTAAGCCCATCTCCTGCAATCGTTCTTTTAAAAATTCGGCTGCTTTTAAAACATCATCTTTAAATTTAGAATCTGCACTAACCGAGGGAATCTTTAACAATTCAATTAATTCGTTTAAAAAACGATCTTTATGTTCGCTTATATATGCTTGTATTGCTGACATTTATTGTTAGTTTATATTGAATTAAATACCCGTTTCTTCTTCTTCTTCTTCACCAAAAATTTTGCCATCCATAGCGCCATCTAACGAAGTGAAAAAACTGGTTAACAAACTGGCATTAGTTTTAAAAACATGTTCTGCAAAACTTTTCTGACTTTCTGTATAGTGCTTTCCAAAATTGGCAGAAAGTTTACTTAAAATAGGTTTTACTTTATTTAACTCATCTCTAAGAAATGTTTTTTGCACTTCCACATCACCTTTAGGTAAATCGTTGATTACTTCGTCAAAATCAGCTGCTAAGTGTTGTTCTACTTCTTTATAAAAATCGTGTAAAACAGGTTTTGAAGTAAAAGTACGTTGATTTGCCAGTTTAATAGCACTTGCTTTTTCTTTTGTGTCAATTTTACCATCATCGGCTAAAGCAGCCAATACCGCCACATCTGCTATCGATTTTCTTAAAACAGTTAATTCTTCTTTATTAATAGCATTATAAATTTCGCTCATTGCTGTAAATGTATTTTTTTGTAAAAGTATTTCTTTTTTGTAAGATGGCAAAGAAGAGATGTTTATTAGTTGTGATAATTTTAAAGATAAAAATTTGTGAGTTTATCGAATAATATTTTTTATTATTGTAATTACAACCCATCATATTAAAATAATTTAAAACGTTTATCAAGCGCAAAAAGAGTACTTTAATAGAAAGCAAAAAGAAACTTTAGGGGCTAAATTTATAAGAATAAGAGCTTGTTTTTAAAAATAGTGCTTTAAAAATAAATTTAGGGAGGTTAAAACTTTATGCCAAACTGATTATACAACTTCACATTGTAGGGGCTATAAATTTCATCTAATCTTCTTTTTTCATCAATTGCTTCAATTTCTTTTTTTGATACATTGTACTTATTCCATTTACTATTAAAATCAAAATCTTCTAAACACAAAAAATAAAATATTTTATTCAACTCTATCTGCGCACTTATTGAATTATCAAGCGCTTTTGTTTCACATAGATGTACTACATTTTTCGGGAAATATTTTAGCCATCTATTTAAATGTGCCACATAAATGCCTTGACTTAACACATTTTTTTGACTACCCTTATTAAATTCGTTTAGTTGATCTGTAATGTATTCGTTTAAAGAAATTTGTTGATAATTTTTTCTTCTCTCATTGGCAAAGCGTATACGCATTTTATAGTGCGAAATAAAACGCTCTGTTGGGTTTCGTAAAAGTACAATCAGCTTAATGTTAGGAAAAATTTTTTTAACTAACCACGGATATGCTTTTACAAATGTTGCTGCGCTTGCCTCCCCAGTTATGTAGTTTATGCCTGCTTCTTTTTTCTTTTTAAAGCTGGTATTTTCAAATTGTTCATCACCAGTTAATGTAATCCAATCTGCATTTACCCAACCTTCGTATTCTTTTTTAGGAAATAGTTTAAAATACCACGGTAGTTTATAAATAGTTTTTAAAATATTGCGGGTATTAAACACACCTGGCTCTTTTGTTTTGCAAGGTAAAATATTAGGGTGTTTATTTAAATATCTGTATAATGAAGAAGTTCCGCATTTTACACCACCAATTATTATAAAAGATGGCTTTATATGTTTATTGTAAAGCATAGAATTAGTGCTATAATATGGCTTCTAATCGATTAATGAAATTGCTAATTTGGAGTTCAAATTTATCTTCAGTTTCTACTTTAGGCGTAACTTGTTTTCTATTTATATTTATAAAATGTTTATTATTTTTAGAGATGTAAATTAAAAACTTTACTAAGCTATCAATATTTTTAAATAGTTTACTTTTATAATGGCCAGATAATAAATAGGGTAGGTTGCCTTTATTAAGTGCTAATACAAACAATCCATTGTTTACAGCCTCCTTTACTGCCATCCCATAAGTTTCCATTTTTGATGAAGATAAAAACAAATTATAATTTTGATAGGCTGTTAACATCTGTTGAGGTAACAGCGGTTCTTTTATATTAATTATTTTTGAAAGTATTGGGCTTTCGGCTATCATTTGCCTGCAATTTTTAAAGTAAATTTTATCTAAAGTTTGGTCTCCATAAATTGTAATATTTAAATTATCCGGGTAATTATCGGCCTTTTTAATGGCGGTAAACATTTCAATAAAGCCTTTTCTTTCAATCCAATTAGCAGCCATTACTGCATTTATTGTAATATATTTTTTTTCTTTTATGTAATTATTAGAAATTGATACTGGAGGTTCGATAATAATGATCTTTCTGGCATCAATTCCATTATTTTGCAAGGTGTTACTTGTATAGTTGCTGTTAGCTATTAGTAAATCAAACTTATTTAAAAGGCCAAACTCTTGCACGTAAGTTGGGTCTTCAAAATATTTTAAATGATGAACAATTATTATTTTTTTAAGCTTTGGATTGCTTATTAGCTCAAGTGTCTCTTTATTTTTTAAGAAAATAGTGTCAGAAATTACGAGGTCAGCTTTATCAATTTCATTGGTTTTTATAATTGAGTTATTTTTTAATAACACATGTTCAAATTTTTTATTGTAGTTATTTCCACCAGATATAAATGAGTTAAAATTAGGAAAGTTGAAATAAAATTTTGGCACGGTTATTTTGTAAAATTACTTTTTGAGGTTGATATTTTAGGAATAAAATTTTGGTTTCGAAATAAAAAATTTTTATGCTCTGCAAAACTAATATCAAAAAAAAATCACGCATCTTATAAAAAAGACGTGTGATTTTTTTGATTTATAATTTTCTATACTTTGGCATCAAGGAAAAATACCTAAGCTTAAATATGATTTTGCTATTTTATCAATTGAAACTACAAAAGCTGCAGTTCGCAAGTCGGAAATGGTTTTTTTGCGCTTATATGTTTCCCTTATTTCGTGAAAAGCGTTTATCATTGTTTCTTCTAAACCGCTGTACACCAAATCAATTTCATCGGCACCCTTTACTATTTGTTTACGGTCGCGTTTATTTACTTTTTTATCGGTAATGCGCTCAACAGTATCTAACATTAAGCTGGTACTGTTTTCGTAAAAACGTTTATCCATCCTACCAAAACGAACGTGAGATAGGTTTTTTAACCATTCAAAATAAGAAACCGTTACCCCTCCAGCATTTAAAAAAGTATCTGGTAAAATGGCTATTTTCTTCTTCAACAGAATTTTTTCGCCTGCTGGTGTAATTGGTCCGTTTGCTGCTTCGCCAATTATTTTTGCTTTTATATTTTTTGCGTTTTCTTTATGAATTACACTTTCAATAGCTGCTGGTATTAAAATATCACATTCTATCTCTAAGCCAGCGTTGCTTGGTAAACTTTTACTACCTGCAAAGTTTGTAATTGAACCACTTGCTTTTACGTGTTTTGATAAGGCATCAATATCTAAACCTTTTGGATTGTAAACCGTGCCATCATACTCGGCAATACCAACAACTATTGCGCCTGCATCTTGAAAAAATTTGGCCGACCAATAGCCAACATTCCCAAAACCTTGCACTACTACTGTTTTGCCTTCTAAGCCAGTATTAAGCTTTAGAGCTTTCATATCTTCTGCTTGATCGCAAAATTCTCTTATACCATAAAACACTCCCAAACCTGTTGCTTCAGTTCTGCCTCTAATACCGCCAAGGTTTACTGGCTTACCTGTTACGCAACCGTAAGCATCTATTTGATCGGGATTGAAAGTGGTGTAAGTATCTAATATCCAAGCCATTTCTTTTGCACCGGTACCATAATCAGGTGCTGGTACATCTATACCTGGGCCAATAAATTTCTTTTTAATTAATTCGGTAGTGTAACGGCGGGTGATGCGTTGCAACTGTTGGTCGGTATATTTACGGGCATCAATTCTAATGCCTCCTTTAGCACCGCCAAAAGGCACATCAACTATTGCACATTTTAAAGTCATTAAGGCAGCAAGTGCGGTAACCTCATCTTGATTTACGCCCATTGCATACCTAATGCCTCCTTTACAAGGTACTTTGTGATGACTGTGTTGTACACGGTAAGCTTCAATAATTTCAATTTTGCCAGCTATTTTTACCGGAAAACGCAGGGATAAAACACTGTTAGGTACTTTTATTTGATCTAATAATCCTTTGGGATATTTTAAATGCTGTGCGGCGTTGTCAAAATAATCGCTTACACTTTTAAAAAAACTAAGATTAGCCATAAGATTTTGTCGAGTTGTTATTGTTATAAGATTAGTTTTGTAAAATTAGTTTTCAATTTCTTTTTCAAGTTTACGTATTTTCCTATCTAAGTTAAACAGAAAGATAAACATTACTGCCATTACAATGCCAAATACGCCTATTACTACATATATTTTACCATCAGCTCTAAACTTATCTGCCATTTCTACTTCTGGTTGCTGCGCAAGTGCAGTTAGCGTAAACAGCATCATAAAAAAAATAGTGATACACTTGTTTAAATACGTTTTAATTACTTTCATTTTTCGTTAATATAGTTAGTGTGTTCTTTTAGTTTTCGGTATCTAAATTTCAAATTAGCCATCCACAAACCTAATAGTAAAAAACCAATTACTGCTGGGTAAAATATTAAACGCATTTCATTATCTAAATCGTAGGTGCCAAAGCCAGGGTTGCCACCTTTGCCTGGATGTAATGAACTTGCTACTCGCGGAATTATCCATATTAAAGGTATCATTACAAAAAATGCAATAATGTTATAAACAGCACCAATTCGAGCGCGCCTTTCAATATCTGTAATGGCGTTTCTTAAAATAGCATAAGCGAGGTATAATAAAAATGTAATTAAAGAGCCGTTTTGAATAGGATCCATACTCCACCAGGCACCCCAAGTGTATTTTGCCCACAAGCTGCCTGTAACTAAACCAGCCACACCAAAAGCATAACCAGTATTTACAAATTCAACCGCTCTTAAATCGTAATACATTTTACCCGTAATTAGGTATTGTGTGCTGCTAACCATTGATATCAAAAAGAGGATCATCATAGTCCACCACATAGGCACATGGAAAAATAAATTACGAAGAGTTTCATTTAAAATTGGTAGCCGTGGTACTTCGTTGTAAAAGCCAAAAAACAGCACATAAAACAGCAGCAGTACTGTTAATATTCGCCAACTATAATACCTAAATAATTTTTGCACTAAAACAATAAATTTTAATCGCGCCAAATATAAGGAAATAACAAAAACGATACTGATAAAATGGCGACATTAATTGCTAGTACCGAAAATACATCTTTATAAAAATTTAAACTGCCCATATTACCTACCGATGCGGTTGATAATTTTAACAACAATACAAAAACAGGAACAATTACAGGAAAACTAATAATAGGCATAATTACTGCACTACCGCCACTTTGGGAAGCAATGGCCGACATTACCGTAAATAAAACACTAAAACTTAAAATGCCCAAGAAAAAAACAGTAGTAAAGATGCCATAATTGTTAATTGGGTTATTGAATAAAATAATAAATACCAATATGCCAATGCCTGCCATAAAAAATAATAACAAGAAATTATACACAACTTTTGCAAGCAGCACTATTTGTGGATTGGCTAATTGGTACAAATACAATTGTTGGTCACCTGCATCGTTAGTAAAGCTTTTGGCAATAGCATTTACAGCAGCAAACAACATTAATAACCAATAAAAGGTAATCCAAAGGGTAGCATTGAGTGCGCCCATTGATAAAAATACCAACATTGTTGAAGAAGCTACATACAATAATATGCCGCCAATAGCGTACTTTTGACGTAGCTCTAAAACAAATTCTTTTTTTAAAAGCGTATAAAACTGTTTTAACAACCCAACTTATTATTTGGCAAAGTTAGCATAGTTTTTTTTACTTTTATGATGCTTTAGTATCAAATACTTTATTAGTACAACTATTTTAAATGAACAAACATTACATTTTTATATTTGCTTACTTGTGTGTAGCAATTTCTTTAACTGCACAAAATAAAGATTGGTTAAAAACTTTTTCTAAAGATGGAAAAACCAAAGTGGATTATACGGTTTATTATATTGAAGATGAAGCTGGCAAAAAACAACAAATATTAGAATACAAGGCTGAAAAAAAAACCAATGCCACAATTGATCAATGTGTAACTTTGATGAAGAATGTTGCCTTGCACACCCAATTTTTAACGGATGCAAAAGAGAGCAGGTTAATTGACCAAATAAGCGATAACGAATGGACGGTTTACTATTACTTTAATGCTATTTGGCCGTTGTCTGATTATGATTCGGCAACCAAAGTAACACAAAAATATATTAATGAAAATGAAGTGCAAATTACCAGCACGGCAGCACTTAATGCCATTGAAGATAAAGGGGTAGGGCGTTTACAAATTAATGAATCAATTTACACCTTTACTAAAGTTGATGATAAAACTACCAATATAAAGTTGTGGGTTAAGGTACAACCAACTATTCAAGCTCCAAAATGGTTAATCAAAACACAGTTTCCTAAATTACCAGCTGGTATTATGCAAAAGATGGCAGCGTTGGCAGCGGAGATGTAAGCTGAGATTAATTTGACTTGGCATTTGAGTGTTTGCATACTAAAACAAATTTTGCTAATTATTAAATTAACACAATAAAAGTAATTGGTAGTTAACTATAAATGGTAACCATCAATTTTCTTGCTCCCCCGTTATTTCTAAACTCGCACAAATAAATACCTTGCCAAGTACCAACATTAAGTTGATGATTTGTTATTGGAATGGAAATACTACTGCCAACTAAACTGCTTTTTATGTGTGCTGGCATATCATCACTACCTTCGTAATTGTGTTGATAATAAGGTTCGTCTTCTTTTATTAAACGGTTAAAACTGCTTTCAAAATCGGCTCTAACAGTTGGGTCGGCATTTTCGTTTATGGTTAGGCCAGCAGAAGTATGTTGTATAAATAAATGAAAGATGCCTTTGTTGGGAAGTTCAGCTATTTGCTGCAAAACCAACTGGGTGATTAAATGAAAGCCTCTTTTAAAAGACGGTAATTGTATAATGTATTGTTCAACCATTTTATTATTCGTAACGCAACGATTCAATAGGATCTAATCTTGCGGCTTTTAATGCTGGATATAAACCTGCCAATAAGCCTACAAAAATACAAAACATTAAGCCAAACAAAATCCATAACCAAGGAATGATGAATGGCCCGCCCGTAACCTTAGAAACGCCATTACCGAAAATAATCCCAAACAAAATACCAACAGCCCCACCAAGCATTGAAATTAATATAGACTCAATTAAAAATTGACGGCGAACCATGGCCGATGAAGCACCAATGGCCTTGCTAATACCAATTTCGCGGGTACGCTCTGATACAGAAACCAACATAATGTTCATTAAACCTACACCAGCACCTATTAATGTTATTAAACCAATAAGTGTAGCTGCCATAGTTATAAAGCTTAGGTTTTCAATAAATGTACTGGCCAGTTTATCGCTTTTGGCAATTTCAAAATCATCATCTTTACCAAAGCCCACTTTTCTTATAGCACGCATAAGGCCAGTAGCTTCTTCGCTAGCTGCGGCTAAATTTTCAGCATCTTCAACTTGTACATTTACCGAGTAAGTTCTGTTACTATTAATGTATTTTTTACGAACCAATTGCACGGGTAAAAAAGCAACATTGTCTGCATTAAAAGCGCCACTTGAACCTTTGCTTGCTAAAATACCAATAATTTTACATTTTGTATTTTCTACTAAAATACTTTTATCTAATGCCGCATCAATTGATTTATCGAATAATTTTTCTACCACACCTTGGCCAATTAAAACCATCTGTCGGCCTTCAGTAATTTCTTTATCGGTAAAATTTCTGCCCGCAGCAATTTCATAACCAGCTACTTGCAGGTAATTTTCATCAACACCAGTAGTATTAATGTTGGGGTTGCTTTTTTCATCTTTATATTTTAATGTTGCAAAACTGGTTGCTCTGGTAGAAACGGTAACTGTTGCAGGATAATCAAAACGTTTTTTAAATTGTGTTGCTTCATCAAAACGAACTGCTTTTGCTATTTTTTTATTTTTATCAGAACGCCTTGTACGCCATTGCCTAATTTCAAAACTATTACTACCCATTGATGAGAAGGTGGTAGTTAATGTTGATTTAATAGCATCAATAGCAGTTAGGGTGCCAACTAATGCTCCAATACCAATTGCAATAATTAAAATTGTTAGTATAGAGCGTAGCAAATTGCTTTTTATCGCTCCAAAAGCTAAATTTATATTTTCAGTAATTCGCATTGTTCACAATATCTTATAAAAACAAAACATAACATAGCCTAAGTTATAGTATTTTTGCAAAGTGAACAATGATAAGGAAATAAACAATTTATTAAAGCGATATAATTTGAGAGTAACTGCGGTGAGGAAATCGGTGTTAAACCTCTTTACAGACCATCTTAAAAAAGGCCTTTCGCATAATTTTATCGAAAAAGCATTAAACAATTCTGATAGGGTTACTTTGTATCGTACCCTAAAAAGTTTTGAAGAAAAAGGATTGATTCACGAAGCAAACGACGGCAGCGGTACAATTAAATACGCCTTATGCAGCAGTGCTTGCAATCATTTACAACATTTTGATAATCACGCTCACTTTTATTGCAACAATTGTAATGAAACATTTTGTTTAGATAATACCCGTCTGGAATTTTCTGCCCCTAACGGTTTTCAACTAACTGAAACACAAATTGTTATGAAAGGTTTATGCAATAATTGCGCAGTAAAGTGATGTGTTCTTTTAATAAATATGAGCCTTATATCTTACTACAAGTTATTTTATACCACAATTCAGAAATATTTTACGAAATTTACAGTTTTTATATTCACTTAATCACAAGATTTTTTTGAATTCATCAATTGCAATTAGTTACCCGTGGTGGTACATAGGTTTATGTCTTTTGCTTGGGGCATTGTACGCCTTTATGTTATATTTTAAAGACAACAGTTTTAAAGATGCTGGTAAAAAAGTACAACGATATATTAAAGCACTATCAATATTGCGCTTTTTATTAGTTAGTTTTATAGCTTTTTTATTGTTGATGCCTTTGTTAAAAAACAGGGTAACTTCGGTAGAGCAGCCCATTATTGTTTATCTGCAAGACAATTCTGAGTCGATAAAAAATGCGATGAGCATAGACAGCGCATCTTATAAAAATAATACCACCGATTTAGTAGGCAAGCTTTCTGAAAACTATGAACTGCATAAATATCAATTTGGTGACGATTTTAGTGATCAGTTAGATTATTCTTTTACTGGCAAAGTAACCAACATTGAGGCGGCACTTGAAGAAGTGTATAACCGATATGCCAACCAAAATGTTGGAGGCATTATTTTAGCTACCGATGGTATTTATAATGAAGGTAGCAATCCAATATATAGCATCAATACTTTAAATGTACCAATTTATAGTGTTGCTTTGGGTGACACTACGCCAAAAAGAGATATTAAGATTGAAAGAAGCTATTACAACAAAATAGCTTATTTACGTGATAAATTTACCTTACGGGTTGATGTAACTGCTACTAATTGTGCCAAAGAAGGTACTACCTTAAAAATTTTTAAAATAAAGGGTAAGAACAAAGAAAAGATAGTTTATAAAAAAATATCGGTAAAAAACAACGACTTTACTAAAACCTATGATTTAGAAATTGAAGCAACTACGCCAGGCATCAACCAATATCAAATTGAAATTGATAAAATACCTAACGAAGCCACTACCGAAAATAATGTTCAAAGAATTTATATAGATGTGTTGGATAGTCGACAGAAGATTTTGATGCTTGCTGCAGCCCCACATCCAGATATTTCTGCAATAAAATCTGCAATACAAATAAATGAAAACTACGAAACTACAGTTGCCTACGCAAAAAGTTTTAAAGGAACTATAAGCACCTACGATTTAGTGGTATTGCATGGTTTGCCAAGTGGTAATGCCCCAATTACTCAATTGTTAAGTGATATTTCGAGCAAAGGCATACCAGTATTTTTTATACTAAGTCAACAAACTAACATTGCTGGTTTTAACAAGGCACAAACACTATTACAAATAAACGGAGCTAATAAACAACTCAACAATGCCAAAGCCGCTATGCAAAGTGGCTTTACCTTGTTTACTTTAGAAAGCACAATGGCAGACAACCTTGCTAACTTGCCACCAATAAATACACCTTTCGGAGAGTATGCCTTGGGCGAAAATGCAGTAAACCTATTAAATCAAAAAATAGGTACGGTAAATACCAATTATCCACTTTTAATTTTAGAACAAAGTAGTGCAGTAAAGCGTGCGGTATTTGCTGGCGAAGGTATATGGCGTTGGCGAATGTATGATTTTCAAACCGATGCTAATCACGAAACAGTTGACGAGTTGATTGGTAAAACTATTCAATACCTTTCTGTAAAAAGTGACAAACGTAAGTTTAGATCTTCTACTGCCAAAAACCTCTATTACGAAACCGAACGAATTGGGTTTGATGCAGAACTTTACAACGATAGCTATGAATTAATTAACGATAGCGATGCAACCTTAACAATAACTGATGCCGAAGGAAAAGCCTTTCCGTTTAACTTTAACAAAACAGCGGCCGCTTACAAATTAGACGCTGGTATTTTTCCGGTAGGCGATTATAGCTTTGTAGCGAAAACTAATTATGCTGGCCAAAAATTTCAATCGAAAGGTAAGTTTAGCGTTATACCAAAGCAATTGGAGGCTTTAAATACGGTAGCAAATCATCAGTTATTAAATAGCTTAGCTGGCAAAAGTGGTGGTGCAGTTTTTTACAACAATCAAATGCAAGCCATAGCAGATAGCGTTAGCAATAATGCTACTATAAAACCGATAATGTTTTCTAATTTTGAAAATAGTGCCTTTATTAATTTAAAGTGGTTGTTTTTTATGATGTTAGCTTTTTTGGCTTTAGAATGGTTTATCCGTAAGTTTCATGGCGGGTATTAATAGCAACAATTCTGCAAAAATGTTTTTGTAAAAATTAAATATAATAATCTTTAAAAGGTAAATTTTAGAAGCGAAACAGTTGCCCCACGCAAAAAATTTGGTCTCGCCATCCGTTCAAATACCATTTTGCCAACGCTTCAAAAGCCCAACACAAAAATGGTATAACCACTCCTGTCAAGGCTAATATTTAGGCCTCGCGGAGTCGTATTAACCATCATAAAAAAAAGTTATATTACACAAAATAATCAGTCTCTACAATAAAAGTAAAGGCTTTAAAAAGGGCAATATTAAAATGGAGAGATTGGTAAAAGTTAAATTTTGTATTTTACATAAATAATAAAAGTATTCCATCTGTTTTGACTAAATTACTCCCCTAAAATTTCAATAAAATATAGATGAAATTAGACATATTAGCCTTTGCTGCTCACCCCGATGATGCAGAGTTAAGTTGTGCAGGCACACTAATTGCCGAAGCGGAAAGAGGTAAAAAAACGGGAATTATTGATTTAACACAAGGCGAATTGGGTACACGTGGCTCAGTTAAATTACGTTTTAAAGAAGCCGAAGCAGCCACTAAAATAATGGGCTTAAGTGTTAGAGAAAACCTCAACTTAGGAGATGGTACTTTTACCAACAGCTTCACCGAACAAAAAGCGGTTATTACTTGTATAAGAAAATATAAACCCGAAATAGTTTTAGCAAATGCCATTACCGATCGTCACCCTGACCATGGTAAAGGGGCTGCATTATTAAAAGACGCTTTCTTTTTAAGCGGTTTACAAAAAATTGAAACTGAAATAGACGGCCAATTGCAAAAGGCTTGGCGGCCACGGTTGCTACTCCATTACATTCAAAGCCAATGGCTCCATCCTAATTTGGTAGTAGATATAAGTCATACCTTCAGCAAAAAAATGAAAGCAGTTATGGCCTATAGCTCCCAATTTCACAATCCAAATTCTGAAGAAGAAGAAACCTTTATATCATCGCCACAATTTTTAAAATTTTTAGAAGCCCGTGCAGTAGAATTTGGAAATTTACAGGGCTTCAATTATGCCGAAGGTTTTACAATGGCCTATCCACCAGGTGTAAAAAGCTTAACTTCAGTATTTTAAAATTAGGCCGAAACCAAAAAATACGGATTCAGCAAGTGCTCTTTATTGTACAACAAAGGTGTCATTTCGGGGTGGCGCAACACTTTACCACCGGCTGCTTCAACTACCGCTTGGCCAGCAGCAGTATCCCACTCCATAGTTGGTGCAAAACGAGGGTAATAATGTGCTAAACCTTGTGCAACTTTACACAATTTTAAAGAACTTCCAGCAGCAATAAATTCTACATTTTTAAATTTTTTCCTTTGCGCTTCTACAAACTGTTGGGTATCATCATTCATATGTGAGCGACTACCCATAATAATAACGGTATCGCCTTCTGGCTGTTTTACGGCCAATGTTTCGGGTGTACCATCTGCCTTTTTATACCAAGCTTTACCAGTTGGTTCGGCATAATAAAACTCTTGCGTAACAGGCACATACACTACTCCAGCTTCTAATTTTCCATTACAAACCAATGCAATATTAACCGTAAACTCATCATTTCTTTTTAAAAACTCTTTAGTGCCATCTAATGGATCCACAATCCAGCAATACATCCAATCTTTACGTGCGTCATATTCTAAATTTTTATTTTCTTCCGAAATAATTGGAATATCTAAACTCAAGGCTTCTAAGCCAGCTATAATTATATCGTTAGCAGCTTTGTCGGCAGCTGTTAAAGGGCTTTTATCGTCTTTGTATTCTACTGCAAAATCAGTATTGTAAATTTCCATAATCGCCTCACCAGCCGCTCGTGCAATTTCCAAAACCTTATTAAAGTTTAAATTTTCTACCATCAATTTATTTTTTTTTCTTTTTAAGATGCTTTATTTAATAATTCATAATTTTTAAAACACTTTACTAAACTGTGCTTCCAAAATGGAATACTAATCCCAAATTGTTTTACCATTTTTTCTGTTGACAATACACTATAAGCAGGCCTTTTTGCCAAAGTTGGGTAGGCTGTTGTTGGTATTGGATTAATTTTACAATCCAAATTTCCAATTTCCATAATAGCTTCTGCAAAATTGAACCAACTAATTTTACCAGCATTAGCATAATGTAAAACCTCGCTTTGGTTATCAGTTTTCACTTGGTCTAAAATTTGAAGAATGGCATAAGCCAAATCTCTTGCATAAGTAGGGCTGCCAATTTGATCGTCCACCACATTCAATTCATCTTTTTCACCTCCCAATTGATGCATCGTTTTAAAAAAATTCTTTTCATATTCCGAATACACCCAAGCTGTTCTAATAATAATTGATGGAATATTTTTGTCAATTAAATATTGTTCTCCAAAAGCTTTTGATCTGCCGTAAGATCCAATTGGTTGTATTTCTTCGGTTGTTCTATAAGGTAGCTTTGCTTTACCGTTAAAAACATAATCAGTAGAAATGTGTATTAACTTTGAGGCGTATTGCTTACATATATCCCCCAGTTTTGCAACTGCCAAATGATTAATTTGATTAGCTAAATCCTCTTCTTCTTCAGCTTTGTCAACCGTAGTATAAGCTGCACAATTAATACAAAATTTTGGTTGATGAGTTTTAAAAACAGCTTCTATTTGTTTCGTACTTGTAATATCTAAACTTGAACGGCTGGTAAAAATAAAGTTATAGTTTGGAAACAAAGGTGCTACATCTTTTAAACATTGCCCCAACTGCCCATTAGCACCTGTAACCAAAACACTATCCAGCCTCATACAAAAAATTATTTTTACAGTTTTCGAAGGTTGGCGCTGTTTTATCTTTTTCAGAAAGTTGTATTAGTGCCGAGGGTATTTTCCAATCAATATTAAAAGTGGCATCTAATGGATGAATTCCGGTTTCATCTTCTTTACTATAAAAACTATCGCACTTATATTGAAAGTCGGCAACTTTACTTATTACCGCATAGCCGTGTGCAAAACCTTTTGGCACCAGCAATTGCAATTTGTTTTCTTCACTTAATTCAATACTGTAAGATTGGCCATACGTTGGCGAACCTTTACGTAAATCAACCACTGCATCAATAACTTTACCCTGAGTTACTCTTACCAATTTAGTTTGTCCATTCGGGTTTAACTGATAATGCAAACCTCTAATTACACCATATTGCGAACGAGCATAATTGTCTTGCACCCAATTGTAATTCAGTTGTAGGTTTTGATGTGTTTTTTCATTCCAACTTTCATAAAAAAAACCACGTTCGTCTTCAAAAACGGAAGGTTTTAAAATTAATAGATCTGGTAAATCTGTTTTTTTAACTTGCATTTATCTATTATTTTTTAAAGCATCTTTTATAATTTTATTTACAATAATAATAACTGTAGCAAAGAAACAGGTAAGTAGCAATACCGCAAAAATTATTAGAGGATAATTTGTTTTATTTTCTTTTAGTGGAAAAACAGGCCTGTCAATTAATTGCAAAATTGGGGTTTGGTTAATTAAGTTAATCTTGGCTACTTCTAAATTTTTAACGGCCTCAATGTAGGCAACATTTAACGCTTCTAATTCGTGGGTTTTTCGCAATTGATTTAAGCGGCCTTCATTTTTTACTTTTAAGGCATTTCTATCACTCAAAATTGCCCATTCGGCCTCTGTTTTCCTTAATGCTGTTCGTAAAGAATCGTTGTAATATTTTACAATGTCGTAAGTTTCTCGTTGCTTTTGGTTGGTTTTACCAATGTAATATTCCGAAATGGTTTCAAATAAATTATCTAAATATTTCTTTGAAAAGCCTTCTGATATTGATTTGTAATTTACTTCTACAATGCCGTTTTTAGAAGCACCAGCAGTTAAATGATGTTCTGTAATTTCTTTATAAATGTATTGTATTAACTTGTTTTCTTTTAAGGTAAAATTTTGATTTAACTTTGATTTGAAAACGAAACCTTGAAACTCATAATTATCATTTTGCAAATCATTTACATTAAATTCTTTTATAAAATGATTTACCAATAAATCGGCTTCATTATTAATAGTATCTGTTTTAAGAAGCGTATTTACAATAATGAGGCGAGTAAACAATAACTCTACAATTTTTTCTGCATTAACAGCTTCAGAACCACCAGACATGCCAAATTGACCCATTATTTGCAGTAAAGGAGAATAACTATTGCTTTTCTCTTGATTGGTCATCATAGTTAATTCGGCGCTATAAGTGTTTTTTCTTATAGCAATATACCAAGCCGCTATGGCACCAAAAAGCAATAAAAATAATAAAAAGATATACCACTTTCTAAAAAATTCTTTTAAGTAATCTAATATTATTATTACCGAGTTTTTCAGCTGTTCATTCTGTTGATCTGCTATGCTATTTTGCTTATTAATTGGCTTTTATTTTAATTAGTGATGGTTGTTTACTTAGAAAGAGCCTGTTGCAACAAAATAACTAATGTTAAAACTGGAATGGTTGCTGCTGTTACTGCTTCAAAATTAAATGGTTGTCGGTTAGCTTTGCGTTTGCGATAATCTGGTTTTTTACGATCTTTTAAATCTACAAAAATGCTTGCTCCTTTTTCTATATTAGGGTATTGTTTAAATAATAAATAATTTTGAGTTTTGAGTACCGCCCCGTTTGCTTGCCTTACTATAGTGGATGATTTTTTTGCATCATCATCAAAACTGGCGGTATATTTATTAATATAGTATTTTGCGTTTCTACCTCGCTCCCAGGGTACATTAATCTGTTTTAAAGTATCAATACCTGGAAAGTTAATCGCTCCACTTATTGTTACAAAATCTTTTATTTTTGGTATGAAAATAGAATCGCCGTTGGTTAAAATATAATCGTAACGAAGCAAATCTGCTTCGTTTCTACCAGTACCTATCTTATGCAGTTCTAATATTACCCGCCCTAAACTATCTTCACTTCTATACAATGAGGCACCTTCTTCAAAAGCATATTGAGTTAAACCACCTGCCCGTCTTATTAAGGCGGTTATCCGTTCGTTTTTATTAACTAAAGAATATTCACCGGGGTAAACCACTTCACCATGTATTTTTACATTTTGCTGTAATTCAAAATTTGGTGAGGTTCGTACAAATACGTGATCATAAGGTTTAAGTTTAAATTTTTCTGAACCATCGGGCAAACTTAAATCCTGACTGATTTCAATTTTACTGATCACAATTCGAGAGGCATTTAAGCTACCTTTTAAATTAAATTGCGCAGGATCATCTTGAAAGTTTAATACTCTCGAAACTTCAATACGGTTGTTTGCTGCTTCTTCTTTTAAACCACCAGCATAAAACAGTAAATCTTTTAAAGTTAAGCCATCTGCAAAGGTATATTTGTCGGGCACGTGTACTGCGCCAGAAATATTTACATGAAAGTTTTGTTTAAAATTTTCTTTGTTTAAAATTTGGATCGTATCTAAATCGTTCAGCAAAATGTTTTGAGTTGATGAAGGAGTTTTCAGTACATCTTTCACATCAAAAGTGCTTACTTTTTTCTTTAAATTTTCATCTTGACTGAAAACGTAGGCTCTGTCGGTATATGCTTCATTTAAAACACCATCGGCTCTTAACAACAAATCGGCAACACGCTCACCTTTACGCAATTGGTAACGACCTGGAATTTTTACCGCTCCTTCAACTTGAACATAATTTCGCAATATTTCTGGTAGCTTATAAATGAAAATACTATCCCCGTCTTCTACTTCAAATTGGGTTCTCTTTTCTTTCAGTTCTTCATAATTTACCGTTATTAAAACCTCTTCACTATTTTCTACCCGCTTTACCGTAATTGCTTTAGTATGAGCCAACGGTTTTAAACCACCTGCATAATCTAATAAGTCTATTAAGGTTTCGCCTTTCAACATTTCGTAAGTAAAGGGTCGTTTTACTTCCCCTTCTATAGCCACCAAATTTTTTAATGAAGGAACAACAACGTAATCGTTTTCTTCTAAAAAGAAATCTTGCTTACTATCTGGCTTAGTTAAATATTTATATAAATCGAATGTTTTTACGGTTGCTCCATTTCGTTTTATAAAAATACTACGCATAGAACCCATTTCGTTTGGGCCATCAATTGCTACTAAGGCATTATACACCGAGTTGATGCCTGGAAAAGTATAGGTACCTGGATTAAACAATTCGCCAACTATGTTTACATTTACTATTCTTGAATAATTTAAAGTAACGCTAAGTGTTGATTTGTTTAAATCGAAATTGCGACTGTATTTTTGTTTAATAATTTCTTTGGCTTCTTTAAAAGAAAGGCCTCTTAAATTTATACGGCCAACCAGTTTTGGACTGATGCCACCAAATTCATCTACAACATAATTACCGCTGCGTTCGGCTTCTCCCCAAATAATAATACTTAGTTCGTCGCCTACGCTAAGTGTATAGTTTTCTGGTACTCTTGTTTTTACTTCCTCATCAAAAAGTTTAAGCATGCTTTTTCTAAAAAAACCTTGTCCGTAAACCGTTTCTTTTGGCAGGCTTAGTGCTTTTTTTATGAGCATTTGTTGTTGTAGCTCTATTAAGGTTTCTACATCTTTTAATGAAACACTATCTTCAATGCCGAGTTCTTTTTTCTTTAGTTTATTGTAGGTGTTTTGAATGTTAACTAAGCTATCTTTTTGTAATTGAAGTGTGATAATTTGTTTGACCACTTCATCTGGCAGGCCCAATTTTTTAAGTTGCATTGGGCTTAAAAGCAACCTCTGTTCTAAGCCCAAGCTATCTTCTTTTAGCTGGCGTTGCTCATTCAAAAACTCGTCGTAATCGTTGGTATCAAACAATTGTTTTTTATATTGTTCTAACAACTTTTCTCTTTCGCTTTTGTCGTTGCTAAAGCCATAGTTATTTTGTGCGTTAATATTAGCATTACCTATTAGCAAAAAACAGGTTGCAAATATTAAAATATGTTTAACTGACATTTTTTTTAGAAATTTACTTTCCACAGCCAACAAAAATACGGTTTATATTGGGTTATTTGGCAAAAATAAAGGTTATTAATAAATAGGTTTTTTTTAGTGCGTTTACAGCTAATGCAAAGGATACGGAGGCCAAAGGTTATTAAAATAGCCCAGATTGCAGCGGCATCCTTTTTATGGAGCTTTGCGGAGTAAAAAGATATAGCGTAAAGCTGGAACTATGTTTATGCGAGTTGGTGCTTTAGCTTCAAAAAAATTACGCTAATAACAAAGCGGTAAAACTTGCAACAATCTACTCGCCTAACTCTACTGCTCTGTCAAATGCAGCTTGCAAACCGTCGCTTATTGTTTGGTTTAAATTTTGATTGTTAAACACATTTAATGCAGCTTCGGTGGTGCCACCTTTCGATTTTACACGTGCTATCCACTCGGCACAGCTTAAGGTATTTTTGTTGTGTAAATGAATGGAACCGTTAAAGGTTTGCCAAACCAAAAGATCGGCCTGACTATGGCTAAAACCCATACTTTTTGCAGCATTTAACATAGCATCCATAAAATAGTATACGTAAGCGGGCCCGCTGCCCGAAACCGCGGTAGCTGCATCTAACATTTTTTCGTTGTTAAAATAAATGGCTTTGCCTGTGGTGCTTAGCAGGTTTTGTACGCTAATAAGTTCGTTTTTAGTTACTTCTTCGTTGGCGGTAAAGGCCGTCATTCCCATACCAATTTGTGCTGGCAGGTTAGGCATTGCTCGCACCACTTTTTTAGTGCCAAGTCCTGCTTCAATAGTGTCAACCGTTACGCCCGCCATTATAGAAAGCACTATTTGATTTTCATTTATGTAAGGTTTCATTGTTGGGTATAGGTTTTCGGCGTCTTGAGGTTTTACAGCTAATACAATTAAGTCCGTTTCTTTTATAAAATTGCCCGGCGAGGTTTCTATATTTACGATGTTGTTACGACGCAGATCTTCGTGTTTGTCAGCATTTCTTTCGAGGGTAACCAAATCGTAAGGGCGTATAATATGCGAACCCAAAAAGCTCTGTGCATAAGTTTTACCCATGTTGCCACCACCAATAATTACTATTTTCATAACTGTAATTGTTTAATGGTATAAAGGTATTAATTGTTGATGGTTGTTAAAAGTTATTTAAAAAACTTATTTAAACATACCATAAACCATTTAGTAAAACAGTACTAAAAGATTTATTAATTTGGATGAGGTGTTAGCTGCTATTAATTAAACAGTTTTTTAAAATCTATAATTAAGATTTGAATGGATCGTCGATATTAATTTTAGTAGCATCTGCTAAATGGTTGTAAAATACTGACATACCCGACATTGCAATAATTTCTAATATCTCTTCTTTATTAAAACCTACTGATTTTAAATGATCTACTTTTTCTGGTGTATTAGCGTTTGAATTTTCGGCTAACTGTACCGCAAAATCAATAGCTGCTTTATCTTTTTCGGAACCTTCGGTAGTTAAACTGCTATTGGCTTTTAATGTAGTGATAGCTTCATCACTTACTCCCATCATTTTAGCAAAACCTTGGTGAGCTGCCGCACAATAATTACATTGTTTTGAAGAAGAAATAGCCAACATTATCATCTCTTTTAGTTTTCTATCTAATTTTCCCGATGCGAGTATATGTTTCATTACTGGAAAAATACCTGCCAACGATTCTGGCGCATCTCCCCAAACCTTAAAGAAATTTGGCACAAAAGGTGCTTTTAAATCATCTTTAATATTTGAAAATATAGCATCTAATTCGGGGGTCATTTGAGGGTTTTCAAAAATTTTGCTAATCATAATATTTAGTTTATTTTTCTATTAGTAAGTAAATATATACATTTTTTTATTACTATGGTAATCATTTTACTGAGAATTTCCATTGGTTAGTTTTTATACATTTAATTTATAAATAATTGTTTACGGTAGCCAACTTTTTTTTTAAAACTTTAATTGTAGTTCTATCTTTAAATGTTAAGCATTTATTTTTATAAGGTTTGCACTTACTACATAATTTTTATTTATAAAATGGGTTGCATAAGATGAAAAAGTGGCAATTACAAATAAAGTATTTGAGTATCTTTACATAATTCGAAATTTACGTTACATTCACTAATAAAGTTTACAGTTTTAGTTTAAAATGTAATACTTCAATATAAGAATAACAGGTTAAATGATTCAACTAAACATAAAAGATAAATTTAATAAAGAACTACCGGCCGACCCTATAAAAACCAATACGCTGCGCCAGGTAGCGCATGCTTGTTTTTCTTATGTTAGTCCAAAACTTCCATCCAAACCAAAGCTTATTCATTTTTCTAAAGAAATGGCCGAAGTATTAGGGCTTTCAAAAAGTGATGTAGTATCTCAATCTTTTGTTAATGTTTTTTCTGGAAAAGAAATCTTAAAAAATACCGCACCTTATGCGATGTGTTATGGCGGTCATCAATTTGGTAGTTGGGCTGGGCAATTGGGTGATGGCAGAGCAATTAACCTTTGTGAAATTGAACACAATAAAAAAAATTGGGCTTTACAATTAAAAGGAGCGGGCGAAACTCCTTATTCTCGACGGGCTGATGGATTAGCCGTTTTGCGTTCTTCCATTCGAGAGCATTTGTGTAGCGAAGCAATGTTTCATCTGGGCGTGCCTACCACTCGCTCATTGTCGCTAATGCTTTCTGGCGATCAGGTGATGCGTGATGTGATGTATAATGGAAATGCAGCTTTAGAAAAAGGGGCTATCGTTTGCCGAGTAGCGCCTTCGTTTATTCGCTTTGGCAATTTTGAAATTCTTGCCAGTCGTAAGGATGTGAAAACGCTTAAAAAATTAGCCGACTTTACCATTCAACATTTTTTTCCGAACATTAAATCAGCAAGTTCTCAAAAATATATTGAATTATTTAATAAGGTAACCCAACAAACTTTAGATATGATTATCCATTGGCAAAGAGTAGGTTTTGTTCACGGCGTTATGAATACAGATAATATGTCGATATTGGGTTTAACCATTGATTATGGGCCTTATGGTTGGTTAGAAGGTTACGACCATAATTGGACGCCCAACACCACCGATAAAGAAATGAAAAGATATCGATTTGGCAATCAGCCCAATATTGCCTTGTGGAATTTGATTAGATTGGCCAATGCGCTTTACCCTTTGGTGGAAGATAGCCAACCTTTTGAAAATATTTTAAACCAATTTCAACCCCAATATGAAGCAGCAAATTTGGTTATGATGAATCAAAAATTGGGCTTGAAAAAAAACGAAGCTTCTAATGTAAAATTGATAAATGAGCTAACCGATATTTTGCAGCTGAGTGAAACCGATATGACGATATTTTTCAGAAAGCTATCTGATTTTAGTAAAGATGCTGATTTAGAAAAGGGCGATCATTTTTTAAATTCTTTTAAAGATGCTTTTTATCAACCAGATGAAATTAAGGGTTTAATATTAGCGAAATGGAGCACTTGGTTTTCATCTTATAAAAATCACTTAAAAAAAGAAAACAGAGATCATACCGAAAAGAAAGCGGGAATGAATAAAGCCAATCCTAAATATGTTTTACGTAACTATATGGCACAATTAGCAATTGATGCAGCCGATGAAGGAGACTATTCGGTGATTGATGAGTTGTATGAATTATTGAAAAAGCCTTATAACGAACAGCCTAATATGGAACAATGGTTTGCAAAACGACCCGAATGGGCAAGGCATAAAGTAGGTTGTTCTATGCTTTCTTGTAGTTCTTAATAATAAGTATTAAGGTATCAAAATAAAATGAACGACCCAAATAAAAAATATAAACTTAGTACAATTAAAAATATGAGGCAACCAAATGTATTGCCCAAGTTAAGTTTTATTATTAACCAGATATGACATTTCTTAAAGAAATGCCATATCTGAAAATGCCTAAGCCAACTCTTTCAGCAAAGTATTAGCGGCCAATTTTCCTAATTCGTTAGAGGCCAGCGGACTTGCGCCAGTAATTAATTTACGATCTAAACAAACCGTTTTATCAGATTTTGTGTTGACAATATTAGCACCTAAATTTTTCAATCTTTCGCTTAAACCAAAAGGCATTTGCCCAGGTAAATAGCCAATTTTAGGCGTCATCTTATCTACCGAATCGGGAAAGACGGCCATATTATAGCCTTTATAAATAAAGGGTTGATTGTTTAAAGTAGTCGCTAAAAATGAACCTGGGCCATGACAAAGGCTGATGGTAAATAAATCGTTTTCGTGTGCCCAATTTAATAGTTGCCCCACGTTTTCATCTTCTGGAATACCTAACATTGCACCATGGCCGCCCGGTACAAATATGGCTGCATACGAGGCGGTGTCGCTTAAAGAAGTATTAATAAAATCTTGCAATTTTTTCGGTTGTTCAAAGCTCAATTTATATTCATTGTAGATCGCTTTTACATGTTCATCTTTTGTAGGGAAAGCCCACATTTCAAAAACTACGGGCTTGCCAGTTGGCGTGGCTATGTCAAATTCAAAGCCTGCATTTTTTAAATGTAGCATGGGTAACAAAGCTTCTACCGGATGGTTTCCTGTAGAAAACATTTTACCATTTTGCATGGTCATGTTTTTCTGCTCCGTAAAAATCACCAATATCTTCTTCTTGTTTCCTTGGTATTTTTGGTACGTAATATTTTCAAAATCAGTAGTAGCAACAGTGCCTAACTTTATCGCTACTTTTGAAGGACTGTACGATCCGTCGGACTCCAATTTTGGAGCAATACCTAATATTTTTTTTATCATTTTTAATTATTTTATTGTAGTTACCAATTGATCCATAGGTTTGCGAACCTTCACTAAATTTACCAGCCAATCCTTTTCTGCATCTCTATAACCTAAAGGTAAAAGCAAAGTGCTGCGCAAGTTTTTTTCGGCCAATCCTAATATTTTATCTAATGCAGCAGGCTCAAAACCTTCCATTGGGGTGCTGTCTACACCATCGTAAGTAGCTTGTGTAATGGCCGCCATAAGGGCAATATAAGTTTGGCGGGCAGCCGATTCAAAATTTGTTTCAGCGGCTCGTTTTGGGTAATTCGTCAATAACATTTGACGGTAATTTTCCCAACCTTCATTTTTAAAACCTCTAACTTCATTGGTTAAATCAAACATATAATTTATTCTATCGGCGGTGTAGTTGTCCCAAGCGGCAAACACCAATAGGTGCGAGCAATCGGTTACTTGCGGTTGGTTCCAAGCAATTTCTCTAATCTGTGCTTTAGTTTCTTTGTTGGTAATCACAAAAACTTCAAAGGGTTGCAAGCCACTTGAAGTGGGCGCTAATCTAATCGCTTCTAAAATGTTATCTATTTTTGCTTGCGGAACTATTGCGCCATTCATCGCCTTTGTGGCGTAGCGTTTATTTAAGTTATCTATAAAACTCACTAATATTTTTTTAAGATTAAAAACGCAAAGATAACCTTCTGTTCATTTTTAAAAATTGATGTATGGTAAGAAATAATTTGCCGATAAAATTAATGCTGTATTTTTGAGGTATGAAGGTATCGCCAAAACCAACAGTATAAAATTTTGTAAGTTAAACAGTAGGTACTGGGTGGTATAAAAACCTAAGTGATGCTGTGTGTTAAGCATTGCGTTTATTATGCAATAGAACGGAAATTAAAGGAACTGCACAAAGTTTTAGATGCGAATTTTAAAGATATAAAAGCTGGTAGAACTAGGCCACTTACTCTTAAACTCTTAACTGAATTTGCAGATGAAGTTTCTAAGAAAGGTTAATAATGCTTGTTGAATTAACCAATTTTGTCAAGTCGGATATAAAATTCATTCTTGATTATATTGGAGGCAGATGAGGCAAAAACAAATAAATATGTTTAATGAATTACTGATGCAAGTATACAAGAAATAGGCAAAAATAAGTTTGCTGCATACTGTAAA
>Ga0209828_1000932_pt1 | contig 27584 bp, 23 predicted proteins | sample MaitaG_FD_187429 | JGI IMG/M metagenome (GOLD analysis project Ga0209828, IMG submission 187429) | Marine algal microbial communities from Maine, USA - Maine_Asex2 metaG (SPAdes) (version 2) | ecosystem: Host-associated > Algae > Red algae > Unclassified | place: Maine, USA | collected 2015-01-05
TACCATAAAACGGATAGTTTTACCCAGTTTTCGAAATCAGCGAAAGAGAACTACCTTTCTCATCCACCTTTGTAGTGTACTTAAAATTAAACACGATGAAATATGGAATAGTTATACTCTGTTACAGTGAAAGCGAACGATTGCCTTTTAGAGCTTTCGAATTATTTTTACAATCTAATCCAGAACATATTTGCTGTTTTGTGAATGATGGCAGTAACGATGATACATTATTAAAACTTCTAGCTTTTAAATTGAGAGTTGGCAGACAGGTAGATGTATACGATATGCCCCAAAATACAGGTAAAGCAGAAGCCGTTAGAGCCGGTGTAAACTGCTTACTAAAGTATGAGAATATCCAAAGTATCGGGTTTTTAGATGCAGATCTTGCGACAGGTTTTGTTGATTATACTAGACTTGAACGAGAGCTAGAAGAGAATAATCAAGAAATGGTCATTGGGAGTAGAAAAGATGATGATTCGTTAGATATACAGCGAAGTAACTTTCGAAGTTTGTTTAGTTATGGGATCGGTTTGATGATCAAACTGGTAGTTCGTTTGCCGATAAAAGATACACAATGCGGAGCTAAAGTATTTTCTAGCCGAACTGCAGCATACCTGTTTGCAAGCCCATTCAAAACTAAATGGCTTTTTGATATCGAATTATTTCTAAGATTAAAATCACTATTAGGTCATAAGACAATGTCTTTTCTAAAAGAATTACCATTGACATCATGGACTGATGTAGAAGGATCTAAGTTAAAAACAAAAGATGCTATTCAAATTCCTGTTATGCTAATAAGAATTGCTTTATATAGTAGATTATCTGTGAGCAATACAGATTATATGCCTCGTAAAGCAGCATAAATATTTCCTTAAATAGTGTTTGATTAAGTAGTCAGAGTTGCCACATGCTCATTATCCATACAAAGAGCCAAGTTTGATCACCTATTTTGTGGCGGCTCTGATTAATTCAGATACTCATTTGTTAGTGTGTCTATTCATTAATTGTTGTCCAGATCAAGTCTTTAAGTTCAGTCAACCCTTGCTGAGAAACAGAGGAGAAAAATATGTAGGGAATATCTGTTGGCAGATCTTCTTGAAGCATTGTTTTTAATTCCTCATCGATCAAGTCTTGTTTAGAAATACCTAATAGCCTTGGTTTATCCATCAATTCTGGATTATATTTTTCTAGTTCATTAAGAAGGACTTTGTATTGTGAAATGATACTATCAGAGTCTGCAGGCACTAAAAATAAGAGTGCTGAGTTACGCTCTATGTGCCTTAAAAATCGTAAGCCAAGACCTTTTCCTTGATGAGCATCTTCAATAATACCCGGAATATCAGCCATGATAAATGACTTATTTTCCCGATACGATACAATGCCTAAGTTAGGAATAAGAGTGGTAAATGGATATGCACCAATCTTTGGCTTAGCAGCAGAGATAGATGAGAGGAGAGTAGACTTTCCAGCATTAGGAAAGCCAACAAGTCCGACATCTGCCAAGACTTTTAATTCTAAGACCTTCCATTCTTCTTTGCCATCTTCTCCAGGTTGCGCATATCGAGGAGATCTATTTGTTGATGTTTTAAAATGTTCATTACCTAAGCCGCCTCTGCCACCTGCCACGAGTATGACCATCTCATCATTATCCATTATCTCAAAGAGAACTTCTCCTGTTTCTCCATCTTTTGCTATTGTACCTAGAGGAACGTCAAGTATAACATCCTCACCATCTGCTCCAGTTGATTGACTGCCACTTCCTGGAAAGCCATGACCAGCGATAACATGTTTTCTATATTTTAGTGGAAGTAGAGTATATAATTGCTCATTTCCTCTGATGATTATATGACCTCCTCGACCACCATCGCCCCCGTCAGGGCCACCTTTGGCTGTTAATCGATCTCGTCGAAAATGAGCAGATCCGGCGCCGCCTTTACCCGAACGACAATTAATTCTAACATAATCAACAAAGTTTTTCATACTCATAAGTCAGACAAAGATACAGTGTAAAATAAAAAGATCGGAAAGCTCTCACCTTCCGACCTTAAAAAACAGTTTTTGGGATAATCTTTTATAAATAGGTTTTCAAATTCATTTATGTTTATTTCAATTTCAAGCTTAATCTCATTAAATCTCTAATCTCTAATCTCTAATCTCTAATCTCTAATCTCTAATCACTAACATACTCTTCTTTAAATCGATTCTACTCTTCTTTAAATCGATTCTATTTCCTCTGAGAGGCGACCGAAAATATCTTCGATCGAACCAATGCCATTGATCGCTTTTGATTTACCCGCCGTTTCATAAAAATCGTAGACCGGTGCAGTTTCTTTTTTGTAAACATCTATTCTATTGCGTATCACTTCTTCATTGCTATCATCCGCACGACCTGATGTCTTGCCTCTTTCTAATAGACGTGTTACGATTTCATTATCTTCTACTTCTAGTGCAATTAGTTTTGCCACTGCCTCTTCTTTGTCAGAAAGTAATCTGTCTAAGGCTTCAGCCTGTGGTATCGTTCGCGGGAATCCATCGAAAATAAACCCCTTGGCATCAGGACTAGCATCTACTTTGTTCTGTAACATTCCAATGGTGACTTCATCAGGGACTAATTGACCTTTAGCCATATATTCCTTCGCTTTTAAGCCGAGAGGAGTATCATTGCCCATTTCATATCTAAACAGATCACCCGTAGAGATTTGTACTAATCCATACTTTGCCTCTAGTTTTTTTGCTTGTGTTCCTTTACCTGAACCTGGAGGACCAAAAAGGATAATGTGTTTTCTCATTGTGGACTTATTTTCTTGCACAGTAAAGTTAAAAATTTTGAATAATATGTTTTTTAAATACTCTATCATTTAATCATCGTTGAATGATGTCTCTGACACCTGCAATTTTTGGTTTCCAATATGAAGAATGTAAAATTTCATCTTTGACTACTCCTCTTGAAGAAGTGCTATGCACGACCCAGAGTTTATCGTCAGCCTTTTCTACCACAATGCTAACATGGGTCACCTTACCTTTGTTTTTGAAAAACACTAAATCTCCTGGTTCTGCTTTTTGTAATGGCTTTGCTTTTCCGACAGTTGCCTGTTGTCTCGAAGCTCCTGTCAAGCTGACACCATTCTCTTTAAATACATGAGAGGTAAAACCAGAACAATCAAAGCCAGATGGTGTCTTACCGCCATAGACGTAATGGATACCTTTATAGCGCATCGCAGATTTAATAATGTTTTCCCTAAGAGAATGATCTTCAGTTAGAACAGTTTTAGCGGGTTTAGTCACCTGACTACTTCGTCTTGATTTATGTGTTCTCTTCTTATTAGATGATGCATCTTTTGTCAATCGGACAGAGGAGCAATTCGTTAAGAATACACTTAAACTAAGGATGAGTACTATTGGAATAAACTTGAATAAATAATTCAAAATAAAACAATTAACATATTATGATTATTAATAATATATCAATAATTATTCCAATTTACTCGGCTTGAATGATTTGATTAGAATCTCCTATTCCTTAGCGTCTCCAGCAACAGCACCTTCTTCTCCAGCAGCATCCTCACCGCCTTCTGCAGCAGTCGCTTCAGCTGCCTCTTCAGCTTCTTCTTCCTCAAGACTCTTAAGAGCTCTCGGTACGTTAACACTGGCAACTGGTGTGTTACTTGGACTTAAGACTTGGATAGAATCATCTACTTCCAAATCTTTTACTCTTATAGAAGCACCTAGTACAACTTCAGAAATATCTGCGATTAATTCGTCTACTAAGTTTTCCGGTGCAGCCTTGATCTTAACTTTTCTCATTGACTGAATCAATGTGCCACCTTCTCTGACACCTGGAGAGGTGCCTTTAAATCTAACAGGAACATTAACTTTTACAGGGACTCCTTCTTGTAGTTTAATGAAATCGATATGTACAATTGCATCTGTTACAGGATGGAATTGCACTTCTTTTACAATGGCTTTGTGGCTCGCACCATCAATTTCTAGTTCTGCAAGCTTAAAGTTTGGGGTATATATTAGTTTTTTAACCTCATTGTGGGTCGTACTAAATATATGAGTATCTGCTCCGCCGTATAAAACAGCTGGAATTTTACCTTGACTTCTTAAGGCTTTGTTGGCTTTTTTACCAGTGTCAGACCTTTTGTCAGCTTTAACGTGTACAGTCTCCATTGTATTTATTTTTATAAAAGGAGTGCAAAGGTACTAATATCAATGGCAAGTTCAAAACATTTTGAGCTTCATATTCTAGCAAAGTTTTTGCTCAATAGTAAATACTAGATTCAAAATCAATCAATATGGCAACATTTTTAAAATCACTCAATACGTCCTTGATCGACTTTATCCAAGCTCAACACATATTTTTTGTGGCAACTGCAGCACCTGACGGACGCATAAATTTATCTCCTAAGGGTCGTGATTCACTTCGTATCATTGGTAAAAACACAGTCGTCTGGCTTAATTATACAGGAAGTGGCAATGAAACTGCAGTACATCTATTAGCTCAAAATCGAATCACACTCATGTTTTGCTCTTATGGCCCTAAGCCACTCATCCTTAGACTCTATGGGTCTGCGAAAGTTTTCCATACTCATGATTGGCAGAAAAACATAGATCAATTTCAGAAGATTGCAGGTGTCAGAAATATTTTTATTGTCAATATTGACTCTGTCCAAACATTTTGTAGGTATAGCGTGCCTCGCTATGATTTTAAAAATCAACGAGAGCGAGTGTTGGAATGGGGTGATCGAAAAGACCAAAATGAGATCAATACATATTGGCAAGAAAAAAATATGATAAGTATAGATGGCTTGCCAACAGGATTAGAAAAGGAAAATGAAACAGCTTAGATAAATAAAAAGCCTTAGTTGAGATCATGATATTATCGTTCGAATAAAATCTTTTGGGAATAGATATGCTTTAGAAAAGTAGAAATCAACACGAAAACAGCTCTTTTCATGCAATCTTCTCAGAATTAATTACGATTGTAGTAGTAAAAATTCTTAATAAGTCTCTAATTTTAGGATTCATTGTAAATTAGACTATCAAATACATCAAAATGAGAATTAAAATGATCACACCCAGAATACTATTTGCTTTTTTAGTCGTAGGACTGATGACTTCATGTGTCGGAAAAAAGAAGTTCGACGAAATGCTTGTCAACAAAGATCAGGAAATCACTGAAATGAAAGAAAGCATGGACAAGTTAAAAATGGATATGCAATCTAACATCGAAGCTCTTAATCAGAAAAATACTGATTTAGCTAAGCAGAAGGATGATATTAATATGAACCTTAAGACTGTCAAAGACGAATTGTCAACAGCACAAAAGGGTTTATCGGATGTTGAATACAGAGTAGACCAAAAACAAAAGCAAATAGATAATCTTCGTGGTGAGATTAATGCAGCCTTTGCAAATGTAGAAGCAGCTGTGAGTAATGTAGATGCAGCAGTCTTTAACAGTAGCCAAAGAATAAAAGAAATTGAAGGTCAGATGTACCTTGATTTAAATGATAACATTAATTTCAAATCTGCTTCTGACAAACTTCAGAAAGGTGACGAAGGAGCCATTCAAGAAATAGCAAACATGCTAATCCAGAATCCATCTTTAACTTTATTTGTAGAAGGTCATGCCGATAATAGAGGTTTAACGACAGATAAGTTTGACGATAATTGGGACTTGAGTGCAGCAAGAGGGATTACTGTGGTTAGAAAATTAATTGACTTAGGTGTTAATCCGAAGCAATTGGCAGCAGCAGGAAGAGCAGAATTTTTACCGGAAGTAGCTGGTGATTCTAAAGAAGCTCATGCAGCTAATAGAAGGACTGAGTTCGTCATTGTACCTAATGTCGGAAAATTATACAGGATGAGCAAGGAAAGCAAAAAGCCTTAATCCAAGTCGTTTAGAGATAAAGGATAAATTCTACAAGACCTAACCAATACATTAAATTGTCAAATAAATTGACTTAAACTTTGAATTATAGTTTATGTATTTGTTAGGTCTTGATATTGGAAGTTCATCCATAAAAGCAGCAATCGTTAATGCATATAATAAACAAGCAGTAGCGACTGCATCCTTTCCTTCAACAGAAATGACCATCCATGCTCCACAGCTGTCCTGGGCAGAACAAGATCCAGACATGTGGTGGGAGTACGCTTCTAAGGCAATCAAAATTTGTCTAAACTCTGCAAGCATAGATTCTTCAGCAATAAAGGCTATTGGTATTTCATATCAAATGCACGGTCTCGTCGCAGTTGACAAACAAGGTAAACCCGTAAGACCATCGATTATCTGGTGTGACAGTCGAGCTGTCAATATTGGAGATCTTGCTGCAGAGTCACTAGGTGTAGAATTTTGCAGTGCTCATTATTTGAATACTCCAGGTAATTTCACAGCTTCAAAAATAAAATGGGTTAAAGAAAATGAGCCTCATATCTATGAAAAGATTGATAAAATCATGTTGCCTGGTGATTATATAGCCTTTAAAATGACTGGCCAGATTTCGACGACTATTTCAGGATTGTCAGAAGGGGTTTTATGGGATTTTAAAGAAAACGGGACAGCTACAGATTTATTAAATCACTATGGAATTGAAAAAAGCCTGCTCCCAGAAATTCGGCCTACCTTTTCACATCAAGGCATGCTTAAAGATGATGCAGCAAAGTTTCTAGGATTGCCACAAGGAATAGCCGTGAGCTATAGAGCTGGAGACCAACCCAATAATGCCATGTCCTTAGGCGTATTTGAACCTGGACAAATAGCTGGTACAGGAGGTACATCAGGTGTTGTTTATGCGGTGACAGATCAATTAGTCAGCGATCCAGATATGCGTGTGAATAGTTTTGCCCATGTCAATTATCAAGACCATGATCCAAGAGTAGGCGTATTATTATGTATCAATGGTTGTGGGATTCAATATGGCTGGTTACGCAAATTGTTAGGCCAAGAAGAAGTCAGTTACTTTGACTTAGAAAAGAAAGCTGCAGAGATTGCAGTTGGTAGTGAAGGCTTGTCGATTATTTCTTTTGGAAATGGTGCTGAGCGCATGTTGAAAAATGAAGATCCTGGAGCTCAGATTTTAAATTTAAATTTCAATATTCATCATCAAGAACATATTTATCGCGCAGCATTAGAAGGCATCGCTTTTGCTTTCTATTATGGCATTCAGAGTATGCAGCAAATGGGAATATCAGTAAATGAAATGCGTGTCGGAAATGATAATTTATTCCAATCAAATATATTCTCGAAGACCTTAGCGACACTCTCTGGAGCATCAATTCATATTGTTGAGACAACAGGAGCTATTGGAGCTGCCCTCGGCGCAGGGGTCGGCATTAACCATTTCAGCACATTACAAGAGGCATTTAGTAATCAAACAATTAATAAAACTATCCAACCAGATAAAAACCCTGCCGTGTATCAAGATGCATATGAAGCTTGGTCGCATCAATTAAATAAATTCATCAATAAAAAAAGTGTATGAGTAAAGTATTAATTGGGGAGATAGAATATTTCCCAGGGATTAAAAAAGTAAATTACGAAGGACGAAAATCAAAAAATCCTTTAGCATTTAAATTTTATCAAGCCAATCAAAAAGTCGGCGGTAAAACGATGCGGAATCATTTTAAGTTCGCATGTGCATATTGGCATTCATTCTGTAATGGAGGTGGTGATCCATTTGGTCCAGAAACGAAAAAATATGAGTGGGATAAGGCACCTGATGCCATCCAAAGAGCAAAAGATAAAATGGATGCCGCATTCGAGTTCATGACTAAAATGGGTTTGGAATATTATTGTTTCCATGATGTTGATCTCGTAGACGAAGCAGATACATTAAAAGAATTTAGAAAGCGATTGGATGCAGTATCTGATTACGCTCTTCCAAAGATGAAAGCTTCAGGAATAAAAGTACTTTGGGGAACTGCTAATTTATTTAGCAATCCGAGATACATGAATGGCGCATCGACTAATCCTGATTTTAATGTCGTCGCTTATGCAGGCGGACAATTAAAAAATGCAATCGATACCACGATTAAATTAAAAGGTGAAAACTATGTATTTTGGGGTGGTCGAGAAGGTTATATGTCTTTATTAAATACGAATATGAAAAAAGAACTTGACCACATGGGACAGTTTTTAAGCATGGCTCGAGATTATGCTAGAAAAAATGGTTTTAAAGGGTCGTTTTTTATTGAGCCGAAACCAATGGAGCCTTCAAAACATCAGTACGACTTTGATTCTGCTACAGTCTTGAATTTTTTAAGAGAGTATGATTTAATGGATGATTTTAAAATCAATATTGAAGTCAATCATGCTACCCTTGCATTACATACTTTCCAACATGAAATCCAAGTTGCTGCAAATGCAAACGCTTTAGGATCTATAGATGCTAATCGAGGAGACTATCAAAATGGATGGGATACTGATCAATTTCCAGTCGATCTTTATGAATTGACAGAGGCGATGTTAGTCATCTTAGAATCTGGAGGTATCCAAGGAGGCGGGGTGAATTTTGATGCGAAAACTAGAAGGAATTCTACCGACTTAGAAGATTTATTCCATGCACATATTGGCGGTATGGATAATTTTGCGAGAGCTTTATTAATCGCCAGTGATATATTAAAAGAATCCGATTACAAGAAGCTAAGACGAAATAGATATCGGTCTTTTGAAAGAGGCGATGGTAAGAAATTTGAAAATGGGAAATTGAAATTAACTGACCTTGCTAAAATTGCGGCCAAAAATGGAGAACCAGAGCAGATTAGTGGTAAGCAAGAATTATTTGAAAATATTATCAATCAATATATTTAACCCAAAAACAGTTTAATGTGAAATTAAGACAGGACTCCATATATTCAATAGTTTTTATTTGTTTATCGGTACTATTTGTCTCTTGTGGCAGTTCGACAGGCGGTACAGATCCAAATGGTATGGATACAATGACGGACTTGCCAATATTATCGATCAGAGATGCAAGAGGCTTAGAGATAGAAGATACCTTAACGATGTTTTTTGAAATGCGATTGTCAGCATTATCTGAAAGCGATATTACTTTAGACTATACACTGAATGGGATAACAGCAGAGCCTGATGTAGATTTTGCGAGAGACTCAGGCAGTTTCACCATTCTAGCTGGAGAAATGTCTGCGAACCTTCCAACATTTATTTTAGCTGATGATCAGAGAGAAGTCGATGAAGAATTTAGTATAACGATTTCAAATCCTCAAGGAGCAGTCATCATGGACGATACGGCTATAGCGACTATTATGGATAATGATGATCAAAGTTTGGCTCAAGCACAAGATGGTTATATCACAAATGAAGACTATTTTGGATATGATGTATTGTGGTCTGATGAGTTTGAAGGTGATGTCTTAAATGATGCAGATTATAATTATGACATAGGAGATGGTTGTCCTAACTTATGCGGATGGGGAAATAATGAACTAGAAATGTATACAGATCTTCCTCAGAATATTAAGCTCGATGATGGGAGTTTAGTGATTACAGCCACTAAAAATGGTACTCAAATCGAATCAGCGAAAATTCATACAAAGCATAAAATAGAATTTCTTTTTGGACGAATTGATGTCCGAGCACGACTGCCAGAAGGACAAGGAATTTGGCCTGCTATTTGGATGCTAGGTGCGAATATCGATGAAGTTGGTTGGCCAGCATGCGGAGAGATTGATATTATGGAAATGGTTGGTCATGAAGCGAATAAAACTCACGGAACTGCTCATTGGGGATTTCAAGGTGAAGGAAGTACATTTAAAGGATTCCCATATACAATCGATGAAAAGTTTAGCGAAGAGTATCATGTTTTTTCATTGATTTGGGAACAGAATAAAATAGAATGGTTTGTAGACGAAAACAAATTTTACACTTTATCATCAAGTGATTTAGCGAATGGTCAAGTTTGGAGATTTAATCAAGAATTTTATTTGATCTTTAATGTTGCTGTCGGAGGTAATTGGCCAGGTAGTCCAGACGAGACCACTGTTTTTCCACAGTCTATGGAAATTGATTACGTCCGTGTGTTCCAGAGAAATTGATTTCGCCAAAACGATTATCTATTCAGTTGTATGTTATGTTAGCACATTCATAAGAAACAATTTAATTGCTGTTCCAAAACGGAGCAGATTGTATGTCAACATTTCAGGAAATTATATTTGTCCTGACCCCTGAACTTGCTTTTTCAATTTACCCTGATTCATTTTGATGTTCATAAAAACGAGGGTACCTAAAATTAATATGTCATAATTTTTTGTAAAAAATGATGCCAAATTTTACATTCATTTCAATATCCGCCTAGGGATAAATTCCGAGGCTATGATGATGTCGTGCCTATTGGCACTTTTGATCTTACACCTGAGTCCCCTATGTTTACTCACGGTGGAATGATAGCACACAATGTAAAGTTAATTATTATCTCACATCTCACATCTCATAACTCCTACAACATTTCCATGTTGTATAGGTCTAATCCTTAGCCCCAATAATCTTTTTCAATATTGATTAATTGAAATACAAATTTTTCAAAAAACTGAAATGCAAGTTGAGAAGTCCTGACTGTGATTTTTTTATTGATGGTTCCTTTTTTATGTTGGTTAAACAATGGGTGATCGCCGTCTTGCCTAATTCTTTTCCAGTGTATTGTGGATGAAAAAATTCCTAAATGATACTGCCAGTTTGACTTGTCTTGTTAATCTGAAAACCTGTTCCACCAACAATATTATCGTCACACTCAACAGTCATATAAGTTTCTGGTTGTCTTCTATGTATTTTATAAAATCGTTGATTTCTTTATTCATACCCAACGAAAAATTATATTAAACACAGTTTTGTTCCAACTGCATACCAAGGTGTGCCTTTATGGTTTTGGATTAATTTGATGATCTAAGTCGGACCTGAGCTTTTTACGGTAGCTGATTCTACATTACTCTTAATCCGCTTCAAGATTCCAATCGCTTGCTGATTGACTATTCCTTCTACGATTCTTGAAGCTAATTTGAATATACCATTCAGTTGAAATGACAATGTTATCACTAGCAAGGTATCGTTTTGATTTTGAGTTAAATCTAAATCTGCTCTTATAGGAAAAATACTTTTGATTGTCTTAGCAGCGGTGTGTCTATTTTTTTCGAATTCGATAACTTGATAAGTCGTCTTTAATTTTCTGCCAGCTATCTCAGCAACTTCAATATATCTACTTCCTACTCTGATGGGTCCTTCATCAAGCATGATGACTTCATCTAAGGCAGGTATATAGTCTACTCTATTCTCTACAGTCATTAAATATGAAAATATTCTTTCAGAGCTTGCTTTGATGACGATAGATTGTTGGGCTTTCATAGATCATAAACAACATTCTTAGACGAAGGTTTAGTCTACTTTAATCCACATTCAAATACAAGCGTCCATTTTCAGTTTCAAGAAATTGATCGTAAGGAATTTCCTCTTGTTTAATAAAGCCTTTAGAAGCTAAGGTGCCATTATTAACCATTTCTACGACTGCAGCAATCGAAGCTGCTGTGGTCCATGAGATGGCACGCCATTCTATTCCATCAATGACAATAGGTGAGAAGGAGTTATAATATTCATTACGGAATACCTTGTCTCCTTTCCACCCTTCGACCACTGCATAGATATAGACGACATCTTCTTTTACAGGAGGTTTAGCATTTTCAAGAATCTCTGTAAGGAGTTTTTTATCGTGCTTTAAAATCAATTCCTGAATGAGAAATTTCATCAATTTTGCATGTCCAGGATACCTCATCGTCTTATAATTAAGCGTATCGACTTTGCCTTCATATGTCTCGCACATCGTACCTAGTCCTCCCGAAGTGGTAAAGGCTTCAAATTCTTTTCCGCCAATATTGATATACTCAATACCGTCTAGTGAAGTGACCATCTTTCGTTCTCCATTATGAATGGCTTCTGCATCATTTATATATTCGTTAATGACACCAGCAGGTGACCATGTGAAAGAATAGGCCAGTAGACCATTTGGATATTTTGGGAGTGCACCGACACGTAATTCTATGTCTCTTAGCTTAGTGAAATCTTTAGTCAAATCAGCGCCGATAATACCAATGAATCCAGGAGCGAGCCCACACTGCGGAGCCATTACTGAAGTCGCTGTTTTGCTTAGCTCTCGAATATAATTAGTCGTATCAACGTCTTCAGTTAAATCAAAATAGTGGACGCCATGCTGGTGTGCTAATTTGGCAACATCCTTATTTAAATAATATGGTAATGCTGAAACAACTGCATCATTTTGCTTAATCAGATTGCCAATAAAATCTAAATCAGTGACATCTCCTTCTATGACATCAAAAGGTAGGTCGAAGTCATAATGAGGTTTGTTTTGGTCTACGCCAGTGACTGTAAACTTCTTCTGAAGTAAGACTCCGACTAGTGTGCCGACCTTTCCTAATCCAAGTGTAAGTATATTTTTCATAAGGCTATAATGCTATTTTTGTTTGATTAGTATAAGTGCTTTCAAATATTTTATCAGCATTTGCTGATTCAAATCCGTCTCTGCGGTGATGATATTTTATGGCGCTTTTTGGAAGGTCTTTATATTTTGATAAGACCAGCCTCTCTGCAAATTCAACATAACTTCCAGCAATCAACATGTTTTCTTTATTTGCGAATGTAGCAGAGATCATCTTTGCGATTGTACTGCTTTGCTTTAAAAGTCCATCTCCACTTGATTTAATTTTTCCACCAGAATTATTCAAAGATATTCCTGTTTTTTCTATAAAAGTGTTAAAGCCTTCTAGAGTATTATATTCTTCTGGAAGCTCATGAATACTAATTGTATAATGGTTTAAATAATATCTATTGTAAATGACCCAAGCTGCATATTCACTTTCTTTCAGTAAGCGTATATAGTCTTGCTTAGAAGGTAGTTCCCACAGTGATTGATGGAAAAAATGCCCGACATGATCTGCATTATCCAAATCGAGATTGTCAATTGGATCGGACGAGATATCTCGAGTATAATATTGTATAATATCCTGAGCTTCTGTTGTTAGTTCGTTTACACGCAATTCGCTAATAAAGATTCTTGGTAAATCTTCTGATGGCGGTGCATACCAATATGCATTTAATTTTTTTTGCTCAAAATCGTAGAAATCACGTTTGACATAACCATGGTGCAAAAATATTCTTTCTAATGACTGGATGCCCAAGTGAGGAATGTCTAAGCTGCGAAATGCAATATGATCATTTTGAATATCTTTTTGACTTGCGATCAAACCGTGTTCTATCATAGCATCTGTGATGATGCTAACATCTGGAACACGGTTTCGATATGGTTTGAATAGTTTGGTTAGAATAGATCTAAGGGTTGAGGTTTGAGACTTTGTCATATTCGCACAAGTTCTCTCAAAACTAGTAGGATGTTTGATAAGTTTCAATTAATTATGCATAACAATCCATTAGTATGACTAATCAATTAGAAGTTAGAGATTTTGAATATTTTCTAATTTTAGCACGGGTTCTCCATTTTAAGAAAGCTGCGCTCCATTTAAACATTACTCAGTCTGCGCTAAGCCAAAAAATAAGACGTCTAGAAAGTCTACTTGGCAAGGAATTATTCATTCGGACAAGTCGAAAAGTAGCACTAAGTAGGGCAGGCGAATTATTCAGAAAAGAAGCTCAGATTATTGTCAATCAAATTCATCACTCAATGGAACGCTGGTCATTAGGCACCAATGGGATTGAGGGCTTATTGAGGATTGGATTTGTGGGATCTGCAATGAGGCATTATTTACCACCGATATTGCAATCCTTCATTAAAAGTCATCCAACTATTAAATTTTATTTAGATGATGCGAGTAATCAATATCAAATTGATAATCTTGAGAAGAATAATTTAGACATTGGTTTTATAAGGTCAGCAAATGTGCCTTCATTTATGACAATAAAATCTGTTTATGAAGAATGTTTTTCCGTCGTCCTTCCAAAATCTCACACAGTTACAAAAAAGAATTTTACCGATATGGATGTGTTTGCTGAGGAGTCCTTCATCTTATGGCCAAGCCAAGCGAGTGAAATGTATTTTCAAAAAATTCTGGATATCTGTAGAGATGCTGGATTTAGTCCTAATATTTCTCATCGTGCCTTACATGGACCATCTATATTTAAATTAGTGGAAAGTGGTTTTGGAATATCAATTGTTCCTTCTTCACTTAAAGATGAGAAAAATTATAAGATTCGATTTATAGACTTAGTTGATATACCACAGCGGACAGAGTTATTTGCTATATGGAATACCGATCATTCTAATGAAGCGATTGACTATTTTTTAGACATGCTTTAGATTTATACGAAAAATTTAGGTTAAGCAATTAAAGACCGATCAAAGACAAATACAACTTCACAGATTTGGATTAGGTTGACGCACATGCCTGAAGGGGTGTCGTCATATAGCGTGGTACGAAGTGCCACGGTAAATGATAAATTAAAAGTCACATTTGGCGGGATTTTTTGTAAAAATCGTGAAAAATGTATTTTACATGAAAAGTAAAAGAATGGAAATATCTCTATAGAAAACACTAACCTCGGTACCTCTTGATTTAATCAAAAGAATGAAGAATGTTAAGTTACGAAAGCGTCGCCTTTGCCATTTTAATAGGAATCCCCACACATTTTTTCTCCATGTAATTCATCATATCATGGATTAATGACTGTGTATCTGCATCTAGAAGTTCTAGTTGTTTAGAATAAACTTGTTCTATAGCTCTCTTCTTCACAGCATTGATCTCAGCTGGCAATTCTGTAAGCGATTTTTCTATTTGTCTTTGCCTATGGATTGAATGAAATGCATCGACATGATTGTCAAGAATTGAACTTGCTTCACTGACCTCGGTTTGTCTAAATTGTAAATTTATATCAGCTAATTCTCTAAGATTTTCAATGTCAATAATCTCGACATCGAATTGTTGATGAATCGATCTGTCCACGTTATTGGGAACAGCTAGATCAATTACTAACTTTTTATCAGTATCTCCTCGGAGTAAAGTTTCATAAGATTCTGTAGTCACTATAGCTTTAGTTGCACCAGTGCAAGCGATGATACAGTCAAAACCATGAGCATAGTTGTCTAATTCACTCAGGTGAAATGCTTTTGCACCAAGCATCTCAGTCAATTTCTGTGCGTTATCCAAACTCCGATTAAATACAACGATATTAGAAAACTGATGCTTCACTAAAAATTTACTGACAAGCTCAATGGTCTCACCTGCACCTATCAATAATAATCTGTCAGATGGATTGATGTGTGATCTTAATAATTTTTGGATGGCTAATGATACAATGGAAACTGGCTTCTCACCAATTCGAGTATTGGAGTACACATCCTTAGCGGCGGTGATCATATACTTATTCAAAATACGAAGATGATCTCCTGTCAGTTTAGAATCAACACTTGAATTATATGATTCTTTACATTGTCTAAGAATTTCTCTCTCACCTACAACTAGTGACTCTAGAGATGAAGCAACAGCGAAATAATGTTGTATCGCCAGAGCACCTTCATGTATTTTGATAAATTTTCGTAAAGCAGAAAAATTTTCTTGTGCTAAATCTGGATTTACACTAGTAAAGAAAGACTTGAGAAAATCAACAGATATCTTAGCATCTGTATAAAAGAGATAAGCCACTCGATTGCAGGTCGACAAATATTGCAATTCGTCTAGCTGATTCGCAAGTTTGATTTTTGATAGTTTTACTTCAATATCACCTTCGTTTTTGACCACAAAGCGTTCTAGCTCATTGACATTTAAGTCATGATGTGTAATGGTGATTATTTTGTAATTATCTATCATATCTGCCTACGGCAGTAAAGGTAAAACGCCATTATTTTTTATTTGTCATCATATTGTCAATACTCGTCCATTGTCAGCCTAATCCTAGCCTTTGTCCCTTAATATTAATACTCTTTTATATGATCAATGGTAAGGCTGTACAAAGTGCGCCATCTGTGATACTACAACAGATATCTGCTTATACGATAGAAGATATAGAAATCATCACCGCACCGTTGGCCAAGTATGATCCAGATGAACATGTGGGGATCATTAATATAAAAACTAAAAAGGGATTATCTGATGGTCTCTTTACAAAGGCAAATGTGCTTACAGGATTACCAAGTATAGAGCCATATGATAATCAGAATAAGACACCGAGGTATGGCGCAGATATCAACCTTAACTATAAGAAGAATCAATGGGATCTTTCAGCAGGCATAGAGTATAGACGATATGATAAATCAGGCATACGAGAAGGCTATGTGAATACACTGATTAATGAGTTACTGACTGAACTACCTTCAGACGGCGAAAAAAGTTTTGATGAAAAAAAATATGCTGCAAGATTATCCGCTCAGTATACGCCGTATCAAAATCAGACATGGACCATAAGCATGTATGCTGGTAAGCGCTCGAAAGAAAGAACCGCAGATATTCTATACTTAGATCAGCAAAGGACTACAGTATCATCCGATCAGTCGGAAGATACCCAAAGCTATTATGATAGCTATCTCAAAACAGGGACTGTATTTAATGGAGGATCTGTCATCAATCAGATTACTTTCTTTAAAAAAAATCTGCGCGTCAGAAAGGGTGACTTTTTTATCGGCTCATTAGACTTTGTTCAAAAATTTAGTGCTGGATCGAGTCTGAGTCTTTCGGGCTTGTATGAACGGACTATCCTAGGTGGTCCGACAGATAATGTCAGCTTAGATTATCCTGGCTTGAATAGAACTATTCAACTTCAGTTCAATGAAAATGATAATCCACTTGACGGCATTCGATTACAGATGGACTATAAAAAACCCATGGGTGATCTGAATTGGGAAGTCGGTTATCAATTTAGATATCTAAAACACCCAGGAAGCTGAATCAGCCAAGATCCAAAATGAAATTGCATCAGAGTGAGTTTGGGGAAAAAAGAATTTTAGTAAAGACGGGATGCATCGCGTCTCATTCCAAAAGAAGCGATGGTTCGTGTCTCTTCATAATTTTGCATTACTTTTGCAATCTTTTATATTGTAGTTAATAAAAATTTCATTCATGTACAGGACACATAATTGTGGAGAATTAAGACTTTCAGATGTTGGCACAGAAGTAACACTTTCAGGATGGGTGCAGGTCAGTCGTGACTTTGGTGGATTGACATTCGTTGATTTGAGAGATAGATATGGTATTACTCAGCTGGTCTTTAACATGGATGATGACCAATCACTGTGCACACAAGCGAGAGGATTGGGTAGAGAATTTGTCATTAAGTCAGTCGGAAAGGTTAGAGAGCGATCAAATAAAAATCCAAATAGAGATACCGGAGATATTGAAATAGAAGTGATATCGATGGAAATATTGAATGCATCAAAAGTGCCTCCTTTTACAATCGAAGAAGAATCCGATGGCGGTGACGAACTAAGGATGCAGTACAGATATCTTGATCTGAGAAGAGGACCGCTGCAGCGGAATATTAAGTTTCGAAGTAAATTGGCCATAGAGACGCGTAAGTATATGGATAGTCAAGATTTCATTGAGGTCGAGACACCATTTTTAATCAAAAGTACACCAGAAGGAGCTAGAGATTTTGTCGTGCCGAGTCGATTGAATGAAGGTCAGTTTTATGCCTTACCGCAATCACCGCAAACCTTCAAACAGATCTTAATGGTCGCAGGATTGGATAAGTATTTCCAGATTGTTAAGTGCTTTAGAGATGAGGATTTAAGAGCAGACAGACAGCCTGAGTTTACACAGATTGACTGCGAGATGTCATATGTGACAAGGGATCAGATTCTGGAAACATTTGAAGGATTGACTCATCATTTATTCAAGGAATTGAAAGGTGTTGATTTGGGTAAATTTCCCCATATGAGTTATGATGAGGCTCTAGAAAGATATGGTTCTGATAAGCCAGATTTGAGATTTGATATGGAGTTCATTTACTTGAATGAAGAGATGAAAGGTCATGGCTTTAATGTCTTTGATAGTGCAGAGACAGTTGTCGGGATCGTCGCCAAAGGTATCGCAGAAGAGTACTCTAATAAGCAAATGAAGGCTTTGACTGAATGGGTGCAACGGCCACAAATCGGAGCGAAAGGCTTAGTCTATATCAAATTTAATACTGATGGAACGATCAAGTCTACTGTAGGCAAGTTTTATAGTGACGATGTCCTCAAAGCTCTAGGTGAGAAAATAGGAGCAGAAGCTGGCGACGTACTATTCGTCCTAAGCGGCGAAGAAGAAAAAACGAGAAAACAACTTAGCGAGTTAAGACTTGAAATGGGTCGACGATTAGGCTTAATGAAAGAAGGCGTTTTCAAACCATTGTGGGTGATTGATTTTCCATTGTTAGAGTGGGATGAAGACTCAGGGCGTTTTCACGCAATGCATCATCCATTTACTTCACCTAAAAAAGAAGAAGTAGACAAGATGTTGACAGGCGATCATGATACAATGAAAAGTCTCAAAGCAGATGCATATGATCTTGTGATTAACGGATCAGAAATCGGTGGGGGATCGATTAGAATTCATGATCGAGAATTGCAATCTAAAAACTTTGATCTTCTTGGATTTTCAAAAGAAGAAGCACAAGCTCAGTTTGGCTTTTTGATGGACGCTTTCGAATATGGTGCGCCACCTCATGGCGGGATAGCATTTGGATTTGATCGATTAGCAGCTGTCATGAATGGACAGTCGTCGATCAGAGATTTCATTGCGTTTCCGAAGAATAATCAAGGTAGAGATATGATGATTGATGCGCCGTCGCCTGTTGATAAAGCGCAACTCAAGGAGCTAAGAATTGTGTTAGATCTTTGATTTAAAAAATAAATCTGTCAGATCTTCAAGACCTGACAGATTTATCTCTTACTTAATTTCTTCTTGTTCTAGAATTTGTATTTTCATCTTTTGCAGAAATTACTCCAAATCCAGCTATATCGACATGGAAATTTCTACCAATTCCTACTTCAAACCCTGCATTCAAATGAATAGCCTGTGTCGGTCCAGCACCAATATCTAGCCCAGCAGAATATTCAACAAAACTCACAGCTGTTATTTTATTCGTCGCATAAATAGATTTATTTGTTCCAATGAAATAGGCTGCTCCAGGAATATCGTCGTCTGGGCTGACAAGTGTCATATCTTCCTCACATGGATCAGTACAAGTGAGAGTCAAATTTATAGCTGCCTTGTGATCCTTCATAGCCTCTGACAGCAATATAATATTCCGTACCTGCTGAAGCTGTAAAGTTGATCAATTTATCAACAATACCAGTTTCGGCACTAGCATCCAGACAAATTGCATCGAAAAGAATTTTTAGATTACGAAGGTTCATTTTCGATATATATTTCTCTGGTAAAATTAGTCCATTTGGTTTCTGCTGAAAATTTAATGAAGCCAAATGGATTATACGCTATGTGAATCTTTGAATTTTATTAGTGGAGATGAGAAGGGAATTTCAGTATTATCAGCTGAAAGCACTTAATGGTTTTTAAATCCCTTGTTATTTGAATAAACCACCTAAAGATTATATTTTTGCACTCCTTGAAAAATAGACCTATTTTTTCATGACTATTTCTCATAACAGTCTATTTATCAGCGATTTAAAAACATTCAAAGACTAAGATCTTATGGCATTAATAGGAAAAATAAGAAAGAATTTTTGGTTTGTCTTGTTATTATTAGGGCTCGCACTCGCTGCTTTCGTGGTAATGGACGTTAGTTCCGCTGCTGGATTAGGTGGTGGTCAGGCTGATATGAAGCTTGGAGAAGTTAACGGACAGAAGATCAGCTACAGAGATTTTCAACGAACTGAGCAGGTCTATTTTGGAAATCAGGGAGATCCTTATACGACTCGTGATAATGTCTGGAATTACTACGTAGAAAAATCTATTATCGATAATGAGTCTGATGATCTCGGTATTTCAGTGAGCAAGGATGAATTGATGGATTTACAATTCGGATCGAATATGAGTCCGATCATGTCACAAAATTGGAGAAATCCACAAACTGGACAAATCGATCGAAATCAACTTAATTCTTTCAAAACAGCGATTGAAAATAATGAAGAACTTGATCCTAGATTCCGAGATTTCTGGGCTGAGCAAGAACACCAAATTATCAAATATCACAAGCAAAACAAAATTACTAACTTAGTATCTAAGGCCATATATACTCCAAGTTGGCTAGCAGAGCAAGCATATAGTGAGCAGAACGCTAAAGTTGATTTTGAATTTGTAAAAATACCTTTCGATCAAATTAACGATTCAGATATTACTATAGAAGATGCTGACTACAGTAATTATCTCAATACGCATAAAGACCGATATACAAATACCGAAGAGACTAGGACATTAGAATATGTTGTCTTTGATGTGTCGCCTACCGATGCAGACAAACAGGCGATCAATCAGCAAATGGTTGACTTGAAAGCTAGATTTGCAGAGACAAATGATGATTCATTGTTTGCCTTTTCAAATGAAGGGTTTTATAGAGATATTTATTATTCACAAGAAGGTCTAGAAAAAAACTTCACAGAATCAATTAGAAATAATATCCAGAATATGGCTATTGGTGAAGTTGTTGGTCCGATTGAGGAAAATAACATCTATAGGAATATTAAATTACTAGATAAGCGAGTTGTGCCTGATTCTGTCAAGGCGAGACATATATTAAGAATGGTAACTGCCGGTGATGCCGCTGGGCTTGAAAGGGCGAATGGCACAATTGATAGTATTTTAAATCTTGTTGAAAGAGGGTCAGAAAGATTCGAAACATTGGCAAATGAATTAAGCCAAGATCCTGGTTCAAAGTCGAAAGGTGGAGAGTTAGGATATTTTGTTCAAGAAACGATGCTTCCACAATTCAAGAATGCTTGTTTTATTTATGGAAAAGAAGGTGGATATTATAAAGTAAGAACAAATGCTGGCGTTCACTTAATTCATATTCAAGACCAGAAATTTTTAGATAATAATCCTAAATATAAATTAGCGTTTATTAACAAAGCGATTATTCCATCTACTGAGACTCAAGATAGAGTTAATGAAGAAGTTGCCGATCTCGTAGCGAGTCACCCATATTTAGATGATATGATAAGTGTCATTTCAGAGAGAAATGATGTAGCAATTGATAGAGTCACTAATATAAAAGCCAATGATTTTGTCTTTGCAGATTTGCCTTCAGGAAATACATCAAGAGATATCATCAGATGGGCTTTTAATGGAACAACTGATGTAAATGATATGGCACCAGATGTATTCATTTATACTGAGCCTAATTTGTTTTATAATAGTAAATATGTCTTAGCAGGATTAAAATCTATAGAGCCAGCTGGGCTCAGATCAGTAGCAAGTGCTATGGATGAAATCGGGCCTTTAGTTAGAAATGAGAAGAAAGGAGCAATCATCGCTGAAAGACTTAACGGCAAAGGAATAGATGCTGCAGCTTCAGCATTTGGAGTAGGGATAGAGTCAGCTTCTGGAGTGACATTTAATTCTAGGTTTGTACCAACTTTGGGACAAGAACCTAAGGTTATCGCACAGGCTTTTGGCTCTGATGTCAATAATGTAAGTCAACCGATTGTTGGAAATTCAGGGGTATTTATTGTCAAGCCAACGAATAAAACTGAAGCCGGTGCTGCGACTAATTTGCCATCATTCAGATCGACTGAAGCAAATACTTTACGTAATACTGTGGGTCAAAAATTGATTGATTCGATGAGGAAATTAGCCAATGTAGAAGATGAAAGATTTACTTTCTTCTAATCGTAAAAATATAAACATTCAAAACGAGAAAAGCCTTGTGTATTGATTTATGCAGGGCTTTTTATATTAATAATCTGAATTTGATTATTTCTTCGAACTCAGTATGTTACTTCAATACTTCAATAGAGTTTCTTTATATGAATGTGTCTACTTTACGATAAAGAAAAGCCATTATTAGATTTAAAATTAGACATGTAAGTATTACGATATTGACTTGGAGTAAGACCCATTTTTTCTTTGAACATTTTATTAAAATGACTTGTACTTGACCAACCAACGAGTTCCGCTATATGCGCTATAGATTTGTCTCTCTCTTTCAATAGCTCCTTAGCTTGATTCAGTCTAGCATTTTGGATATATTGGTTTACAGATTGGTGAAAGAAGTATTGAAATCCTTCTTGTAATTTATGAGCATTCATTCCTACTCTTTTGCTCAATGTGTCTATACTGTCTATGTCTTTGACATTTTCATTAATTATTGTGCTCGCATCATGTATTGCCGCAACCTCAGATTTACGTAGTATAGAACGCTTTGGTTCATCTAATACATCATCTTCATACATGTGGATTTGTGTCGATAACAATTCATAAGCTTTAGACTCTAAATATAGTCGCCTTACAAATCCTTGATGTTTGTACTTAGACATTAAGTCTATCAGTTCTGATAGTTGTAAGCTAAAATCACCATGTTGATAAAACCCATTAGTTGCATGAACATCCAAAAACAGATTTTTCAAACTAGGGTGTAAACTTTCAAGATCACAAAAGTATCTTTCAACAAATTTTTCACGGTTAATTTCAATACTCGTCATCCTTAGATGTGTGTTCTTAGGAATTCTTACCACATGACCATTTTTTCGATCGCTAGCGACTATCACACCTTGGTACTGATCAATATGGTGATTATCGTCTTGGTCACTTTCAAATCTATGAGACAAATGGCCTTTAGAACAATATAGAAATTTAAGTGGGTGTACATCATTTTCTACAAATTCTATAGCTAATTCTTCTTGGAGCAAGCAATCATATTGAATCAAACCTATCCCACCATCAAAATCTAAACCCTGAATATAACCAATGCCGATATCACTCGGAATATTCATTTTATACTCATCACATTGATTGACTAATGGAGCTCCTAATGCAGTAGCCAAATCTTGAATGACTTCTATCAATGGGAGAGAGGTTACTTTGATCTTTTTCATAAACTAATTTATATTACAAATATTCAAAAGGGGTTTAGGTCTATCTTGTTTACAAAGTTCGCTAAAGTTGTGCTGTCTAATCTGCGATATTGAGAATGAATTGAGTGATATACATCAAATGGATAATTTTAATATAATATTTATAGAACATATCGTAATAAAATAAGTAGGTTACACAGGAATAATATTTTTTAAGAAACGATTACATGAATACAATAACAAGCATCAATCCAGCTACGAATAAGAAAGTTGCCACTTATAATTTAATGACACCAGATGCTGTAGTGGCACATATAAGCAATGCTCAACAGCGATTTGATATGTATAAACATACTAGCTTCCAAGAAAGGAAACAAAAAATGTATCGTGCAGCGGAGATATTAGAAAATCGGAAAGAAGAATTTGCTGCTACGATGACTGAAGAAATGGGAAAAACAATAATTTCAGCAAAAGCGGAAGTTGAAAAGTGTGCTTGGGTATGTAGGTATTATGCAGATCGCGCGGAAGAGTTTTTAGCAAATGAGAAGGTAAGTACTGAAGCTACTAAAAGCTATATTAGTTATCAACCGATGGGTATAATCCTTGCAGTGATGCCTTGGAATTATCCATTTTGGCAAGTATTCCGATTTGCAGCTCCTGCGTTGATGGCAGGTAATGTAGCCTTACTCAAACATGCTTCCAATGTTCCCCAGTCAGCACTCAATATCGAAAGTGTATTTCTAGAAGCAGGATTTAATCCCAATACATTCAAAACTTTATTAGTAAAGAGCGATCAAGTAAAATCAATTTTAGAAAATAAATTTGTCAAAGCAGCTACTCTCACAGGAAGCGGTGGCGCAGGCTCTGCGGTAGCATCTCTGGCTGGAAAACACATCAAAAAAACTGTCTTAGAACTTGGAGGGAGCGACCCCTATATAGTCTTACACGATGCGGATATCGAACATGCAGCTGACCATTGTGCACAGTCCAGATTACTCAATACTGGTCAAAGCTGCATAGGTGCTAAGCGATTCATAGCTGTAGCATCAATATATGAAGAGTTTCTCAAATTATTCAAACAGAAAATGGAGGAGGCAACTATGGGAAATCCATTACATGATGTAAGCTTGGGACCGATGGCTCGACATGATCTGAGAGATGAGGTACATGGGCAAGTACTAGAAAGTGTAAAGGCTGGTGCCACATTAGTACTCGGTGGACAAGTGCCTGATCTGGAGGGAGCATTTTATCCAGCGACAATACTAACAGATGTAACACCAGGCATGCCGGCCTATGATGATGAAATATTTGGCCCAGTAGCATCTGTGATAAAAGCCAAGAATGAAAAGGATGCCATTCGCATTGCTAATGACACTGTTTTTGGACTGGGCGCTTGTGTATTCACTGAAGATATCGAACGAGGAGAACAAATAGCACGAGAGCAGATAGAAGCTGGATGTTGTTTTGTTAATCACTTTGTAAAATCAGATCCACGATTACCTTTTGGTGGGATTAAGACTAGTGGATATGGCCGAGAATTAAGCTATTATGGTATACGCGAATTTACGAATATCAAAACGGTATATATACGTTGATTTCCCTTTTTAGACTTTCTCGTAAATAATAAATCAATTGCGCTTATAAAGCATTGAGAAAAGAATCAATAAAAAAATGGCTATTAGACGAAATGTAGCGATCATTGGATTAGGTCCAAGAGGAACTTGGGCATTAGAAAATTTCATTTTAGAACTACATCAACAAGATCAACTTAGGCATATTCATCTTTTACTTTTTGAAGAAACAGGACATTATGGTAATGGTAAAGTCTACGATACAAATCAAATTCAAAGTAACTGGATAAATATTTCTGAAAGGATATTGCTTTTAGGTGAGAGAGCTAAAATTGATTCGCCAAGTTGTCAAATTCCCGCATTTCCATCATATCATTCCTGGGCAAATTTAGACTTTGATATGATATTAAAGGAGCAAGCAGATACGTATCCTCCGCGAGCTAAGATTGGAGCTTATCTACATCAGAGATTCCAATCCTTTATTGAACCCTTAGTGAACGTAAATCTAGCAACTCTTCATACAGATAAGGTCGAAGAAGTATCAGTCAATGTGGAGAATAAAATTCAAATTAATACTAATCTTAATTTTTATAAAGATATTGATGAAGCATTATTGACCATTGGGCATCAGCCTACACAATTATCAGAACAATTATCAAACTGGGAAAAATTTGCTAACCGTAATCCGAATGTGACTCTTTACACAGCACCTTATCCGATTCGGCAGTTTATCAATCATGAGCAGTTAACTGAGGAAAGTAAAGTTGGCATACGTGGCTTTGGACTTGCTATGATCGATGTGGTCAGATCAATTGCACACAAATTTGGAAAATTCGTCACTCACGATGACAAGAATAAATCTTGTACATATGCCACATCCTACAACCTTAAGGAAATGCTTATCCCATTTTCACTTGATGGCTTACCGCCTGTCCCTAAACCTATCAACGCACTAGTTGACGAATGGTATAAACCAACAGCTCAGCAGCTTAGAAATTTTGAAACTCAGATCGGTAATACATTGTTACAGCAACAAGCACACAACACTGATTTTCTGATTCAAGCATTTGCTCCAATTGCTGCAGAAACCTTTATAGACTTGGATCAAACTTATGGACATGGTCACTACATAACAAATGAAATAGAGCAGGTAATCACAGCCTGGTTACGAAATAATGATCATGAACACGCTACTTTAATGAGTGTGCATCAGCCTGTGCAAAAAACAATACAAGAACATATCACTATGGCTCTTGGTCATCATGCCATAAGTTTGGATTATTGTGTCGGTCAAGTTTGGCGGTATTGTCAAGCTTCTATTTACAAACAGCTATCATATAATGCTTGTACAGAAGAGGTGTTTGCAGAGATCATTGCATTAGATGAATCTACCAAACGTTATTCTTACGGTCCTCCCGTAGAGAGTATGCAGCAACTGTTGGCATTGATTAAAGCTGATGTGATGACTACGGATATGGTGAACAATCCTGATTTTAAATTATTAGATGATGGGTGGTACTTCTCTAAGGATGGGAAATCGATAACCGCTGATATCATGATTAACTCCGTATTAAGTGCGCCTCAAATCAAATCAGTGAACTCACCACTCGTAAAAAACATGCTCTCCGATGAGCTCATAGAAGCTGTACATGATGACTTAGGTGTCTCTACAGATGAGAATGGATTTCTTCAGTCGACAAAGGCTTCCAATTTGCCGATTGCTTTGTTGGGTCGGTTAGCAAAAGGGACAATAATTGGGGTCGATGCGATTTTAGAATGTTTTGGAGAACGTCCTCAGAAGTGGGCTAAACAAGCTGCAATAAATCATAAGAAATACATTCGAAATCAACGATCATAAACGATGGAAAATCTTGTCACACTAAACTATGATAATCTCTTTTCTTTAGAATATTGATCTCAGCTATTTCAAACTATGGGCTCATTGTTGTTTATACCCGAATATTTGGCAAAGATGACTTCAGATCTGAATAATTTTTTTTTATAGAAACTGCATCATTGGGCTCTATTGTAGCGTCGACTGTTATAGTCAAATAAATAAGTTATCGAGGTTGATTTTTTAGCATCCTGGTACTCATGATCTTACAGTATGGCGTCACTAAAGTGATGTATTTATTTACATAAGTTAAAAGAGCTTATAAAATCATTACCTCAATTATTATTTATGAAGGTGAATTTATCGTTGAGAATATGAAGAAAGAGAGAATTCTAAAGCCAGAAGTTTATGCACCCATCAGATAAAACGGATTAAAATCAGTTGAACAGATATATGCGTAAGAATTAAAAACCTATTCAAAAATAAGTGTTATTTCAAATGAAGAATCAGATCAATTTGGTTTTTCTCCTAACGAAGTGTAAGGTCTACCTGATGGTTTAAAGTCGCATTTTGAAAATGGCATATCATATTCGATTGAAAATTAATCATCTTCCCTTTAACTAACTAATTATACGACTGTATAAGATCATGAGAATCATGCAAGTCGTATCAATCTGGTAATATCGCCTATATAAAAACTAATTTATATGTAAGTTTTTCAGAGTTTCACTATGTATTAAGTCATACTGCTTGATGCATTTTAATTTAGATACAATTACGAGGACTCATATTAATGTATGATTACTGAAGAATAAAAAAAATGGCCAATAATAGACTTGATACTAATGGATAAAAAACACGAAATAATATAAAATTTCGAAGGTTATATTTTAATCCTAGGGCATCTACTAATAAGCTATATAATCGACTCTAACATCCCTGATACGATACTCACAATTGCTGCTAGACCCAAAGCCCACCAAAAGTTTTTTACTTTAAATCCTGGCAAAAACCAATCTGCTACCTGGATCAATATTGCATTTAAAAACCAATTAAATATACTAAGGGATAGAATTCCAAGAGTCACGATTTTCAGTACTGTACCAAGGGTCACATCCAATAATCCTATGACGATAGCGACAATAAATGCTTGAGGTATACTTTTCATGGTGACACCAGAAAGTAATTTTGCACCTATCAAAA
>Ga0209828_1000933_pt1 | contig 27583 bp, 17 predicted proteins | sample MaitaG_FD_187429 | JGI IMG/M metagenome (GOLD analysis project Ga0209828, IMG submission 187429) | Marine algal microbial communities from Maine, USA - Maine_Asex2 metaG (SPAdes) (version 2) | ecosystem: Host-associated > Algae > Red algae > Unclassified | place: Maine, USA | collected 2015-01-05
CATCAGAAGGTGACTTGGAAATCACAGAAGAGATAGAACTGCAGATAGCAGAAATCATCTGGAAATAGCATGTAAACACTATTTAAATCATCATAAAATATTACCGAATAATGGAAGAACAAATTATAGCAGGAGGACTTACACAGACACGAATCGACAGACTCAAAAAAAAGCACGGAAGCCTAACTCTTGTCACACTGGAAGGAGATACACCAGAAACACCAGAGCACTTCTGGCTCAAAAAGCCTAGTATGGCAACAGTCAAGGCAGCTACAGCTATTGCAGAGTCAGACCCTATGGAATCAGCTATCATATACTTTAAAAATTGCCTTGTAATGGGAGATGATAAAGTTGTAGAAGATGTTGACAGATGGTTGAGCCTAGCACCGCATTTAGATGCACTAATTGAGACAAGAAGTGCGACAGTAAAAAACTTCTAAGCCACTACAAAATATCTGACAAGGACAAAGATCAGTACCGTAGTGGCGATGCAATGATCAGGTTCTATCTAAAACTAGATCCTGATAAGATGGAAGAGGATGAGTGGTGTAGAGCAGTAAACGATGTATTGTATTGCTTAGAACTGAATAAGAAATTAATCTCTTCACTTTTTAAATAATAACAGTTATGGAAACAGAAATTAAAGAAACATTCAAAGGCGTAATTCAATTAGCAGATAGCCTTGCCACTGTCTTAGAGGATGGCAAGATCTCACTTATAGAGTTGCCTGCCTTGGCTATCGCTAGTAGCAGGATTCCTTCTTTGGTAGAGAATGCTAAAAAGTCACTTGCTACTTTCAAGAAGATGACACCGAGTAAAGCGAAGGAGCTTGCTATATACTTTGAGAACGAATATGATATTGCAAATGACGAGATCGAAAAGCAAGTAGAAGACGGTATTCACCTATTGTCCAATACTTATGAGACTGGACTTGCAGCATTCAATCTATACAGAGGATGGGAAGCATGGATGAATAATTTTGAATACCTGAGATCAGCTTAGTAGCGAATGGATCGGAATGTAACATACACAATAAATGCGATAGACAAGATAACATCTGTCTATCGCTCTATTAATAAGCTAAATGACAAGGCACAGTCTGGCACGCTTAAGCTTAACAATAAGCTCAAGGCTACGTCTAGATCAGGAAGTAGAAGTATACTTAAGTTGCATAAGGGATTTATAAAGTTTGCACGCACAGCTCTTATTATCCCTAAAAAAATAGGAGATGGATTCTCTAAACTCAGAAGAAAGCTAGGAGACTTTGGGACGATGGTAGCTGGATATATGTCTTTTAGAACAGTCGTGGACGGATTGAAATCCATAATAAATGCCAGCAGTGACTTGAGCGAAAGTACAAGTAAGTCTAGAGTAGTATTTGGAGATTACTTCTATGATATAAAGAGATTTGCGGACGGAGCAGCTAAAGGAATAGGTATGAGTAAAAACGAAGCCTTAAGTGCAGCTAGTACATATGCTTCTCTATTCAAAAATATAGGTGTAGGAGGAAAACAAGTAGCACAGATGTCAGAGGCAAGTGTAAGACTTGCTCAAGATCTTGCTAGTTTCAATAATGTAGGAACAGAGGAAGCGCAGCAAGCAATGATGTCTATTCTCAGAGGTGAGACAGAGCCAGCAGCAAGATTCGGGGTTTTGCTAGATGAGGTTACTCTAAAGAATAAGGCTCTACAAATGGGACTTGTAAAAACAACAAAAGGGGTACTACCTAAGGCGATAAAAACACAGGCAATTTATGCCTCCTTACTTGAACAAACAAGGGATGCTCAGGGTGACTACGCGAGAACATCGGATGGATACGCAAACCAGATGAAAATATTATCTGCTGGATGGACAAATCTATCGGCTAAGGCAGGAAAGTTGTTTCTTCCTTATGCTATAAAAATACAAGATTGGGGAATAAGAGCTATAGACTGGATTGATAGAAACAATAAATCGATTAAAACTTGGGGAGTAAGAATAGCTAGAATTGGCACATCATTGTTAGGGCTTTTTACAATTGCAAAAGGTTATTTAGTTATAACAAACTACATAAAGATTACCAAGGCTGCATTTATGGCATTCCGTTTGGTGGCTATGACAAGTCCTTTTGGCTGGATTGCTGCTGCCATAACTGGGATAGTTTTGCTTGTCAAAAACTGGGATAGTGTAAAAGTTTGGATGGGTAATTTTGCTACATGGATGTGGAATAATCATCCGTTCAAGTGGCTCATAGACCTAGTAGACAGAGTGTTTCCGGGCTTTAAAGATTCGCTAGGGAATTTGTTTAATATAATTAAAGGTGTTTTTAAGCAGGCAGCTAAATGGATGTATGACAAAGTGATCAAGCCAGTATTTGGATGGTTGATAGGTCTTGGAAAAAAAATGGGACTGATCAGTGAAGGGTTTTTAGGATTCGGATCAGGTGCAGCCAATATCCCTGCTGGAGGTGATAGAAGAAAAGCATACAGCAGAGGTACATCTGGAAATGCAACTTTTGACTATGCAGGTACGCTAGGTGGATTCTCAGGAGCAGGAGCTGCTGGAGGATCTGGAAAGTCATCAGGATCTAGCAACCCAGTCAAGCAGCGAGTAGAAGGCATAACCACTGGAGGAGGCAAGGAGATAAAAAATATTAATATCAGAATAGACAAGCTGGTAGAATCATTTGTCGTAAAGACAGAAAAGCTAGGCATGTCTACATCGCAAATAAGAAAAGAAATAGAGCGCACACTTATCAGCGCAGTAAATGATGTAAACTATAGTATTTAATGGCCAGTAGTTTTTTCATAAGCAACAAAGAAGACTTGCCAGTATCGGCAACGACATATGATCCTCAGTCTGGGGAAGATGCAAGCTTACTATTAGGAACTAAGGTTTACAGTGACATGAGGCTTAAATATGAGGATGTAGACATTTATTTTGACACAGTAATATTTAGTATAAGCCAGACAAAGAACATTGTTACTACAGACGTACAAGGTAGAAATGGAACGATTAAGGAATATATAAGTGACGGAGATTATCAGATAGATGTACAGCTCCTAATTGTCAATGATGGCAGCAAGCTTTATCCTGCTGGCCAAGTCAATGACTTTATTGGATTATTAAAAGTACAGGACAGCTTAGAGTGCATCTCTCCGTTTTTACAAGCATTTGAAATATTCAATGTTGTGGTAGAGAGTTACAATGCTCTGAGTAGAGAAGGATTCATGAATACACAGCCATTTGAATTGACGCTATTGTCAGATAACCCTATAGAACTTGTAGAAGATGATCAGACTTTCATCTAGTCTTAATATAGGATCATATCAGTGGAATGGTTTAGTAGGCTGTGAGATAACAAGCTCATGGGATAACCTTACAGATACATGTACATTGACATTCCCACGACGCGTATCATGGAAAAACAAGTCTCTGGCAAGTGGCACAGAGCCACTTATCGTAAAAGGGGATCCAGTTTCTGTATCCCTAGGATACGATGATAATAATGATATAGCCTTCTCTGGATATGTAACCCAGCTCGTACCACAGATTCCTGCAATAGTGCACTGCGAGAATGACATGTATTTACTTAAGCAACAGACAATCACACGATCATACGAAGATGTCACACTACATCATTTGTTGACAGATATATTATTCGGTATTTCATTTGAGGCTCCAGATGTACGTCTGGGGCCTTTCCGAATAAACAAAGCGACACCAGCCCAGGTGCTATCAACGATTAAGGAAACCTATTATCTCAAGTCATTTTTTAGAGACGGAAAACTGTATGTAGGATTAGCCTTCTGGCCAGAGTTGCAAAAGAAACACAAAATTCAGTTTAACCTACATGTAGTAGAACATGATTTGATCTACCAGCGATCAGAAGACACTAAAATTAAGCTCAAGGCAATTGTCATCGAAAAGGATAATACTAAGACAGAGTACGACTACGGAGATAAGGAAGGAGAACAGCGTACACTACATTATTATGATATGTCCAAAGAAGAGATTGACCATATAGCAAGTGAGCAGCTTGAACGTCTTAAATTCACAGGCTACAGAGGCGATTTGACAATATTCGGCAAACCATTTATTCAGCACGGTGATATTGTGACCATCACAGATCCAGACTATCCAGAAAGAGCTGGTGACTATGTTGTAAAATCAGTAACAAGAACATTTGGAACAGAAGGTTACAGACAGACCATAACACCTGATATAAAAATAGCATGAGTATAAGAAAAGCCATACAAGAATTAGCCACTAAATCACAGGAAGAACTATACAGTGTACTTGCAGAAGTGTTATCAGTAGACAAGGAAAAACGCACGATACATGCAAGGCCTATAAATGGAGATGCTGAGGTGTATGATGCACGTCTGCAATCTTCCTTGTCACGCAATATAGGGATGGTGCAATTCCCTAGGCAAGGAACTTATGTAATACTATCATTTATAAGCAAGACGGTGTCTGTAGTAATTTGTACAGAGGATATAGAAGAAAGCATCCTTAAGATTGGAGATCAAGAGATCAGGTTAAACAGTGAAGGAGTGGCTATTAAGAACACTACAGCAGATCTTTCTATGGTAATGAATGATTTGGCAGATACGTTCAAGAGCACTCTTAAGTTATTGGAAACTTTTAGAGTGATTTGCGCTTCACCAGGAAGTCCGTCTGCAAGTGTGTTCCCCTCGACTATTGCACAACTAAAAGCTGAGGCCCTTAAAGTAGACAAATTCAAACAACAAATTAACACCATAATAACAGAGTACTAATGAGATCAGATATACTTTTCGGAGCTGTAGAAGGAGATTATGACCTGTTGGTCAATGGAGGTGACTTTGTTATAGGACCAAGTGACATTCAACACGTCAGACACATAATAGAGGCAGAGCAAGGAAATTACAAGCAGCATCCTTTAATAGGCGTAGGTGTCAGAAAGATGTTAGGAGGATGTTTGGGACAGCTAGAAAAAAGAATAATAAGAGTACAGCTTAAATCAGACCAATACCAACCATCAGAACTACAAGTAAATGAGACAGGAATAGCAGTAAAATTATGACAAGAACAATCAGAACATTACCAGGTCAGACATTATTTGACATAGCACTCCAGGAATACGGAAGCATGGATGGAATAGAATGTCTGGTGCTTGATAACATAGCTGACTTGTTTCCAGAAGAAGCAGATATCATCATTTCTAAAGATCCTATCAATGAGCGATTTGCAGAGATATTTACAAACCTTAAACCAACTAGCGAATAATGGCACGATCAATACTCAATATATACGATGCAATCATTGAAGAAAAAAACACCAGGTCTTCTCTAGAAGGACTTGCGCCACCTAACGAAACTAGCACTCAGTTATTAGAAGATCTGAATAGTAACAGTAAGGTGGCTGTATGGAGATTGTGGGCTTATATAACAGCAGTGGCCATACATGTACATGAGGTGTTTTGGGATGCCTTTAAAATTGATATTGAGACCATAGCTAGTAAAGCTCCAGCAGGTACATCTGCTTGGTATCAGAAAAAGATTTTAGAATTTCAGCTAGGAGATAATCTAGAGTATTTGGACACTCAATATGTCTACAATCCCATTGACACAACAAAGCGTATAATTACCAGAGCTGCGATAACAGAAAGAGGCAATGGCCTTGTAATTGCTAAAGTAGCGCAAGGAACTCAGGGATCGCTTATACCACTTACAACAAGTGAGCAAGATGCCTTATCTGCATACATTTTTAAGATTAAGTTTGCTGGTACCAGGATAGTAGTTTTTAGTGGGACTGCTGATGAGCTTACTATGAATTATGATATCTACTACGATCCAATTATACAAGAGGATGTACTAAAGGAAAACCTGACCAATGCTATTAATAAATTCCTTAATGAGGATTTACCTTTTAATGGAGAGCTAAGCGTGACAAGATTTACAGATGTACTACAGCAAGTAGATGGTGTGCTAGACCCTATATTTTTATCAGGATCTTCTAAGCAAGGATCAGACACTGAGGATTTTACTGTCAGTAATATACCAGCAGCAGGATATTATGTCTTAGCAGATGATATAGAAAATATGTTCAACTTCATTCAAAAAGTATAACAATGAATTGGAGCATAGACATACTAAAGCTTGCTGTTTCACTGATACCCTTCTTTCTTAGGAACTTAAAAGGAGGCTTGTCATGGATCACAGAAGGCGAAGTGATCTGGGTAACAGAAAGCGTAAATGCTTGGGGAGGTGGAGGATCTAGCAGGCATATAGATTGGATAAACGCTATTTTAACCCCAATTAAACAGCTTAACAATGCCGTTGTAAGCTATGCTAATCAAGTATACTACAGGCTAAGCATAACAGGACAAGTGATCTACCTAGAGCATTATCTTAATGATCTGTACGATAAAGTAGAAAGAAGGATATACATTTCAGAAGATCAAATTCTACTGCCACCGTTCCTATTTAATAAAGAAGATGACGAAGACCCCTGGTACATCGAAGGAGATGATTATTTATACAATCAAGCAGACTATACAGGTAACAGCTTTATTATAAATGTGCCTAATGCACTTCCACTTACTCAGACATTAACTAATCAGATATCTAAGTCCACTAATCAATATAAGCAGGCTGGAGTATCATATACGATCGTAAACTACTAATCATGAAAAAACTAATTATACCTAGTAACGGAATGCCATTTCAGGGTGATGATCTCACCTACCTAACAAATGGAATGGTTGAAGCGTTAGAAGCGACAGTACACCCATTCCTAAAGGATGGCCACATAATTCTATCAGGAATAACATCTACACTTGAGAACGATGGCACTACTACTCTTAGTCCTGGATGGATTGTAATCGATAATGAGATCATGGAGTTTGACGGAGGAAATATATCAGGAGGAGACCTAACGCAATATAGTCTCAAAAAACAAGTCACTTATGATCCTCTTGGGAATGAAGTATTTGCAGACAACATAGAGAGAGACACCTATGAGATCGTAAAGGCTGCAATAGTATTTGGAGAAGAAGGAGGAGTGGTAGTGAGCGAGTTATCCAGCTACAGATTAAATCTACAGCCCGAGATTAAGTATACCTTGGTAGAAGATGATAATAATAAACTGTATGCTAGGAAAATTGGCAATCATGTGTTTATACATGGCACTCTAACTAACAATGATCCTGATTTACCTGTATTAAATGGGTTTAATGTACTTCCTAACGAGTTTAGACCTTTAGAGGGATTGTTGATACAGGAGCCGTTTAATACGGAGAATGAGGTGTCACCAATCATCACATTTGCTATACCTACCAGTGGAGTGGTCAGTATTTTCATTAAAAATGGTCTGCCTGATCCTATGCCTATTAATCAGATTAACTATTTCGTAGATTGATTTTAAGCGTGTGAAAAATGTACTTTTCGTTTTGAATTAGTGTACTTTTCGTTTTGGCGGATATACATAATCGACTTTAAGGCGTCGGGCGGAAGACGATTTAAAGTTGCTAACAACAATATCAGCTGTTTGCACGAGTGCATATACTTGCTCTAATGCCTCTTCCTCCTCTAAGTCCAAAAATAGATGCTCTTTTTTATAATTAATAGAATGAAAATATGCACTAGCGTTTGACGCCTCCTCTTCGATAGCTAGTTTCCATGATCTTGTTACATCTCCCCCATTTGGAGACTCTATTTTGATGACACGTGCTCCTAGCTCAGCAAAAAACATCCCTACGGCAGGTCCAGCTAATACTGTGGCAAGTTCAATAACTACCAAATCCTTAAAAATATCGTTGGGGTATGTCATATTGTAAAAGTAAATAGAACTGATTGAAAATGACTATCCTATGTATTTAAAAGATTGCTGAGTGCTAAAAATAATTCTTATTATCTTGAAGCTTTTGATATTCTTATCACCTGATAATTATTAAATTCTACAAAAATGAAGCGGATCGTATTTTTAACTGGAGCAGGAATGAGCGCAGAGAGTGGCATAAAAACATTTCGAGATGCGGATGGATTATGGGAGGGACATGATGTCATGGAAGTTGCTAGCCCTGAGGGTTTCGCTAAAGACCCGGCACTCGTCCTCGATTTTTACAACCAACGTAGAAGACAATTATTAGAGGTAGTTCCCAATGCAGGACATACATCCATTGCAAAACTTGAAAAAAATTTCGCTGTGGATGTTGTCACTCAAAATGTCGATGATTTACACGAGCGTGCTGGCAGCAGCAAAGTTCTACATTTACATGGTGAATTATTAAAAGTACGGAGTACTGGTAATTCTGGGGATGTGCAAGTGTGGAAAAAAGATCTTAACCTTGGAGATGTTTGTGCACTTGGCCACCAGATAAGACCACATATCGTTTGGTTTGGAGAAGCAGTGCCTGCGCTTGAAACGGCTGCTGCACTCGTTGCTCAAGCTGATATCGTTGTTATCGTTGGGACTTCAATGCAAGTATATCCTGCAGCATCTCTTATATCGTATGCGCAACGCAGTATTCCAAAATACTACATTGACCCAAAACCTAAAATTTCTTACGAGATTACCACAGCGTTGAATATGGAAATTATTGAGGCCACTGCTACCGATGGGATGCAGTTATTAACTGAAAAACTCCTTTCTTAATTTAGAAATATTAGTACAATTGCTAACAGAGCAGGAATTGCCTGCACAAAGAGTATTTTCTTATCCACCGTCGCAGCTCCATATATTCCCGCAATCGCTACACAAGCCAAGAAGAACAAAGCTACATTTTGACTCCATTCTACATTCCCAATCACTAAGCTCCAGATAAGTCCAGCTGCAAGAAACCCATTGTACAAGCCTTGATTTGCTGCCATTGCTTTTGTAGGCGTAAATAAATCTTTAGGAAATGACCTAAATACTTTTCTCCCTTTGGTTTCCCAGGCGAACATTTCAAAATAAAGGAAGTATAGATGGAGGACTGCAATGAATCCAATGAGTATTTTAATAAGAAGGTCCATATATTGACATTATGAATTTAAAGGAATTGTGTAAATAGTAACATAATGAACATTGGGAGTTTTTAAATAATCTGCTTTTCTATCACTTAGTTATTACTATCTCTTTGTAAATCATCTTATCTGTGTCCAAGTCATGTAACCTTAAAAAGTAGACACCCGCATCCAATAAACGCACATCAATACTCTTAACAAGCCCAGAATTCAATACTCTTCTACCCTTTGCATCAATAACAGCAACTGAATAATTATTTCCATTCACATACTCAAGATTTATGATATCTGTTGCAGGATTAGGAAATATGTTTAGTTCACTTTGTACTGGATCAACTAAGGATGTAGAAGTTGAATCTGTCCATGTGCAAAGAAGGACAGCATCATCTTTAGGATCAAAACAAGCACTGCCAGAATGTATTCCTGAAGGCTGGAGATTCACATTCACACAGTGAAATCCCTGTCCATCATTATCTTCTTGTGAAGAATCATCTAATGATATAAAGTCAACGTTAAATTCATATACTCCTGTTGGTATTGAAGCTGTTTGGCTTAAAAAAGCGCAACCTAAAAATTCATTCTCTTCAAAAAAATCTGCACCGGTCCCATAAATACCATCTACTTGCTTCAAGTATGTTTGTTGGTAACATATTGAGATACTTTCACCCCCATTTGCATTCAGAGGTATTTCTTCACCAAAGTTTGTATAGGTGAACGTTAATGTCGTCATCCCTCCCACTCCGGGGATAGGATTAGCTGGATCAAAACTTATATCACCGGGAAATCCTAGGTTGTAACATTGGCTTGTGATACTGCCGCTTGCAAGAAGGATTACGATAAGACAAAGAAGAATTCTATTTACCATGCTTAGATTTTACATTGAAGGTTTGCTAAATTATGCATTCTTATGCGGTTTGTGTGTACATACTTGAACACTTTTAGTTCTACAATTGGAAGTCCATTAGAAAAAGGTCTTCCAAACCAATGAAAGACCTTAACTAAATTACAGAGTGCTAGTGCTATTCAGTTTAATCTTCTTAAGCACAATTATCATCTAAATGCTGCATCCCTACAAATGCAATGTCATCTATTATTCAACTGTATATTCTACAACGACAAGAATATCTTGAATTTTTTCTCGATCAAAAGCTGGTGTAATTCCACCGGCTGCTGGTGGTGCTAAATCGCCAGAGGCTTCTACAGAAACCGTATGATCTGTAAGCAAATTGTTGCCAAGTGAATTTCCTAAATCTTTCTCAAAGACCAGTGACATATTTGCATCTTGCGTAAAGCCTTCAATTGTATCGCCATTGACCTTCAACTTTACTCCTGCAATTGTTTGTCCTTCTGGGACAACAAGAAGCATTTTTGAGTTTTGAATCTTAATGGTTCTTCCATTATAAAATATTTGAAAATGCTTAGACTCAATTGATAGGGCTAAGTCTTGGTCAACTGGACTATTAATTAATCGATGAAAGTCATTTGAAAATTCTTGGCGCATGCTAAATACTCTATGCAAACTATTGTTCTTCAAAGTATTGGCAATAGTACCCTCTACAGCTGCATTTTGCTCTTCTACTTTATCTTTAAGCAATCCATCATATTCCGCTGTATATGAAACATGAATTATAACATCGTTTATTGTGTTATAATCAAATTGTCTAAAATTCTTTGGTAATGATAACTTCCAAGAACTTATCGTTCCGGCTCCTTCAAAAGGCATATATCGCTCGTCTCTGAAGTTGAGCTGAAAAACACCAGCATCATTCTGCGCAGTACTTGTAGCGATGCTTGTCGTTCTTGACTTTGGTATCTCCATTAACTCAGCAGCTCCTAATTTAGGATTCATACGAATGAAGCTACTATCCAAAGAAAGAGATGCACTTACATTCACATACGGTCCAGTAACGGATGGTATTGACAGTCTTACGGCTTTAATTTTCCGCTTATAGTGCCCTGGATAAAACATATCAAAGAAAAGCTCTGGAATTTCAAAATTACATTCACCAGTTTGCTTAAGTTCTATCAATGCATTCGGATTAATTTGTGTAATGGAAAACGCTTGATCTATCTCATGACTTCTGTAATTAGTTTCGAGATATTTCTTCTCCATCATTTGCAGCGATAGGAGTAATTTATCTCCAGCTAATAAGCCAGCTTTTGAAGAATCGAAATTGCTACTCGAAATATAAATATTACTATCATCTCTTTCAAACTTATATGCCTGCTCTGCTAATCTAGCAATGGCCATTGCATTGTTATAAGCCTCCTTATATAATTGTTGCATAGAAGATGACAACCAAGTAAACAGTCCGAGATTGGTAAATTTGTCTCCATAGAATTCTATCATCTCATCCATATTTTGGATTTGTTGATTATGAATCGTTTGTTTTTCTATCAAGACATCTCTACTAATTTCAGCCATAGTTAGTCCAATTTCTGCTTGTGTAAGCTGGAACTCTAATCCATCTCTTTTGTGTTTCCACCCTTCCCTTCTTCTCTCGTATCCAGCTTCCATTCCCATGGACTTAGCAACATTGCTTGTGACTGCTGCAAAATCTTTCATAACGCCTGACCATGAGTCTGCGCTGTTACCTAACTGTTTGCCACCATATTTTAGCGAAAATGGTGATCCTAACTCAGGAATCAAATGTGAAATCCCTGCGAGTGTATCTAGTAAACCAGCTCCTCCGTGTAAAACAGACGTAGCATGGGTACTTATTCTCTGCGCCCACTCCCAAGCAATGAGATCTGTCGAAATAAGGGAATCATAATGTCCAATTTCATACTGCAATGATGCAATCTTATCTTGAGCTCTACTTACATTATTTATTGCAGATTCTATTTCGAATTCACGCGTTTTGTTTGATAACTCAAGAATATTTACTTGCTGAGTCATCCTAAGCATATTTAGCTCTTCTGCATCTCTTTTTCCCATAGCACCTAATAAAGATGAACCAAAAGACTGCACAACGGAAGTAAACGCTTTTGCTTTTTCCAAAATATACTCAAACCTGTATGGTGGTAAATTTCCTGCAATAGAACTTAAAATTTCATCTAATGAAAGTCCTGCCGCTTTTCCACGCACTAATACTCTCGGATCTATTTCTGGAGCAAATAACGCAAGTTGCCTCACCTGCCCATCTATATTCATACAGTTTCTGATCTTAAATAATCTATCACCGACTCTATCAAAGTATCCAAGCAAGTCTTTGTTACCAGGTATACAAAATACAGGTGAAATTTGCTTTAAAAAACTAATCGAAAATGAAGGGACTAACCAAGGTCTATTTACATAAGGATTTGGTTTTGCCCATTTTAGAGTCATATTGGTTCCTCTAGAAAATTTACCTGTGAATGCATCTTCAGGTGCTTTTGTAGTGATGGAAGGGACACCATATTCTATACCTAACTTAGTAGGTTTAATAATATCACCATCCGTCACTATGAGTTTATCCAAAGTTAAATCTGAAGCAATAGCTGCAACTGGTTTGACCCTCCTAGATTTTGCTTTGATATTGGTGATCGCTTTATTATTCGCAAGAGCAATTGCATGCCTTCCGACAGTAAAACTGTCCTTCGTGAATTTCGGTTTATTTGGCGAAGGCACAAAAATGTAATTTTCTATCTCTGTTAAAAACTCCGTGCCCTGCCCTAAATGTGGCAATATCTTTTCATACGTCTTCGGTATTACTTTTCCTTCCCCGCAATCACCTAACTGTGCTGGTTTATCTCCAAGAATTTCTTTGGCGACAATGTAGAGTAATGTTGCCTCATTGACTGACTCCATTGTATCTAAAGAGAATAATTGATCCCCCCAATCCAATAAATTATCAATGTATTTCATCACAATACTCTTCTGGTAAGCACTCAATCGTAAACGTGCAATAGCATGTGGATTAAATGGATCCTTCTTGTACGCTTCTATCGCTGTAGTATCTTCCAATTGCGTTCTGAGCGATTCTATGTCAAGATTTCTAAACTCCAAATACTGCCAATTTCTATCTAGCTCTAATTTCTTTTTCTCTTCTACGGATAAACCCGGAGCAGAGAGATCAATGTGTTCGTTACTTGTTGGATTGAAGATATAGTGATACCATTTTTGAGCCTCTTCGTATTTTCCTTGACTATTCAAATGGTTGGCCAACAAAAATGGTATGTGAAAAAAAATCTCTCGGTAGTAAACACCATACGGACCTGTATAATCAATTTTATCTGTAACTGTTTTATTTGTAACAAAACTATTTACCAAAGTTATTGGAGCATTTTCTTCTTTCAATGCCTTTTGGGTCTCTATACTGAGCATATGATCTACTCCACTTGTAAATAATGTCCTAGTGAGAGTTTCACTTAGTGTAGTCCCTAATCTTGAAAGAAAGAAGGTATCACCCGCTAATGCACTCCCCTTCATATATAGTAGATCTCCAGATACGTCTAAAACTGCATCCGCATATGCACCATTCACAACCTGCACTTCTGTTCCTGTGCGTAACCGAGCAATTCTATTTCCACTAATATATGTGGATGGATAAGATTGGTCTATTACATTTTCGGACCAATGCCTGTTCATGATATCATCTGATTTCGGCACATTTGTTATTAATGCATTATGTGCATATTGATCAAAGTAGAGAGAAGATGGTGATGTTCCTTTATATAAATCATCTCCATTCTTATTGAATATTTTGGATTGCTCTGGTGTTGTTAAAGTAATTGATTCTCTACCATCTACTGACCTAACACCAGCCTGATGTAAACTCAAATTATAAAAATCCAAAGTGGAACGCATTTGATATCCTGCGCCAGATAAAATGAGTCTATTATTACAATCCACTGTTGGGAATATTTGATTCCACATGAAATCATCTAGAGTGTATTCATCAACGGGACCATGATGTGGTTCAGTATCATATCTAGGCGTTCTTAAATCTATAATTTCATCTGTCAAGTTATTGAAATTGAAAAATGGAAAGTTCACCATTAATGCATCCAAAAAGGCCTGTCTTTCAGCATTTTCAGCCAGTGGATCATGTATCACCCCATTTCCAGAGAAAGGATACATATCCTTAGCAGAAAGTTTCTGCACAGGTGACCAAGTTTGATCAAGATTAAGTGTGGTAAATTCAATTTCAAACTTATGATCATAGCCTGTGAAAATCGATCTATTATCGTCGAAGATTGTTTTTGCCAAGGTTGTTACTCTTAACCAGAATAAAAACAACCTTCCGTTATAAATGATAGGTGCGACCTTCCGTACTGGAATTTGAACCTTAATCTCATTCCACGGATTCCAAACAGTTCCTTTGGAGGATGTATCTGTTTCCGCATAATAAATATTCTCTACTGTACGATAATAATAACGAATTGGATCACTTGAACTCACTCCAAATAAGTGTAGCACATCTGTTTTTGTATCCTCATCTTTTTGATGGAAAGATCCAGCAATTTTTAAATGTCCCAGATCATCAAATCCGCGCATGTATTTTCCGTAAGCTGCCAAAACTGTATCTTCATTTACATCATCTTGAAGTAGCTCATTTTCTAACTCTTCAAATAATGGTGACTTATTGTCCCTCAGATCTGGTTCAATGTAATTTTCAGGATAAAGAAACACCTTCCGATTTGCTTCCCAAACTCTATAATTCTTCCTCCAATCCCATTCATCTAATGGGAATACCTCATAATCTTCATCATTTGGATCATCAGGATTAACCATTAGATTAACTCTTCCTGCAGTCCCTGGATCTTTGGAATCCTGTTCTAAGTTGAGTAATATTCTGTGTAGGTAAAGTTGCAAACTCATAGTAGCAGCGACCAATCTTGATGTTCTAGCACAACCTTCTAGCTCTGTATCAATTAAGAAGTAATGGAACAGATCATTTTCATCCTTGAATTCTGGAAATCCTGATCTGATTAAATACGTACTGAGTGCAGACCGTTTCTGCGACCTTAGACTGTCCTGATACGCTTCTAATTTTTCTGCCCTCTCCTCTACAGTTTTGTACTTCGTTCGAAATGCAGCCAAAACTACATTTACCCCTTCAGCTAGGACATCATATTCGTTTGATGTCAGTTTTTGCATATCCAATGCTCCAACACCTAAGCTTGAAGAAAGGTCAGCGAAATCTTTTAATGCATTTAATGATGAAATCGCATCATTTTGATTTGGTATATTACCATGCAACGTACTTAAAATACTTTCTTCAGTAGATAGTACATTTGCTAGTTTTGACTGATCCACAGTAGCGTATTGCTGAGGAACTGTAAAGCCCAACAGGGTTTCAGACAGAACATCAACATTCATTGTTCCATCATCTAGTTTCACTAAAAAGTCAAGCAATGACGTCAACTTTATTACGTCTTCTAAATCAAGTGTGTCAAAATCATTTATTGTAAATAGAGTAGGATTTGCAATTATAAAATCTAATACATCACTATCAAACTTCGTGTCTCTAAACATCAGATTTAATGGCAATATTTTCTCAACAGCATTCTTGATACTTGTTGGAGCTAATGCCTCATCTGCTAATTCGTCTGCAAACGTATCATCATCTAAATCTATTCCGAGTGCAATAATCAATTTATTCACATTTGTCTCAGAGATATCCAAGTTACTTGCAAGCTGAAACGGAATAAGGTACGATGGATGATATAAATTGAGTACATCTCTTAATTCCACTTCTGCTCTTGTAATGCCAGCCGGTACAACAATAGCATTGCTAGGATCAAAATCTGATTTCAATTGGAAGTTTGTCCCATCCGCTGCTAATTGGATAACATTACTGTTAGCTGCAATCAAAGCTTTAGACTGTGCTTCCGTGACGTCATCAAAATAAGCAAATACGGTATCCGCAAATATAAGAGCTTCCGAACTTCTAATTCCATTCAACACATTCTCTACAATTACATCCACTTCTGGATATGCTGAATTGTCCATGACATTTCCGCTTTCTATTATAAAGTGTAAGTCATCCAATGTCCAATTATTCTGATCTGACCATGCGTGGAATTGCACAACTGAATCTATATGTGCTAACTCTTCAATATAATTATTCGGAAGTTCTGGGAGTAATTGAGCTAATTGGAATAACTCTTGTATTCCAATCCCTAACTGCTGTGCCACCTTAGAATGCCTATAGAGTAAACTTAAATTTTTAATACTCAATAAAAATCCTCGTTCAGACTCAGTTGCTGAATCTATATCTGCAATACCTAAAGGTGTCGCTAGATTTTGAATAAGCACTAAAACATCAGCATCCGATAATTCCAATCCTGACATCAAACGTGCGGATGTAAATTCTGCAGGAGCTGTACTATTATCAAGAACCAATGCACTATGCACAAAGTTTACACCTGGCTTAGGGTAGGTCCCATTGAGGTCCACATCATCTGCATGATTAAACAATGTATTTAAAAGCGTTTCAGAATCTTCTTCTAATTCTATATTTGGAATGTCACCCCAAACTGCACACATTTCTTCTACCTTTAGGGATAACAGTTCTTTAAGCTGAATAAAACGGCTTAGTACGTTCACAGCTTTTTCGTCTATTTTATTAGTCACTCCGACTGCAAAAAGTGTTTGGATAACTAATTCAAATTCAGGAATAGTCCAGTCTGTTCTCTTCCATAACCGAACAAAGCGATGCATTTTGTCGAGGGAATCTGTCGTTAGATTGTTTATCCGTTCAATATCATTTTGTACACTATCAGATGATATTTTGCCTCCTACAATTTTTATTGATCCAGTAGGATTTATAAACTTGCTACTTAACAATTGATCTAACTCCGCTCTGCTAACAGGTATATTTTTAACAAGTAACTGCGCATCGAACGCTTTTATCTTATTAGATGCGACTGTAAAATTGATATCGTACACCTTTCTTAAGAAACTAATACCAGATTCTTTCTTTACAATTAACTCATAGGCCTTGTCAGAAAGATTAAAGTATGCTTGTGCCTGTAAAGGCTCGGACAAACCAAACATCTTTGCAAAGTCATTTCTGGTCAATTCAAAGTGCTTTAAATAAGTTTCTACTGAACTCATTGGTAGGTGGAATGGTTGGCTAAAGGAATTTACGCGTGACTTCCAATTCCCAGGTTTTTCCAATGCTATTTCATTCTTGTAGACAAAGACTTCTAAGGCAGGTCTATCACTAAGGTCTCCTGCAAATCCTTTCTTCTTCGCTATATACGCTTCTAATATTTCATTGATTATATCTAGGTATGGAACCAATGTAGATGTATTTTCACATGTAAGTGGCAAGGACCACAGATCAGGGCGTCTCACTTTTAGATTCAATACATGATTTTCTTTATCTCCAGTAAAATGCTTATCTGTAACATACTGTTGTACAAATTGCATGAGGTCAACAAAATATGCTGCGGGAGAGTAGATTGAACTGCAATGCTCACAGTCACAAAATGCCATAGAACCAAATAGATCATCATAACCAGGAATGTCTCTCAAATAATCCTTTATGGAAGGTCCTATATTCCCAACATTCATCCAACCAAAGCTACCTGTCATGACATCCAGAACAGACCCCATTATCCCAGAACTTCGCACGATCATTTGGTATGCTCTGTCAAAATAATTTGTAGCAGTTGTGTAATCAAATTTACTGTTTGTCATAAATTCATTAAACGTCCCTGATGTAATGTGAAATGCGGATGGATATCCTGTTGCAATCATTTGAGTAGTTGCTTCTACATCTTCAGTAATAGCATAGACTCTTTGATAAGTCTTTGCTGTATCCATTACTTGGACTTTTTCTTTTTTTGAAAGGCCTGTAAAGTCTAACTTAGACACATCCTTACTATCATGTTTAAAGTCTATCGACAATAGATTTACTTCTTTGTTATTTTCAAGAAATTTATCATGAATATTAATTGCGGAAGTTATTTCTTTCGCTCTTTTTGCTGGAGTTTTTGAAATATCATTTGCGATTTTCTCCAAACCAAACCCGTGATAACTATTAATCACACCATTGAGCTCATCAAAAGCTGCATTCATTTTTTTCTGATCAGAACTAGAAAGGGATTCAGTGTTTAATCGTCGAAAGGACTGAGGTCCATAGACAGATTTATTTTTTTGGAAAAGTTTTTTGGTGGTATTTAAATGTTTAGTTATAGCACTCTGTGGTAAGGTCTTTTTTTGTTGCTTAAGTGCTATATTTGGGTATAGTGTTTCTAATTTTTTAAACAACAATTCTGCATAATCGTCTGCTGTAACATCTTTGGCTAATTTTACTTTTGCATCCTTGATAATTTTCTTCCATCCAGCTCTATCAACACCCACTAGATCTTGTAATGACTTTGGTTTTTTGACTTTGGCAACATGCTCTGTAAGATCTAAATGTTCATCAAAGAGACTGTGGAGATTAGAGCTTAAGCCTAAATTTTGAGCCTCCTTTTTGGTCAATACTTTTTTCTTAACAAGTTCCTTCAAACGATTCTCCGACAAATCTTTTGCCTCAATATTTAGATTCAGGGCTTTATTGACTTTTGCCTCAGAAATCCCTGCAATGTCTGTAAGTCTAAACAGCTTGCCTTTTTCTAAATCCGAATAAAACGCTGGATTCATACTGATAGGCAAATCTGGTTGCAACACCGCTTCAATTCCTCCTAAGGGCTTAAGAGACTCTATTTCAGAAGTGATTTTTTTTTTCGTTTTATCTGAAATAGCATTCATATCCAACTTTGCACTAATCAATGTTGAGAAGCTCGTTACCCCAATCGTAGTAGGTTTGAAGTCAATGCTTTTAAATGCTGTTCTTATTTCAGGAGATGCCTTTTTCAAGGTTTTCTCAAGCTTTATTTTAGCGCTGTTGGAAGCGGTTACGTTTAACTTTTTATGAAGGGCGGGTTTCTTTGCTTTTATCTTTTTAGGAGATAAATCAGAAAGCCTGGTAAGTTGAATGAAGTCGTTCTTTTTCATTATAAATTAGTTTAAATGTTAAGACTTTATATGTTCTATGATTTAATGATTGGTTGTATTTAATTAAGGGCTCGAGGAATCATCATCTGAAGAATCTGAAGTAGCGTACCAAATGCCCGCAGCTCCACCTCCAATCACTGTAGTTACTCTTAATGCTTCCAGGGCTAAACCTTTCGTGGTTAATTTGTAAACTGAACCTGAATCTACATGCCTTATAATCCATCCAAATCCAGATCTAAAGGTTCCAGATCCAACTGTCTGAGCAAGCCCCTCTTCTGTAAATCTTAGTAATTGAGATTTCCAATACGCAGAATGCCCAATATTTTGTCTAAATCTCGCTAAAGCACTGTTTCCTAATGGAGTAAAAAACCTATGTGTTCCTTCGTGCATCAATGTAGTCATGAATTGCGAAGAACCAGGCACTAATCTTTGCGCCATTGTTATAGCTCCAGATGCAGATGTTCCACCAAGATCTGTCATAACTGCTCTTGCATATGGAATATTTGGGTTTCTACCAAACATTATTCTTCGCATAATTCTCACAGGAATACTAGCTGCTCCAGATGAACTTGCACCTGAGGCTGCCATGGCTTTTGCTGCAGCTGGGTTTCTTGTCAACATTCGAGCGATCAACCCTCTCCCTCTCTGGACCAATGCTCTCATACCAGCGCGTGTTGGCAACCTACGCACAACTGCAGTTAATGCACGACGCCCTAAAGCGCTCACACCTTTTATTGCAGCTGTGGCCGCTAGTTTTGCCCCCATCAGAGCTTTGCCGATTGGGATTACAGTTGTTATAACAGTTGCTGCAATGTACACACCTTGAATAGTTCTTCGCACCCACATTGGTGGTCTCCAACCAAGAAGATCCATTCCCCCTGGAATTCCTCCTGCCTCACCATTCGGGTTATCACTCCCAAACTCTAGATTAAAATACCCAGCTACTGTGGTTAAATCATCCATCCAGTTTGATCTTGGATCCCCTTGCTGTTGTTCTTGCCCGTTTCCTCCATCTTGTGAACCGTTACTATCTGAATCACCACTGTGTTCCCCAGAAGTATTTCCGCCATCACCAGTTCCAGAAGGAGCATTCATATCATCTGTTGTCATTGTACCTTCCTCACTTCCATGAATGGACCCTTGCGCGTTACCAGTTGCCGCCCCTTGATCAGAGCCTGCTCCTTGTGATGTTCCACCGCCTTGAGTTGCAGTACCACCAGCTCCAGGTGCTGTACCTGTTGCATTTGGATTTGTTCCTGTACCTCTTCCCGAAGAACCTCGGTTAGAGCTTCCTGTATTAGATCCTGTTCTACTTCCATTAGTATTTCCAGTCCCTGTCCCAGGATTACTTCCGCTTGTTCCTGTACCTCCTGCTCGGCCTCCTGGTGTAGTTCCATTTCCTGTGCCATCTCCGGTTCCATTCCCCCTGCCAGTTCCTTGCCCATTGCCTCCCGACTGATTGCCTGGTGTTGTAGTTTCATCTGTTCCTCCGCCACCTGTTCCGGTTCCTTGTGTTCCAGAACCAGTGCCTGTCCCAATTTCTCCTGTTCCCCCTGTACCACTATCATCTTCACCTGAATCTCCAGAGTCCTGACTTGTTTCATCATCGGAAGATTCTTCACCTGTGTTCTCTGTTTCATCTTCGTTGTTCCCTGTCTCTCCGTCATTATTCTCGCTCTCATTCTCATCTGTACCCCCTGTACCCTGCTGCGTAACTCCTTGCATGCCTTCCGTCATGATGCTCAACAGTGACATTATACTATCTGCGCGTTCTTCCGACATACCTGTATCTCGAAATTCTTGCCACTTGGGATCTGCTCTCAAGTTTATGAGTCTTCCCTGCGGACTGGCTTCCCAACTTCCATTCACAAAGCGCATTTGATCAGGATTAGGTTCTACAAGTCTGTAACCATGCCTAGAAGCAAATGCTTGACGTTGCGCAAACGTAGATCTTGCTGTCAATCTATCTCCAGGAGTACCAGGGATAACAAGTTTACTTTGCAAACCATTCGGGTCCACTAAATTGATAGGGTTATTATGTACAAAGGCATATAAATTTAATCCATCTTGTGCTCCTATAGGGTCTGCACTTAGCCAAGAACCTATCCAATGGGCATAGTATCTGTAACCATAATAGTAGAGTCCACTAAAGTCGTCACGTTCTTTTCCGGTATATCGATAATCTTTTATGTCTATTTCCCTATCTGATCTTCCTGCCATAAATGACGTTCCGCCAAAAGGAAAGTATTCTTCATAGGTGATAACATCTCCACTTGCATCCAGCTCCAATGCAGATGAACCTAAATGGTTATGTAATTGGTAGTGAATTTTATGCGTTCCTGGATTATCTGTTTCTCTTTGGGATGTATCAATCGTCCAGTTATGGATTAAAGCGATTTTATTTTGGCCGTCTGATACCTTTGATGTGGAACGCGAGAGTATTGTAGTCGTACCTCTTATAATCTTCTTAAATTCACATAAACCAAGGTAGGTCTTTTCCGTTATTTCTATTATGTTGTTTGTAGTATCAACAAGTTTTTGCGTAATTTTTTTGACCCGCATCCCATCATTATTATAGATGTAAATCTCTTCATCATTCGGTTGTGCTTGCGCTGACCTGTCTATGACAACTACTTTTTCTAACTGATTCTTATGGTTCCATACTATGTCTCTTAAATGTGCTTGGTAAATACAATTGCCATTTGCATCAAAACGTGATTCTGGGTTTGTGACATTAACGCCATTCAGATCTTTTTTACTGAGCGACCTGTTTGATGTAGCAGATGTCCAATTGTCTTTTGTCCAATTCTTTGTTGTCGCCTGATGTCCAACACTTACCCTATTACCACTTAAATCGTATGTATAACTCCGAGTATATCTTTCTACTGCTGCTGCATTATTTAAAGCAATGTGTCTTGTCCCTTTTTTCCAACTTACTGGAGTGTTCGCTTGATTCGCTCTATTTCTATAATCGTGTTTCTCTAATGCTTGGTGTACACGTCCAGTTGCTTGTGTCAATCTGTATAACGCATCATACGTATATTCAGAATGGCCAGAAACATTCATTCCAGTCATTATTTTCGGGCTCGCTGCACTATTTGATCTTGCAATATCATTTAGATGCACCAAATTTCCTACAGGATCATAATGGTACGAGATATCTTGGTAAACCTTACTAGTCCCTGATGTTCTTTGTGCCTTCAAACCTGCAAGCCTAAAGGTATTAGCATCATAATTGTAATTAATTGCAACATTATTTCCAAGCAATGACATACTACGCATACCCTTAGAATTATACTCAGCATCTTTTAAGATTTCTAGGTCTTGGATGGTGCCATCTGCTGAACTAAATAAAATTTTCTTCAATGAGCCGCCTTTCGAGAAGACAAACTTCCTAAGTGTACCATCAGCCAATTTCTGTAACTGCACTCTTCCCATCCCATCATATCGTTGTTCAGTGAGATGTGTATTTCCGTCCATACTTACTGCTGCAGGGTTCGTCCAATCTGGTTTGAGACTAGAAGCATCAATAATTTCTTTCGAAAGTTTCAATGGCATTCCGGCAGTATTGTTTTTAATTGCGATCTGGATTCCTGCCTGATCAAAATGACGCTCAGCAAGACCAACAATATTCTTTTCTTTGGCCTGCGTCACTGAAGCATCATCCCAATAGACGAACTTCTCAGTCATATGACTCATCCCTAGTGCTCCATTCACCTTTACGTGATCCACCCTTCTTAGGTTGTCGAGAACAAATTGTGTATGGACATTTCTTCCATCCCAAGTATGTATAAGTTGGTCGTTATAGTCGGCGAACGACCACTTTTCGCCAGAATCTATACTTTTTTCAAATACCAATCTACCTAGCATATCATACTTATATTCAAATGCCAGTAGTGTGCGTGCATCTTTTACTGCGACTGGAGCACCATTAATATCCAAGGTTTGCTCTTCTCTCCTCTCCGTCCCATCATTATTTTTCTCAATTGTAATTACATCACGCCCCATTGGATCTAGTATTGTAACAACTGGCGTATCCTTATGCTGCAATGCCTTATCTAAGGCCAAACGCTCAGGATCTGCGGTTGGCAGTATTTCTCTTACAGTTTTATAAATTGAATTTTCAACTGTATCATTTTGGTCAAAGACCTTTTGCTCCCAAGAACCATATTCTATCTCACTGAATGTAAGGTTTGGATACAAGGTTCTGAGCTGTCTACCGAACGCATCGTAGAATATCTGGGAAGAAACACCAAAGTGCGTAAGCTTTGTTTCGCTCTCATACGTATGCAGAGGACTAAAGTATGGTTCAAAGGTTTGGATTGGCAAGGCTTTATTATTGTAAATCGTATGGCCAGATACTAACCATCTTTCCACACTATCTTGCAATTCTACTTCACCAGATGCCAGGAGTACAATTTGTCCAGAACCATCTCTCTTTATAGCTGGGCCAGCTTCTACTTTCGACTTCTTTTGGATTGGTCTGCCTACGCCATCTGTATAACTGATCCCAATTCCTATTTCGCTTGCATTATCAACATTCCCAAAACCATCATGCATTAAATTCTCCCTAACCAGAGAAATTGCCCTTAATGGATTCCCCGTTGCTTGGAAATTTTCAAGATCATAATAGATAAAACTATTTGCCTTTTGTAAATATTTTGTAGGGTTACTCAATAGATTATCGAAGGATTCATCATTCTGTCTTACATATTGATCACTCAATTCTACCCCATAGGCCTGCGGAGTGTTCGCATCATCCAAGACAGTGCCTTTGTTGAAAGTAGCAACACTTACACCGAGTGCATCAAAAATAACCTCTGATATATTATCATTTTTGTCAATTTGCCTGAAGCTATCAACAACATTGTAATCTATGACTCCAGATTCTTTACTTCCATCTGGAAATATAATTTCGATTACATTTAGAAAATAAGGATCATACTTATACGTAGTAAATACTCCTGGTGCATGCTCCACTTTGTCCAAAATCGTGAATTCACTTTCAGCTCTAAAATGGTTTATTGCTGTTTGTTTCCACCAATAGCCATCTTTTTGTATGTAATTTCCTTCCAATGTATTCTGCTTCATTCCATTTGTGAGCTTCCCTCCATATACTCCAGCTGTGAAGTTGTCATTAAAACAAGCTTGCTCTTCGTGGTGCGCAACAATACGTTTACCCAACTGCCCTAGTGCCAACACATCATCCATCGCGTCGTTGTAGTAAAATGTACGCAAGAAAGAAATCAATCTTGCTTCTGTTGCAGCACCCGTGCCTAGTTGTTCGTCAAATTCTTTTGCGTTACTAATCCAGTTATCAAATTGTGACATGACATCAAGTCTAGAAACGAGTGTATTGACTGGATGACTTATTCCATTCAGCTCATAATCTTTCCCTTCGAGCAAGATTGTTGTATTATACTCTTCGATCGTATCCCTCGTCGCATAGTTATGAATGCTTGCTGTAATTATATCTTTCGATTGTGCAGCAACGGCTAAAGGATTAGCACGTCTCGCATAGGCTATACTCAGTTCTTTGGTTATTTCTCCATAAGGGTTGATTTCTACCGAAATGTGATGTTGAATTCTAGGGTCAGATGGATTCTGTTGGTAATCGTATGCTAAACTCTCCGAGAGGTAGGTGTACATTGAAATACCATCCTTTTCTGCACCTGGTTGGAGGTTTCTAATTACGTATGCATATTGGTTTACTTTTAATGCATGCTCCAGAATATCACCCTGTTCGTCCATAGCATACATTTCTTTGCGTATGATCTTGCCAGCTAGAGTTCTATATCCAAATTCAAATTCATGCAAATGAAGTGCATCCATTTGCTCAAAATTCTGAGGAACTAAAAATGCTTGTTTATCATCAGCAAGATAAAATTGCTTTTCACGATTCTTGTTCCAATTTACTGAACCACTATGATACCAAGTCTTGAGGCACGATGCTTGCACAAATTCACTAAAATCTACGATGGCAGGATTATCAATAATCTCCGTATCGTACTCTTCTACGAGTCCAAAGCAAATAAAGCGGCGTTGCCTACCATTATACTGTGCATTTCTATATTTAAATTCTGTAGAAAAGCTGTTGTTCGTAATTTTATCAAAAACTATTTTTTTGTTGACTACAGTGAAATGATTTGGGCAGTGGCTAATCCATGGATCATCTGAAGTTAGCATTTCTAGATAATGTTCAGCAGAGTATCCATATTCAAGTTTAACTTCGTTCCCCATGGAATTTTCCATAGAGGTTATTAGACCTGGTTTAATATTTGATGTGAGTTCCAGGTATTGAATAGATTCCTGATTACTATGATTAATTGAATTTGACCAAACAAGGCAAGGAGTTCCGTTCCCAAGGAAATCAAATATCTGAGCTCTACTTAAGTTATCCATGTAAGGAAGATTGCTAATAACCTCCCCTTCTAAAAACTGATTACCAGAGGCATTGTACCAATATCTGATTTCACCGTTTCCTAAATAAATCAGGTCAGATGTTCCCGTGCCATTTAGGTCATACAATCTTAATTTAGATGCGTCGAAATTATGACCAAACTCTATCATGGGAGCATTTTCCATCACGATAATCTCTCCATATTTTCCATTCCCTAGGTTCGGGTAGTATATGACTCTTCCATTTGCTATTTGGACTTGATCTAGTAAGCCATCTCCTGTCATATCTGCCAGTAAGAAATCAAGTTGAAGATCTGAACCAATTATCGGGCTGTAGGTATCGTCACTAGATTTGTTTTTATATATTTCTTGCGGCGCATCGAAGCCTTCTTCTCCATCAAATTTATAGAAGACAATTTTATCATCTCTATCAACAAGTAAATCTGGAAAACCATCAGAATTTAGATCTAAAAATTGTCCGTGGGCGACTTGTGGGATTCTTTTAAACGGTGTAAATCCGGTCCATTTTTGACTTGCTTTATCATAGGTGTAATGCCCAGCTGTTCTTCCTTGGAACGCATAAAGTTTTAAGTTACCATCGCGGTTATAATCTCCTAAAGTGTAGTTTCCTAAATTTGTTGATGGCTTATTTATTACAATTTCTTGGTCACCAAAATTCCCACCTCCTAAATTTCTTTTATAGTACCACGCAGATTTTGTATTCTTTAAAATTCCTGGCATACCATCACCAAATAAATCAATGAGTCTTGTCCCGCGATCATTTATACCTGCAGGCACGTTCTCGTTTGTATCTTTTACTGCAGGAGTGAATGAAGTTCCTATAATCGGTTTGGAATAGTTAAATGTAACTGGTGGAATTTGTTTGGATATATAAGTTCCAGTTCCGAGTTCCTTTCTTACACCGGTATAATGCACCTGCATCAAATTTGAACTGAGTGCATCTTTCTGATAGCCACATGATAAAAAGCCAGTCGCAGAAGGCTTGTTTGAAAGTTCTGCAAAATGATGGAATTGGATAATATGCTTACACAAACGATAAGTTCTTATTTCAAAAGCAGTTCCATATTGCGAGAATGGATCTGGCCTTAGATCCCACTGTTTCCCTGCAGCAGCTATATTTGAGTCAAATTTTGTTATATCATATTCTCCGTAGTCAAAGACTATTTCGAAACACCATTTATTATTTGCTGGTTTAGGAGCTTCTGATTTTAGTGCTACCGTATTTCCATATTGAATGCGTTCCGGATATTTTTGTGCAAATCCTGTTTGAGTGAACTTTTCCAGTCTACGGTTTTCGTAAGTAGTTTGAGAGTCTATTCCGGCTCCGTCCTCGCTTTTATATGTGTAGTGTATTGCATTCCCCTGTGCATCGTATTGATCTTCGATTAACCATTTAAATATTTTATGGTTATTTTCTGGGTCAATTATTCTACTTGTGTTATTACTTGCTTTCCCAAATACGGAAACTTGATTTTCTTTGGAACGTATTTTCCAGTGTACATCTAGATTGGATTTCTTTATCCATTTTTCTATTCTCGCAAAGGAGTCCTCCTGCTGCGCTCTATAGTAGTAGATAAAATATTCGGCTGTTTCTTCTATTTTCTGAACCCAGTCTTGTCCTGGTTTCTCTAAATGGGGCACTATTTTCTGAGATCCATTCAGAAGATACTTTTCATCTCCTTGATATTTGGGGATTCCTTTTGCTACATCCAAACAAATGAATGACAGTCCGCTGAGTGTCCAGCCTCGGCCAAATATGGAGTTTTTAAATGAAGAATTATAGTTTAGTGAGAGTGCAGGTTGGAAGCCATTTCTTGCTTCGCTTACTGGAATACCGACTGATCCTATCGCTGCTCCTGTGGATGAATCTACATCTAGGGCATAGGGAATCTGTATGTTCTGCAGGTTGTGCGTTGACATATAAGAAGTTTATAATGATTGACAAGTATTCTATTGTTACATCATTGGAAATGTAAATTGTTACCTATTCGTTATTAAAAAACTCAATAAGTAAATCGGATTAAGATTGTTTTTACAATAGTCTTAGGTTAGAATATAAACATATTAGGTGTTTCTTGCAAAAAAAATTGCATTAGCTTGCAAGTTGTATTCATAATCGGTAGAGATGAGTTCCAAAGCGGCGAGCCAACGCTTTTAAAACAAAAAGGGCTTAAGATATAATCCTAAGCCCTCCGATTTGTGTGTTAATGTGTCTGATCTTTAGCTACCGCACATGAGGCAGCCATCTTCCATTGTA
>Ga0209828_1000934_pt1 | contig 27570 bp, 22 predicted proteins | sample MaitaG_FD_187429 | JGI IMG/M metagenome (GOLD analysis project Ga0209828, IMG submission 187429) | Marine algal microbial communities from Maine, USA - Maine_Asex2 metaG (SPAdes) (version 2) | ecosystem: Host-associated > Algae > Red algae > Unclassified | place: Maine, USA | collected 2015-01-05
ATTGAGTGGATGTTCAAGTCCTATGCAACTGGTGAATACACCCTCAGTGAGCTGACCAAAGACTTAGAGACTCGGGGATGTCGGACCAGGCCAACTGCCAAGCTGATCTCGAAACCCTTGAGCCGGTCACAGGTGCATCGGCTGCTCAAGAATCCGTACTACGTGAAAGTCGTTCGCTACGGCGGTGTCGACTACGAAGGTAACCACCCAGCCCTAATTGATCTCGACACCTTCCGACGAGTCCAGGAAGTGATGAAGGGCAATCGCACAGCCGGTGAACGTGCACAGCATCATCAGCACTACCTCAAAGGCAGCCTGTTCTGTGGCCATTGCGGAGCAAAGATGGCGCTCACGCACTCCAAGGGTCGCAACAAGGTCTACGAGTACTTCTACTGCCTTGGTCGGAACAAGAACCGCACCGATTGCGAGCAAGGTTTCGTCGCTGTATCTGCCGTTGAGCAAGCAGTGGAGCTGTATTACCAGGATCAATTCAGCTTCGATGAGGACTACCTCGAACGAGCACGCACTGTCATTGCTGAACACATTGAACTTACTCAGTCGCTGAATGTCCAAGAGGTCGAACGACAAGGCAAGACCCTGACGAAGCTCGACCGAGAACGGCGGAAACTTCTGCAGGCCTACTACGACGAAGCACTTCCGGCTGATCTTCTCAAAGAAGAGCAAGACCGTATTGCTAGCGAGCAAGCAACGGCGCAGCGGATCATCGAATCGTGCACGGCGGAGTTCACCAAGATGAACGCCAACTTGGACCGCTGCATGGACAGGCTGGCCAACATGCACGTGAGTTACCGCATTGGTGATGATGACCAACGACGACGCCTGAACCAAGGCTTCTTCGAGAAGCTATTTGTTGTTGATGAGGAGATCTCTGGCTCTGACCTCGTCGAGCCGTATGCCCAGATCCTTGATGATGATCTTGAGGGCCGCATCAGTGCTGAACAGCAACTCTCAGCAGAAGAACTGTTCAAAACTGATATCACCCCGGCGATTGCCTACGAAGTCACTCAAGAGACCACAGACGAGGCTGCAGCACGATTGCTCAATCAAATTGACTGGCATCCCTATGAACGTCCATATGGCGCATTGCCTGTAGACAAAGCGAACCCCGACGCATATTTCACACGACGGGGTTCGAACTTGACACTTTTGGCGGAAGGAGGGGGATTCGAACCCCCGGGACCCGTGAAGGCCCAATAGTTTTCAAGACTATCGCAATCGTCCGCTCTGCCATCCTTCCGTCGACGAATATAGCGAGCCGATTGGGCGAATTGACCGCTAGCCTTGCGATTCGGTTCGTTGCTCGCAATGAACCAGTGGAGAGGTGGCCGAGTCTGGTTGAAGGCGCATCCCTGCTAAGGATGTAACGGGGTAACCCGTTCGAGGGTTCGAATCCCTCTCTCTCCGCAAAAGTGTTGTAGATCACACAACGGTTCGCCCTTCAGACACGCGAGCGAAGCCTTGGCGTCCACGGCGGCTCGCATCAAGATGGGTCGAGCTCGGCAAGGATGTTGTCAGCCACACCGCTCGCAGCGTTTGGCGTGCGTTCGATGAGCGTGAGGAGGTCGTCGGCGAGCTTGTGCAACTCGATCAAGCGTTCATCGCGGGCGACTGCACTTAAGCTGCTGACTGAAATCATAGAAAGCTGCTCCGGTGGCTCAAGCTCTGCGACCAAGTCACCCTTGGCGTCGTACATGGTCATCGAGGTCTGGCTCGGCAGATCCGAGGCTAGAACACTCGCGATTCGTGCGCTCATCGGCATTCCGGGCGCAAAAAGGCGGGTGATCCGGATTGCTCCGGAGTCGGTCGTTGCAACGTACACGCCCTCGTCAGCGTCTTCCCAACCAATGGCTCCGGCGGCCGTCATAGCAACTAGGCGAGGCAGCACCCGTGCCCAGAGTTCCAGTGTCGACTCTCGGGCCTGAAGCATCGCTCGCACCGGCAACGAAATCCGCGGTTCGCGAGCGGACCGTCTGAGCGCTGCAAATGGGATCGCCCATCGGTCGCTCCCAAATGGTTGGACACTTCTCCCGCTGTAGAAAACGAAACCCCGATGAAATGCTTCAGGGTGACGCTCTCGAAACGCGTCGATACCCCTGAAATCCTTTGCCGTAACATTCTCGGCCGCTTTGGCTTCAACACAAACGGCGCGACCAGCAGAGTCTTCAAGGATCAGGTCAACTTCGTCGCGGTTCTTGTACCGCCAGTGGTAGCAGGACGGTGGATCAGACAGCCAAGACGACTGTCGCACGAGATCTGTCACGAGGAGTGTTTCGACGAGGCGGCCGAGGTCGTCGTCTTGCTCGCCGGGGCGCATACGGGCTGCCGCGCATGCGATTCCGGCATCAAAGAAGTGAAGTTTCGCGCGATCGGTTTCCGACTTGTCCTTCGCCCGCCGCCAGCCCGGAAGGCGAACCACAACCAGTGCCTCCTCAAGATGCGCAAGATATTTAGTGACGCTTTGACGAGCGAGCTCGACGTCGCTCGCGAACTGATTGATATTGACCGTCGTCGACGTTCTTCCCGCCAAGTAGCGAGCTAGTTGACCAACTCGCTGCACATCGACGCTCGCAAAGGAACTGAGCGAGGTCACCTGATCGAGATATGCCCTAGCTCTGTCATCGCGAGCACTCCCCGAGAGATCAGTTACGAATGCAGGTAGTCCTGGCTCTAGGACGAGTTCGACGAGATCAGTGCGGGTTATTGGCGTGCTGATCTCGATCGATTCGGGTCGCTCATCAAACAACTGCCCAACTAGGTGAACCGGCTCACCGCTTCGCTCGCCAATGGTTAACGGAGCTAGATGCAAGGGACTTCCGACCCTGCCCGCCAACGGATCGCTCCCACCAAGGGCATCGCGCCGCAAGCGGGTCGAACCAGTCAACAAGAGCGCTCCAACCTGATTCGTTTCGATGCGCTCCTTAATCGGCAACAGGATGTCTTCGCAAAGTTGTGCTTCATCTATAGCGGTGCCATGTGGGAGTCCGAACACGTAGTCGCGAGGCGCGGCTCGCGCTGCGTTGAGTTCCGTCTGATCGCTGAAGCTGCGAGTTTCCCTCAACCATCCTTGCTCAATCGCATGACCGACGAGCCATGTCTTTCCCGTAGCACGGGCACCTTCGAGAATCACAAGAGGACTCGACTCAAGACTCCTACGGAGACGTTGCTCAAGTCCACGATTCAGGTGCATCAGCACACGCTAGCAACGAGGAACAAAAAGTACAATGGTGTTTACATATTTTTGCCAATTGAGTTTGCACTATTGTGGCAACCTGGTTCGAGGAGTTGCCTCCTTCAACGGCTTCCGCGGTTCGAACGTTGTCGCATTAGGCCCGCCAAAATTGTCCTAAGACAATTCGAAGGCCTGAACCTGCGGGTTCGGGCCTTCCTACGTTTTATTGCGATGCGCTGCTGGTTGCGGGTTGGGCTCCTCGAATGATGTCAACAAGTGACGCCGCGTCAGCCGGCACGTCATGGGATCGCCAACTAATCATCAGGTCCGGTCGGATGATCACCAGCGGCGCCTGATACACCTCGCTCACGACAGGATCGGTCAGCGACACGACTTTTAGTGGCACGCCCGCAGCAACCGCCGCCGCTTCGAGAGCGGTCGTGTCCGGTGGATTGTCGCCGATCCGAAGCAACGTGAAGTCAGGGCCGAGTACGTCAAAGAGCGCCTCGCCGCTGTCGAGCCACACGTGTGGTGCCCGATGGCCTGGTCGTGCGACCGGCACGTACCTCCGTGCGTCATCTGGCGGTTCTGGTGTGCCGTCGGGAACCACAATTGGTGACCTCTCATAGCGGTAGCCGAGCAACGTGCCCGACGACGCGATCAGTTTCTCTTGTTCCTTGATGTCTGCTTTTAGTTCTGCACGCACCTGATCGCCAGCGGGGCCCTCGGCGTCGATCTCATCACCATTCTGCATCACTCGAAACAGGTGGTCGAAGCAGTCCGCCGCTTCGCGGGTGTTGCGATGACCAATAGGCCGACGTTCGGTGTCGTAACTCCCAAGCAGCTCGGCGCCCGCCCAACCGTCAAGGTCGGCCTGCAATCGCCACGCCAATTCAACCGCGTCAGATACGCCCGTGTTCATGCCAAAGCCACCGGTTGGGCTGAACAGATGCGCTGCGTCACCGGCAAGAAAGCAACGACCCTCGTTGTAACGCTCGGCGACCAGTGCGTGGGCGTCCCATGGCTGCACGGAGTGCACGTTGATATCGAACTCGGCGCCGACTACTGCAGTAATCGCTTGGACAGGATCTACGTCGGTCCAGTCTTGCCCTTCGTTCAGGATCAGGTGATAGGTGTAGGTCTTGTCGTCGTCCCAGGTGAGCATGAATCCGCGATGGTCACGGTGGAGAGGAAAGAAGATGTTTCCGTGGCCGAACGCGTGATGTTCGATCATGTCAGGGGCATGGAAGTACACCGAGACAAACGAAGCCAAGCTCGACGTGCCCTCGTAGCCAATGCCAAGCTGGCGACGCACGACTGACCGGCCGCCGTCGCAGCCAACGAGGTACGAGGCGTCGGCCGTTTCAACTCGCCCGCTTGGGACATGCTCGATCCGACACGTCACTCGATCGCCGTGGTCGACAAAGTCCAGTAGCCGCCACTCGAAACGCATGTCAACGCTCGGCTGTTCAGCAACGAAGTGAAGGATTGCCTGTTCGACCTCGTTCTGACCCGTAATCGTTTTCAGGTACGGCGACCAGTTGTGTTCGGCCTCGGCGTACCCGCCGGTTTGGCGAGTCAGCAGCAACTGGTCAAACGGCGGCAGCGATACGCGGTGTATCTCGCGCCCGGCCAGCGTGGTCACCCACAGATACTCGGCGGGCAGATCGGGTGGAATGCCGGCGTTCGTGATGGCGTCGTCGATGCCCCACCGCCGGTAGTACTCCATGGTCCGGTTGGCGACAGCGTTCGCGCGGGGATGGTCGTTGAGACCATTGCGTTCTTCGACCACCAGGCAGTTGACGCCGCGCCACCCGAGCTCAGCCGCCAGCGATAGACCAACAGATCCGCCACCAACAACGACCACCGGATACTCGGCTTCGAGTGGTTCGTCGCTTCGAATCACTTGGGCACGAGATCCGGGTTCACGACAACCGGGTGAAACGCCCGGATCGTCACCGATTCAAACAGCCCTGCCCGGTTGTACGGCTCTTGTTCGATAAATGCCATCGCAGCGTCGCGGTCGACAAAGTCCTTCACGATCATGCTGCCAATCGCCCGAGACCCGTCGTCGGCCATCAGCGGTCCCCCCACGAGCATCGTGTCGAGATACCCGCCAACGAACTCGCGATGTTCGGCTGCAGCTGCGGCCCGGACCTCTTCGGCACCAGCACGGTCGATTGCCTCGATAAGAAAGAGCATCGCCAAGTCTTGCCCGCCTTACCGCGTTTCTCGAAATCGTGGCGCACCCACACTCAACCGTTCCGTTCATTCAGATCGAAACCTGGCCGCCAGGCGATGCGTACACAAGAACCGCACCAGAACTTCGTTGAAGCCGTTGGGGTCTTCGAGGTTGCTGAGGTGTCCGGCTCCGTCGAGCACAACGAGGTCCGCATCGGGAAGCAGCTCGACCATCTCGTGCCCAATCGTCGGCGGCGTCAACCGGTCTTCGCTGCCAAAGATCAGCTGCACTGGCATGGCGAGCGTGTGGAGCGCATCTTGCTGATCGAACGTTGTCGACGCTCGCAGTGTCTTCAGGTACGACTCGGGGCGCAATCGCTCAATGCTGCGTCGGAGTTCGTCACGCACCTCAGCCGAACATGTTGGGCTCACCAACGACTCGATGAGTCGCGGCGCCAGGTCGGCAAAGGTCAACCCTTCGCGCAGTGGGCGCTCGCGTAGCTCGATGTACTCGCGTTGTTTCTCGGGCGACAGGGCGTTCGTGAAGCCATAGAAACAGTCCGCCAGGGTCAGGGTCGCTACCCGGTCCGCATGACGAGGTGAAAACTCCATCAGGATGCGAGCGCCCATCGACAGGCCGACCAGGTGGGCCCGCTCAATATCAAAGTGATCGAGCGTTCGTGCCAGGTCGTCACCAAAGTCGGAGAAGACGCGCGGCCCGTCGTGATCGTGCGAGTCGCCGTAACCTCGACCGTCCCAAGCAATCGTGGTGAATGGTTCGTCGAGTCCCGCCAGCGCCGCAGTCTGTCGAGCCCAGTTATCGCGGCACCCGCCAATGCCGTGCAAGAAGATGACTGGGGGTCCCGATCCGGTTATCTCGCACGCGATCTGAGGATCACCGGCGATGAAGCGCAACATCTTGGAATCCTTCTTGTTGGCGAGTCAGGCGTGCGCGGCTGCAACGAGCCGACCGCTCGCAACAACCGTGGTGCCGTCGATCGTGACATCGCAGTTGCGCATCGGCAGGTCAAAGTGACAGTTGGTGAACCGATCCGCAAATTCGTTTGCACCGGTCGAAAACAGGAAGCTGCCAGCAATCGCTCGCATCTCGGTGCAGTTGATATCGCCCTTGTCGTACATGGTGAGCGCATCCCAGCGAGCGCCCGGGTTCAACCCCCAACCAACGTGTGACACGGCGTAGGCGTTCGGGTCGTCCCAGCCCTCGTAGTAGGTACGCATGAGCTGAGCGTCGAGACCATCGCCTTCAATCGCAACGACCCGATCATTCTCGACAGTCAAGGCCACCTGCGATTCGAAATAGCGCTTAAAGGTCAGGTTGATGTCACCAATGTCAAGCACGACTCGACCATTGGTGGTGTTCTCAAGCGGAAAACAAAGGGCGAGGCCAGCGGGCCAATACGCGATCTTGTCATCAGGCCCCAGGATTCCACCACCTCCCCGACTCGGCGCGCCGCCAATATCAACAACGAGGTCTGTTCCAGCCGGTGACGTGACATGCATTGTTGACCCGGCGTCGAGCAGCGCAACCGCCCTGAGCGACTGCTCGTGCACGACAGGATCCGGACGACAACGCTCAAGAACTTCTGGGTGTTCGTTTGAGATCATGAGCACGCGGCCGCCGGCGCCGAGCAGATGTTGGCGGGCCTTGCTATGGAGCAGCCCTTCGACCGTGCAGTCGACCACGAGAGAGCAGACACCAAGCGCGGCCATGATCTCAGGATGTGCGTCGTAGGAATACGTTGCCCCGGTTGACCGGACCGGCAGGGGATCCTGCAACTCAGGCGATGCAACCGTCACGCGGACAAAGCGAGCGCCGATCCGGTGCAGCGCATGTTCTGTCAGCTCAACGAGTACGGAACGGCTTTGGCTCTCGGCCAACACACCAATCAGATCACCCTGGGCGACACCGGACAGCCGCAGGAACTCTTCGAAACACGTGATCCACTTAGGCTCTAGTACTTCATTCACAGCTACTCCCCTTGCCCAACGTGCGCTGCAAGGATTGTCGCGCATCGTCGTGCACCGATCGCCATCTCAGGTGCGCATCTGGCGTTCGCTCACAGCGCACCACCGCCTGTGTGCGGTGGAAGCCATCGAGCCGTCACGATGAGGAGACCGATGCGATGCTCGAGAACGTGCTCGCAACCCGCCCTCGCCGGCTTTACTCCGTCGACAGACTGAGACAACTCGACAACCTGCTGGCTCCCGATTGCCGGGTGCCCGACCGCTTCCAGCCACGAATCTCTGTTGTGGCACCGACACACGCGGACTATCTGCATCGCTCAGCGTGGGTACGTCCGCATGCACGCAACGTCGCACCACACCGAGCATGCACGCCTACGGCCGCGTGAATCCCGAATTCGCTATCGCACCTTCGAATTATCCAGCTAGCATGTTGCCGCTGCGCTCGTCGCCCAATTGGATAGAGCACCTGATTACGGATCAGGAGGTTGGGGGTTCGAGTCCCTCCGAGCGCGCTAGATGAATCCCCCGCCACCGGCGGGGGATTTCTCGTTTTAGGCGGGTGCGCTTTCGAGGTAGGTGAGCACGGCTCGCACTCGTCGATGCCCCTCGGTTTCAGGCAGCAATCCGAGCTTGGCGAAGATGTTACTCACATGGCTTTCGACCGTGCGGGGATTCAGGCTCAGCGTTGTCGCCACTTCGGTGTTATCGCGTCCTTCGGCCATGAGTGAGAGCACCTCACGTTCGCGCACCGAGAGCTGCTCGATTGGGTTGTCTCGACGTTCGCGGCCGACGAGCCGGGTAACGACTTCTGCATCTATTGCAGTGTCGCCGACGGCGACACGGCGCAGCGCTGCCAGAAACTGATCGACATCGACGATGCGATCTTTCAATAGGTAGCCGACCGAGGCGGCTCCGTCGGCGATGAGTTCGAGCGCATACCGGGTCTCGACATATTGACTGAGAAGCAGCACCGCGCAGCCGGGGTGAGTCTTTCGCAGCGAGACGGCTGCCTCAAGGCCCTCTGTCGTGTTCGTGGGTGGCATGCGTATGTCGAGGACAACGAGGTCAGGGGCGAGTTCTTCGACAACCGCTTCGAGCGTCGTTGCATCACCAAGCTGCGCCACTACTTCGATATCGGCGTCTTCGAGTATTCGACAGATCCCCTCTCGCAGCAACACCGAGTCATCAACGACCATCACGCGCAACGAGCTCATGCGCTTGCACCGTTGCTGCGCAGCGGCAGCGAAACCGAGATCGTTGTTCCGCCCGCCGGCGGACTCACGAGTTCCCATTCCCCGTCGAGCGCAACCACACGATCCTCGAGCGACTGCAGACCAGTGCCGCCATTCTTTTCCGCGCCGCCAGCGCCATCGTCCGCAACTCGAAGCCGAAGTGTGCCGTGATGCTCGTCGACCTCGGTCTCGACACGCACGTGATCGGCTTGGGAGTATCGGATCGCGTTTGCGACTGCCTCGCTGATGACGAAGTACGCGACCTCTTCGACCTCTGCCGGCGCACGGTCGTTCGCAACGGTAGTCACGATCGGCAGCGGGCTTCGTTCGGCCAACGAGTCAACAGCAGCCCGTAGCCCATGGTCTAAGGCACTCGGCCGCAGGCCGCGGCCGAGTTCGCGCAGCTCATCGATTGCGCCTCCGAGCTCGTCACTGACGTCCTGCAAGAACTGCGACGACACGCCCGCTCCCTCGCGCTCGGAGCGCTGACGTTCTAGTTGCAGCGAAAGTTGCAATGCAATCAGCCGTTGCTGCGCGCCATCATGCAGATCACGTTCGATCTGGCGACGTGCTTGGTCGGCCGATGCAACAAGCCGAGAACGCGAGGCACGCAGTTCAGCGGCCAACTCAGCCTGCAACCGTTCGTTCTCAAGCGCAAGTTGCACCGCTGCTGCTGTCGCCCGCACCCGATCAGGTTCATCTCGAAGCGCCGGGTCGTGCAGCACAGCGCCGACCGGACCGTCGTGTGATTCGAGCATGGTGACGGCGCGCGTTGGTGTCTCGGTCACCGTGATCGGTCGACCATCTGACCCAACATGGCCGCCCAACCGCGGCGACCAAAAGGCGAGTTCAATGGTGGGATCGCCAAGCGTTGTTGCCAATAGGTCGCGCAACGTCGAGCGCGACTGTCCGTCGTCAGGGCCTGCCGCCAGCCTGGCGACATCACCAAGGGCGTAGCGGTCACGCACAATCGCAATGCCAAGGCCGACCGGCACGACCAACGCGGCTAGCGAAACAAGCGGTGACTGCGAGAGGTCATAGTGGTCACTCGTCAGACCGGAAACCGCAAGCGGCGTTACAACCGCGGCGCATGTCAGCGCCATACCGGCGAACGTTCCACGCCACCGCTTGCCAATAGCTGAACCTTGTTGGTACCGATACAACAGACGCAACGCGAGGCAAATCGCCGTTGCGATCGTGACACTCTGGGCGATCGCGTTCAGCGTTACTGCAAGCGATCGATCGTGCCGCACCGAGAGCAGTTGGTTCGGTAGAGATGCCGTTGAAGTGTCAATGGCAAGCAGAGGCGAGATCGTGAGTACTCCGGCCACAGCGATCGCAAGCGCCATCGCGATCGAACGAACCGACCACGTACCGCTCTGTCCATAGATCACCAACCCGAGGCCCACAGCCGTTGCACCAAGCGGCCCGGCGATCAATCCCAACGTGTAGGACAACGACCAATCCGAAAGCTCCAGGAGCTGAGCGAGCCAAAGGATGCCGGCAACAAGAAACAACTGACCGGGTTGAACACGGTGTCGTAGCAGCCATGCCGCTGCCCCAGCGAGCAGTAGGCCCCAGCCTGCGACAATGTGCGCAAGCGCTTCGATCGTTGTAAAGGGCCCACGTTCCGCATCTGCGAGCAGGATCAGCAGGCCCCCGATCTCACGACCACCGGTGAAAGGCTCGACGGCGACTTGCAGGTCGTATACGTCGCCGTTCGCCGCTTGCAGGTTTGCGACCATGACGCCCAGTTCTGGTTCCTCGTATCCGCGCACGACAAAAGGGCCTTCTGCCGCGACGAATGCCGCACCCTCGATCAACTCCGCCGCTGGAACGACGCTGAGCAGTGCAGGAGACAAGCGCGCTCGAATCTCATCAGGGGTGGGTGTCTCACCCTGGAAGAGACCGAGTGCCCACAACATATGTCCCTCGAGCGGGCGAGCCGATGCGTCTAGAGCTGACGAGCGAACGTCGAACGCGTCGCTACTCACGCGATCTTGGGTACCGAGACCCCAGATTGCCAACCCAGTACCAATGACCGCTGCTACCAGAACAGCCACCACGATTGCTCGTGACACGTTCGTTGGTGGTTGGGACATGCCTACATACTCGCGCTTTCGGCAGGGCACAGCCTCCGTGCAGGCACGGAGAAGATCGCCGTATCGACCCGGATGACCAGCACGCACGACATCCCTAGTTTGAAACTATGCATCACTACCTGCCGACCTCACACCCATCACCTCGACCAACTGTTTGCGTTCCAGCGGTACTGCTTCTTATAGTTCTCAGCATGCTGGGTGCCGCCTGCGGTTCTGATAACGGAACCGATGTTCCCGACGTTTCAGACGTCGTTGCTGACAGCGCAGAAGCCCCGGCAGCAGACGCCGACGCATCAGACAATACGGCAGAGACGGCGACCCCAACGACGGAGGCACCTGAGCCGACACCGACACCCGAGGCCGCGGCTGTGCCGACTAAGGCGCCCGAGCCCGCGGAATCTTCTGCTGCAGATGCTGCTGGCCAGGCACCAGCGGGTGAAACGCTTGACTGGATCGTTGCGCTGTTGAACGACCCCGATCCCGACGCTGCCGAGGTCGAGGCACGCTTCGGTCCAGGCTTCTTGGCTCAAGTACCCATTGAGCAGGTACTCGCGCTGCTACCCCAGATCTCGCTCGAAGCAACCGGCCCATGGTCGGTAACCACGAGCGACATTGGCGAGCACTCCGCAACCGCGGTGATAAACGCCGAAGGAGCGACCGGCCTGAACGTCGACCTGAACGTCGACGCAGCCGCGCCGCACCAGATCCAAGGCCTGTTGTTCTCGCCTGTTATCGACGTCGCACCGGTCGGCTCCATAGACGAGTACGACGCAGCACTAGCTGCCGCTGCGCCAATGGCCCGAGTTGGCGTCTTCGAGATCGTCGACGGTGAATGTCAGACACTTCTCGACCGCGACGCAGAGTCGGTCATGCCCGTTGGTTCGATCTTCAAGCTGTGGATCCTTGCCGAACTCGCTCACCAGATCGATTCGGGAGAAGCAGCGTGGGATGAGGTCTTCCCCGTGCAGGATCGTTTCAAGGCCTCACCCGACGGCACCATCTTCAACATGGCCGAAGGCACCGACGTCACCCTACGTGAGTATGCCGAGCAGATGATCTCGATCTCCGACAACAGCGCAACCGATCACTTGCTCCATCGCCTGGGTCGTGAACGGGTCGAGGCGGCCATGGCCCCAAGCGGTGTCGGCGACCCCTCGCTGAACATTCCGTTTCTCTCTGCGGCTGAGCTGTTCATGATCAAGTTCCATCCTGATCAGCCAAACGCAGCTGACTATCGCACGCTCGATGTCGCTGGGAAACGCGACTTGCTTGAGCAGCTTAAAGACGCCGTGGTGCCATGGACCGACTCGCCGGACAGCTTCCCCATGGAGAATAGCGACGGCGTCGACATCAGCCAGCCCCGCGACCACGATCTTGAATGGTTCGCTTCGCCCGCCGATCTATGCCGCACCCACGCCTATCTGGCAACACTGGCCGCAACGCCGGGTCTCGAGCCGATCGCAGAAGTTCTGAGTATCAACCCCACCGCGGGCCTGGATTTCGATCCTGCGACCTGGGCTGACCTTCGGTACAAAGGCGGTTCGGAACAAGGCATCGTCGCCGTGGCGTGGTGGATGCAACGAGTCGACGGCCGAGTCTTCGTGCTCGCCGGCGGCGTTGAGGACCCGGCAGCGCCCCTGGACACTGTCAACGCTGCCGCCACCCTGCATCAAGCGGTATCCCTGATCGATCGATTGACCTGACCGGCCGAAACGCTGGCGTGGCGCCACTGCCTCCACTATCGCATGGGTGATTGGGAAGGTGATGGGGAACAAGGCATGGCCTTATTGCCTTAGGCAAGGTCGTACACGGTCACTGCAACGTGATGAGCGATAAGCGTGCGGTCGATGATGTCTTCGACCGTCGGCCAATCACCGCCGGCCAAACCACAACCGATGCGGGGCATATGCACCGATGCATCGCGTGCATGTGCTTCGTTCACAAGCGTGAGTAATGCCAGCTCGATCGCTTCATAGCGAACGGGTGGACCGCTAGGGCCGGCGAGCACGTCGCGCTGCCCAATCATGTTGGCAACCCACAGGTCGTCTTCGACCCCCACGAGTTGCACGGCACCCAACGCGAAATCGTTGTCGGCTCGCCCGGCATACCACGCGTGATAGGACGCCTCGGGTTCGGGCCACCGCGCCGACAACGCGAGCACGAATCCCCGACCCCAGCCACCAATGTCATTGCAGACATGCGCGATGATCTTTGCGCCATCGCCGATGGGTGCGGTGGCGTCGCCGACCTCGTAGTTGATTGCTGAAATCACTGCGATCCCCACCCGTCGGCAACCCATAACGGGCAACCCAAAACATCACCCACGAAGCCCTCAACCACCCAACATTTCGCAAATCACAACGGGCAACCCAAAACATCACCCACGAAGCCCTCAACCACCCAAACCGCAGCTAGTGGGCATACCGGTCGGCGAGATTAGGCGACAGCTGCGGGGCTTTTCTTGCGGGTGCGATTTTGGCGAGCTTCGAACTTCTCAGCTTGCTCGATCAGATCGGGGCCGATCGCCATGATCTCTTCTTGAGCCTTGGCTGCTTCGGGCGACAGGTCGGTGATCGTTTCGATCTTCCAATGGCGTACCAACGGATCAACGATGTTCTCTGCGTGAATGCGTTGGTTGTAGATACCAAGGCGTGCCATCTTGAGTGCACGGCGACCAAACCCGGGGATACCCGTACCGGGCATCTGGAAATCTTGCAGAACACGATTCAGCGCAGGCACGACGATGTTTGGGCTTTGGTCAAGCATTGCAGAGGTCACGCCACGATAGAAGAGGAAGTGATGGTTCTCGTCTCGGGCGATCTTGGCCATCAGCGCGTGGGCGACTTCGCAATCTGACTTGACGCCCGCATTGCGATGGCTGATCCGGGTAGCAAGTTCTTGCGCCGAGGTGTAGCAGAACATGTCGACGACCGACTCGAACTGTGGATGCCAGCCGGCCTGCACGGTGGCCATGCGATCGTTTTCAAGGTCCACAGGATCACAATTTCGCGTGGTCATCAGATACGACCGCATCGCAATTGCGTGCTGACCCTCTTCGGCCGTCCACAGGCCCGACCATCGATTCATCGCTGAACCGTTGTCGAAATACTTTCCAAACAGTGCGAAGTAGTACGGCAGGTTGTCTTCGGTGAGCAAGTTAAGAACGAATGCGGTGCGAACCTCGGGTGACAAGGTCGCTTGTGACTCATCCCACGGCTCGTCAACGAAGCTTCGACCGCGTTCCCAGGGGACAAAGTCTTGGAAATACCAATGCTCACGGCGTTCTAGGTGTTCGGCCATGAGGGTTTCCATGGTCGACTCGACACTCTTTGCAAGCTCTATGGCTTCGACATTCGTAGACACGGGGTGTCTCTCTCTCGACGGTTCAAAAGCCGCTCTGCACACATGCGGCAATCCATTAGACACAACAATCGCTCAACTTGTTACCTCTTCCACAATAAATTCTCGTTTCGAGACGTGCGTTCCAGGATCGGATCTAGCCTGCCGAGGTGTCTTCTCAAGCTGCAGCGACCGCAGCAACTACGCAATCAGCTCCAGACACGAGTCGGGGTTTGCTCGCCGCAGCAATCGCCGTGACCGCCTGGGGCGCCAGTGGGATCATCGCCAAGTGGCTTCCCCAAGGAGCCATGACCATCGCTGCGTATCGCTTCGCCGCCTACTTCGTGCTGATCGGCGCGTGGCGAGCCGCGCGCAAGCAGTATTTGTCGTGGGAAGCCTTTCGCCGGTCAATTCCAGGTGGCCTGCTGCTCGCTGCTGATGTCGCATTCTTCTTCACAGCGATCAAGCTCACCACGGTGGTCAATGCAACAATTGTCGGTGCGCTGCAGCCCCTTATTCTGACCGCCTACGGCGTGCGATTTCTCGGTGAGAAAGTCCGCCGGTCCGACATCACACTCGGCCTGGTTGCGCTCGCAGGTGTGATCGTGATCGTTGTCGCCGGAAGCAACAGCGGCAAGGCCAGCCTGCTTGGCGACCTTGCAGCCCTCGGCGCACTCGGCTGCTGGTCGGGCTATTTCATCTTCGCGAAGCGAGCCCACGGTTCCGTCTCGCCAACTGACTACACGCTCGCCGCTGCGCTCATCGTTGCGGTTACGAACGCTCCCCTAGCCCTGATTTTTGGGCAGTCGTTGGCGTGGCCGTCTACCAACGACTGGTTCTGGTTGCTCGTTATGGCCCTCGGCGCAGGTCTGCTTGGCCACAACTTGATGAACTGGTCGATCGTGCGTATCCCATTGTGGCTCGGCTCCACCATGACGCTACTTGTACCGATCGTCTCGTCTGCCTTCGCGTGGTTGCTGCTGGACGAGCCGCTCAACGCCACCCAGATCATTGCGATGGTGGTGACCGTCGTAGCGATTGGCACGCTCGTGCGTGCACAATCATTGGTGACCGCGGATATCGCTGTATCGACAGACGCCGCCGAATTCACGGACAACATATGAACCAGCCCTCTGCACTCGAACGTACCGTCGCCGCCTACTCGCGAGACTTTGGTGCGCCTTCGTCCTTGATCGTGCGTGCGCCAGGGCGAGTGAACCTGATAGGAGAACACACCGATTACAACGACGGTTTCGTCCTGCCTATGGCCTTGCCGTTTGCCGTTGTTATCGCAGGCGAGCCGCGAACCGATGGGCGAGTGATCGCTCAGTCCGAGGGCTTCGAGCCGACAGAGTTCGAACTCAGCCACGAAGTCCAACAGGGTTCATGGGCAACCTACGTTCACGGCACTGCAACAATGTTGACCGATGAAGGCTTCGACGTTGGAGGCTGGCAAGGTTGCCTGGCCAGTGACATACCCCCAGGGGCAAGCCTGTCTTCGTCGGCCGCACTCGAGGTGGCCTCAGGGCTGGCATTCGTAAGCGCAGTCGGAACAGCGATTACGCCAGGCGACCTGGCGAGGATCGGCCAGCGAGTCGAGAACGAGGTCATGGGGTTCCCCAGTGGGATCATGGATCAGCTGGCATCGGCGACAGGCCGTGAGGGTGCGGCATCACTCATCGACTGCCGGTCACTTGAAAGCACACCTGTGCGGCTGCCAGACGACGTTGCGGTGGTGATCATGGACACGGGGACACGTCGCGAGCTCGTCGAGTCTGAGTACGCCGCCCGGCGCGCTGACTGCGAGGCCGCAGCAGCCGCCATTGGTGTTCACGCACTTCGCGACGCAACGTTGAACCAACTTGATCTCGTTGGCGACCCTCGCCTCACGCGTCGAGCGCACCATGTGATCACAGAGAACGCTCGCACACTCGAAGCGGTTGCGGCGTTGCGGGCCGGGGACGCTGACCATGTGGGTGTGCTGATGAACGCAAGTCATACGTCGCTGCGAGACGACTTTGAGGTATCCGGTCCTGCGCTCGACGCGATCGTTGACCTGGCGCAGCAAACGGCTGGCTGCTTTGGGGCGCGCATGACCGGCGGAGGATTCGCAGGCGCTGCGGTAGCAATCGTTGATCGGGCGCGCACCAATGATTTCGTTGCGGCAATCAAAGCGAAATTTGCCGCACCAGCAGCGCAGCCATCAACCGAGCCGGTAAGGCTCTACCCCGTGCGCCCCGCAGCCGGAGCCTCCGTCGTCAAAGCACCATTGAGCCCAGCGACCTAGGCAGCCGGCCGTCCCACCCAGTAGACGCAAATGCGGCGTGACGCGCCACAGAACAGCGCGTCACGCAGCGCTCAGTACTAGTGCCGTAGCCGGTTACGGGCAGCGAAGTACCTGGCCCGGAAAGATCAAGTCCGGGTCGGACAGCATTGGCTTGTTCGCCTCGAAGATCTCGGGGTACCGGTTGCCATCGCCGTAGACCTTCTCGGCAAGTGCCCACAGCGTGTCGCCTGGTGCGACCGTGTGAAAGTGTGCCTCGTCGGCCGGTTCGACCACAGCGATCTCTTCGTCGACCTTGCCAACGCCGTGGGCGTTGCCGACAGCCAAAATGATGCGCTCGCGCGTCGCCTGATCGGTCGTCTCGCCTGAGATGTAGGCGGTGCCGTCGTCGTATCGAATGTCGACGCCAGAGATATCAATACCCATGTCTTTGACGTACACCTCAAGCTCGCTGGACTTCTTGTAGTTGGCCATACGGTCCTTGGCCTTAGCCTTCATCTTCGCGGATGCGGCCTTGGCCTTTGCGGCCTCGAGCTTCTTTGCAGCGGCATCCTCTGCGGCGGCCTTGGCGTTGCCCTCGGCAATCTTGCGGGCAGCACGTGTCTCACGCCGCAGCTTTGCTGCCTTGGTGTTTGCCTCGGCACGAGCTTTGGCTTCTGCAGCTACCTCGGCGGCAGCCGCCGCAGCTTCGGCCGCTTCTTCATCAGTGCTCTTGCCAATACCGATCTTGGCGCCTGCGTTTTTAACGAAATCAAACACACCCATGGTCCGACTCACTTTCTGTTGTCCCCAGCGCCCAAATTGGAGCCGGCAATGGAGTATTACGCATTTTGGGCGTTCTGTATTCCGAAAGAGCAAAAAGAGCTCGCGCATGCACGTCGCCTGCGCACAGCCCATAACGTGCATGCTGTGGCCCCAGCAGCACTGGATCGAGCAAAGGCAAGAATCGAGCCGGAACTGCGTGCTGCGATCGGCCAACTCGACGAGAACCTTCGAATACCGGCCACCTACCACCTCGGCTGGACCGACCGCAACGGAAATGCCAACGACGGCGGTGGCGGCAAAGGGGTGCGCTCAACACTTGCGGTACTAGGTGCCGAAGCAGTGCACGGCAGTGTCGAGACTGCAGTGCCCGGCGGCATCGCCGTCGAGTTGATTCACAACTTCTCGTTGATCCACGACGACATCATGGACAACGATCGAATGCGCCGACACCGCGCCACGGTCTGGGACATCTTCGGTGTTGGTGACGCCATCATCGTTGGCGACGCCATGCATGCGCTCGCGTTCCAAGTCTTGATCAATAGTGAGAACCCGGCGTCGGTTGCCGCAACGGAACGTTTGGCGCGCGCTACCTCGGCCATGATCGCCGGGCAAGCCCAAGATGTAGCCCTCGACCGCGGCTCGACCGCGACGCTCGCCGAGTGCATCGCCATGGAAGCAAACAAGACCGGTGCGCTGCTCGCCCAGTCGGTCGCTATTGGCGCAGTTCTTGGCGGAGGCGACGACGCAGCCGTTGACGCGCTCGAACACTTCGGAGTCACCCTTGGCATCGCTTTTCAAGCCGTCGACGACGTCCTCGGCATCTGGGGTGATTCGGTTGCCACGGGCAAGCCCGTTGGCAACGATCTGCGCGAGCAGAAGAAGTCGATGCCGATAGCAATTGCACTCGACCGCGGCGGCGACATTGGTCAGGCTGTAATGCAAGCATTCACCGAGCCCATGGGCGACGCGCAGATCGACGCCTTGGCAGCGCAACTTGATAGCGCTGGCATTCGCGCCGAAGTACAGAGCATTGCGCGCGACTACCTCGATGAGGCAATAGCTTCCCTGGACTCCGCTGAGCTTGCGCCCCAGGCCAAGGCCGAGTTAATCGAACTGGCCAACTTCATCTGGGAACGCGACAGCTAGCTCTCCGGAGATACGTACTTCGAAAAAACATACCCACCGTCACTTAGCATCCACCATGCGCCGCCCTCGGAAGAAAGTGTGCAGCCGCGAAACCTAAGCCCTGCTTGGCCCTCCTGAAGCTCAGCGAACGAGTCATACTCCACGCCTGGACCGCCGCGAACCTGAAGCGGACCGTTCGGCAGTACAGCATCTACTCGATGACTGCGCCCTGTGCTCGGAGACAGGGCGGCACTGCAATCGTTCAGAGGTCTCAGTAGCTCAATGAAGTCTGCGGCGACGTAGGTGTCCCATTCGGTGAGCCACCACACCATCCCGTCGCTGTCGATAGTGCACCCCTTGAAGTACAACGGACCTTCAATTGGCTGAAGCGAATCAACGGGGGCCGCAGCGGCACTAGGTCCATCGCGTACGTTCAGCACAGTGTCGATTAGTTTCACCTGATACGGCTCATTTTCCAGCAACGGTTCTCCGGGGCAGTCCAGCGCCTCCGAAGCACGGGGCAGCTCATCGGCCGTTGCTGCGGCCGAAGGATCATCGGCCGATGGCACATCTGGCACTCCGGCGCTCTGGCGAACATCGGCCCGTTCCTCGGACAGGCCCCGACCATCTTCTGGCGTCCTGTCCTCAGACGTCGAGGAACCGCGATCTGATACGGACGGTTCCACCTCAGCGGCGCGTGAAGTGCCCGCCAACAGCGAAGCCCTTGGCGATTCTTCCTGCGCCTCCAAGCTCTGACCGAACATCAACAGAAGAGTGATTCCACCGACAGCGAAAAGCGCAATAGGCAAGAGTGGGTTGCCTGGGCCTCCAGCCGCCGGCATGTCCCCTTTGACGCGGGGCGCCTTTGGCGTCTCCCGCACAGCCAGCGAGGTTGACGTTGCTCCTCGCTTGGCGGAGCGGGTAACCAAACGGAAGAAACCCACAAGCAACGCGAACGCCACGCGTACGAGCCCCAGGGCCAGCCCAAGAACCAGCCCGAGCGTGCCGAGAACCAGCCCTCGCGCTTGGCGATCGAATTGATCGAAGGGGTCCATGGCCGCTTAGCGCTGAGGGGCTAGACGGCGGGCGTCGTCGAGTTCCTCAAGAAGAGACACACTCGCTCCACCTGGCGACATGACGAGTGATGCCAAGATCGACTCGAGAGCGCGGCCCGGGAGCTCGGGGTCAAACGGAAACCCCACTCCACCTTGCGACCGATGCAGCAAGGTGCGCATTGATAGACCCTCAACAACAATCACGCACAACATCGCTGCTTGCTCGCAGTCAAGCCATTGTCGGTGCGCAAGGACATCCGAATGATCCACGACGAACGCATTCAGGGCAGTGCGCACATCTCGGTCATACATGGTGAGCATTGATTCGATCTTTAGTGCGAGATCGCTGTCAAAGCGAGCCGACGGCAGCAACGAGATAGCACCCAGCCACGAGCTGTCGACCAGATTCTGCTCGATGTAGTGATTGGCGAGCAGCGAGAGCGCCTCGGTCAGATCCTTGGTGCGGTCGCAAAGGAGCTGCTCGATCCGCTCAGCCTCACCAATGCTCTTCCACGGTGCTGTCCGATTCTTCGGTGAATCGAGCAAGTGCGAAACCAGCAGTTGACGCAGACGCTCGCGATTCAACTGAGCAAACACAGCTCGCTCCGACACGCCGGCACGCTTCGAAACCGCGCGCACCGACACATCAGCGAGCGGGTCATGCTCCTCGGAGTCAAAGATCTCAAGTGCAGCCTCAGCGAGGTTTGAAAGATCCATCCCATAAACAGTACACAAATACCGTTGGTGGGTCGAGGGCGACGTTCGGCTTCGGAGGCAAGTCGTCTGCACGAAACTGCAGACTGGTGTGCAGAAACCAGCGGCCCTTCTTCTCCCAACCTTGGTCGTGATGTACTTCGACTACGTTGCTCGACAGATCGGAATGCGAATGGCTCGACTCGGCTACGAATGGAGCCCTGCTCCAGGTTGGGCACCTCAAGAACGTCGCCCAATGTGGAACCCTCGTGACTTCATGCGCAGTGGGGGGTTGGCACTCGCAGTCCGGGTGATCGGCTTTCTCAACCTGATCGGCCTGCTCGTCGGCGTCTCCTCCCCAGACGGCGGTGACTTCACCCTCATCAACGCCATGGTCGGATTCGGCTGGTTGGCATGGGAATGGTGGCCAATACGAGCCGTGCGGGCCGAGAATGCGGAGTCGCGGATCATCGACCTGCGCGCTGACGAAGTCGACCAGCAACACGCGCTTGCTGCAGGATCCGCACCACATTGGTATCCGATCTTTCGAGTCGGCAATGCACGACTCGACCTGATCGGTGGGAATTCCGCATCGTGGTTCAAGGTCCTCTGGCATGTCATGTCCACGTCCAACTTGTCCACGTGTGTGCTTGACTTATCGCGCTACAGCGCGAGTGGATCGATGTTCGAAGGCGTTCTCGAGGCCCCCAGCTGCTTGGCGACCTATGACCCACTGGTCGAACAATCTGCACCAGCTCACATCGTTGCTCAGATGATCGCGACGCCGGGCGACTTCGGGCGAGAAGACGACGCTGACCAAGCCTTGCTCAGCGCGATGGATCGCACCCTCGCCGGCCGGTGGTCGCTTCCCCGTCTGGCGGCGGCGCTCGCTGCCTTTATCGGCGAGCACGAATCGCGCAACCCACACGCTCATCATCTCCAAGCGACCGAGCTCGAGTTCGCCCGCGATGCGCAGGCGAGCAACCTGATGCCCGACGCTGCAGTCGACTCGGCTCGGCGTATCTACGCAATCTGCGATTCGCTGCTCGGGTACGACTTCAGCCCAGTCGCGGGGTCGTCCGTAGCTTTGCCCTGGTTTGACCAAAGCAAGCACACCGTGATTCGAGCTTCGCAAGAGCAGGCCGATCAACAGATCAAGCGAACAGCAGCCATGCTGGTCGCAAGCCTGACGGGAGCGATCAAGAATGGTGTGCCCGGCAGCCCACGACGAGTGGTCGTGATGGGAGCTGACCGGTTGCAGCGCCATCACCTCGATGTGCTTGCAGCAACGTGTGCGTCGAGCGGCGTCGAGTTGATCACCGCGTTCGAGCACTTCTTTGACGACGCTCTTCAGTTCGTCGGATCCGGAAGCACCAACACCGTCATCTTGCGGATGTCGACAGCTCAGGAGGCCGAGGAAGCGGCCAAGCTCATCGGCAAGGAATACAAGTTTGTGTACGACAGCAGAGCACACGCTCGCGGCACCTCGAGTTCCACGACGGAAACGAGAGGCCAAAGCCACACCCGAGGAACAAGTCAGACGGCAGGTACGAACTCAAGCACCTCCGGTCAGATGTTTGGCGCTCAGACCTCTACGAGCGGAACGTCTTCCTCGTTCACAACGAACCAGAGCTCGACCACCACGTCCTCGACCGCCGAGATGCTGGGCGAGAACGAAACGCATACTGATACCGAGAAGCGGACCGAGGAGTTCACGGTGCACCCAAGCGAGCTCATGTCGCTCGCGCCGACGAGCTTCATCTACCGCGTGATCGCAGGCGGACAGGTCTACGCCAGCATGGGTGATTTCGATCCTGCGATTGCATCGTCGAGCAGGGCCAGCGCCGTGGCTCGCTCCGATCCCAATTCATGGTGGTCTCGTGAGCTCACCATCCCCGGAAGCTCGTGGGTTCGTTGAGCGGCGATGCCAAAACCTTTCGCCTGCGGTCAGCCCGGCGCGAACTCACCGATGAAGAACGGCGAAACGAACTCTTCGGCTGGCTGAGCGCGGGCCATGCCGAGAAGCGCGTCGTCACAACGACGCTGCTCAACCGAACGAAGCAGCCTGGTTTGCGATGGCTGATGAGCGTCTCGGGCGAACCGATCTCGCCGCCCGTGGGTTTCGGAGTTGACCAAATCGCCGACTTACAACGCGTTGAGGTGGCCCCTACTGCGCTGCTGTTCGGACTGCGGCGGCTACCGGAGGAAGACACCTCGAGCCTTCGAGACGGTGTGCTCGCCGAACTCGCTACGGCGACCTTTCGCCTTGACATTGTTGCGCAGCCACGAGATCCCGTGCACGTCCACCGGCTCACACGTGACCTCGAACAGGTCTTTGACAACGTCGCGAACAACAAGCTGCGAGACAGTCTGGCCGGACGCTTTGGAGCCGAACTCTTCGCTGAGCGTCACCGGGACCTCGTCGATGCGGTAGCGCACGGTGGCTGGGAATTGACTGCCGAGGTCATTGCTGCTGATGCAGACCTCTACCGCGTCATGGGTCTGATTGGCGTACTGCTGAGTGACGGTGGCCTGTCGTGTCGAAGCTCGGTTGGCGCCGAACCCACGGCGAGCACAGGCGGCGACCTGCATCGATGGTACGAAGCGACGAACAGTCAGACTATTTCGAGCCAGCAGCTGTCCTCGCTGATTCGAGCGCCAGGGTCCGAGGTGCCGGGCTATGCATTGGCGCCCAACATGCCCTTTGACCTCAACCCTGAAGAGCGCACCTCGTCGAGTGGCAGAGCGCTTCGCATGGGCCAAGTGATGGACCGGTCACTGCGACCGACCATCGACTTCGACCTTCCGATCGAATCAGTGAATCGTCACATGTTGCTTTGTGGCGCAACCGGTTCGGGCAAGACCCAGTCAACGAAGCGAGTGCTGCTCGAGTTGCACGAGCAGGGAATTCCCTGGCTAGTCATCGAGCCGGCCAAGCACGAGTACCGCGAGATCGCTGCGCAGACGGATGCGACAGTGATCAGGATTGGTGATCTCGACACTCCCGCCATGGGGCTCAATATTCTGGAACCGCAATCGATCACACGCCCCGGCCGGGGGCTTGACCGATTTCCACTTGAGACCCATATCGACATGGTGAACGCGCTCTTTGAGCTGTCGTTCGAGGCACAGCAGCCGTTCCCGCAGATCCTCGCCACAGCATTGCGAACCGTGTACAGCGATCAGGGCTGGTCGATACCCCTTGGCACCTATAAAGGCGCTCGATTCGGCGAGGTCAAGAACCGCTCGCAAAGCTATGCGCGCTATCCGAACCTTACCTCGTTACGCCAAGCCGCCATCGATGCTGTCAAAGACGTTGGCTATGACGGCGAAACGCTCCGAAATATGACTGGCTACATCGACGTTCGAATTGGCAGCTTGTGCTCCGGAACGCCGTCGAACTTCTTTGACCACTCCCATCCAATCGATATGGAACGCCTACTTGAGCGAAACGTCATTATCGAAGTCGAAGATGTTGGCAATGACCGTGACAAGTCATTCGTCATCGGCGCTCTGATTCTTCGTCTCTACGAACTACTCCGATTGCTGGGCCCGTCTACTGACGGCTCGCTTCGACATGTGGTGGTGGTTGAGGAAGCCCATCGCCTGCTGCGAGCACCCGCCGAGGGCGCCGAAGGCGGTGGCGGTCAGTCCGTAGAGCTCTTCTCCTCGATGCTGGCAGAAGTACGAGCGTTCGGTGAAGGTGTCGTCGTCGTTGAGCAAATTCCGACAAAGCTGATCTCCGACGTCGTGAAGAACACCGCCATTCAAGTCGTGCATCGATTGCCGTCACTGCAGGATCGCCAAGTTGTCGGTGGGGCCATGAACATGTCGCAGGAACAGTCCGACTATCTCGTCTCGACCAATCCAGGGACGGCAGCGGTCTTTCGTGAGGGCATGGACCAGCCGGTGCTGGTGGCCATCGACGGGGTAGACCCAGACCACGGTGCGACTTTGCAAGCTGAAGCAGCTACCAACATTTCACAAACGAAGCCAGGAGCGTTGCATGCTGCAACATCGGCAGGGCCCGTGTGTATTGGCACATGCCCGAGCGATCCACACGACCGGCGGCTTTCGGTCGAACTAGCTCTGATTGCCGAGAAACACCCCGAGCTGACCATCTTTCTCGAGATAACCGTTGAAATGGTTCTCGCCGGATTTACACCGTGCGGCACTAATCAACCGTGGGTCGCTCGGCTGGGCTCCGAGGTTCCCAGCGCAGCGGCACTAGAGGCGTTGTTGGTCACGCTGGTGACGCCGATCATCGAACGCAGGTGGGATGCAATCGCTGACTTCTGGAATCCAGAAGAGGTCATTCGAACAGTTCGAGACTTTGCGATCAACGTCGTGCGAGGGCTGAAGTACAGCGACCTGCCGACCTATCCCACGGGCAGGTTCTATGGCACTGACTTGCGGGATGGGCGAACCGAGGGGAAAGACATTGCCGGGAACTTTGGCAAAGCAATCGCCGATGCATCTCAAGCGAGTCAGAGTGGTGCCGTCGTCTTGCAGACTTCCGAATACGTGCGGTTTGAGCATCAGAGCCGACGCGATGGAAGTCGACTGGCGAAGCTGTGCGACCAGTGGCAGCCGGGCCACCTTTCAGAACTGCACGCAGACGAGCACGCTCTTGAGATCGCGACCGCGCAACTGGTCACCGCTTCGGCGGAGCTGATCTATGGAGCCGCAGCGAACGAACATTTGATGTGGGCCGTCAAAGAAATGGAATACACACAGAAGCGGAGCGCCAGCAATGCCTGATCGACCAGCTCCTCCCGGGCCGCCGGGTCCTCCACCACCACCACCACCGCCGCCACCACCTCCGCCGCCACCACCTCCGCCGCCGCCACCACCTCCCCCACCACCGGGAGGTAATCGAGGTGAAGCATCCGCAGATCAGCAACCAAATCCCTCGAGCCAATTCGATGCTGTCCGCGATCATGGTCCGAGCACGGGCGACGTCCCGGTCGACACGCAGCAGGCGGCGACGAACAGCTCCCTCGATGCGATGGCCGACCCCACCAACGATGGACGAGACAACAATCGCCCACCAGATCCACCACCAGAAGATCCACAACCCGAAACGCCACGAGACGACCCACGCTCGTCCGATCAGCTGAGCGGCGATGACGAAGCCACCCGCGATAACGAAGGACGAGACAACAATCGCCCACCAGATCCACCACCAGAAGATCCACAACCCGAAACGCCACGAGACGACCCACGCACTGAAGAGCAAAGCGCTGATCACTACTCCAATCAGCAGCCTGAGCCGTCGGGTTCCTTCGACGCGGTGCGCAACGACGGCCGTCGCGAAGACGTACCAACCGACACACAACGCGCCGCAGTTAACGACGCCCTCGACAACATCGACAACCGACCAGGCCCAACCGAAGCCGGCGACCACCAGACACGACGGGATGACCCAACCGCACTGGATGCCGTCGACGAACCAACGCCGGACACGACGGACGCCCAACTACCTCCTGACGGACCGAACCCCTTCAGCGACCAACCACCAAAACCCACCGGCACCTTCGACGCCATCCGCGACGACGCCCCAACCGGCGACGTACCCACCGACACCCGACGCGCCGCCATCAACGACGCCCTCGACGCCATCAACAAACCCACAGACCCACCCGACGACCCAACACCCGAGCCACCTGACAACCCTCCTGACGGACCCAACCCCTTCAGCGACCAACCACCAAAACCCACCGGCACCTTCGACGCCATCCGCGACGACGCCCCAACCGGCGACGTACCCACCGACACCCAACGCGCCGCCATCAACGACGCCCTCGACGCCATCGACAAACCCACAGACCCACCCGACGACCCAACACCCGAAGTCGCCCCGGAAATCGGAGAGGTTGAGAAACCTGATACGGCCGCAGTGCATACAGCTCGCTTCATGGAAGACTCAGTCGAATCGATCCCATTTAGTCTCGACGACCCGGACAGCGTCGCCGCTGACGCCCTCGCCCTCACCGATGCACGCGAGCGACTTGAGTCCGCGCAGGAGAAGCGCAACTTCAGTGAGGCAGTGCCAGAAAGCCTTGCATGGGGAGTCATAAACACGCGGTACGCAGACTCGCAGCGCATCACGAGCTATCAACTCGATGCGAGCAGCAAGGGGGCTTTCGATGCCGCCTTCAGTGTTGAGACAGACAGCGGACCCATAGTCGTCGTTATGGAATTGAAGGGCGGCCCCAATCAGCATCGACTCGGATCACGACAGATTGGCGCTGACAGGTACCAGCAAGGAACCCGCGAATATCTCCACGATGTCTCTGCCGCGTATCGCGCCAGAGACGCTGGCGACAGGAGTGAGCCAGCAGACAACTATTTCGCGCAAGATCTCGCGCGTGCGCTCGAGGAAGATCGGGTTCACTACCTACTCGTCGAGGAGGGGCAGATTTCTGTCGACATGATCGAGGCTCGCGTGCGTCGCTTCAACATCGACAGCTAGCTGTAGTAGCTCACGCTCGTTGGCTACGTGGCCGCTGACCGTCGGCCGAACATGCCGCGACCCTCCATGCGAAACACCACGACGGCATCCTGATTCACCAACTCGGACACAAAGAAGATCGTGCCGCGCTGCGGGTTGCTGGCTGATGGTTGTGTGCTCACCACCTGAACCGATCCCCGCAGCACGTCGCCAGGCCGGACCGGCGCCAGCCACCGAAGGTTCTCAACACCCGGCGAACCGAGCGACTCCGTGTAGTTCAAGAAGTTGCGTGCATACAGACCCATGTACACCGACCCCGTATGCCATCCCGACGCAATGAGTCCATCAAAGGGGCTGGCCGCAGCTGCAGTTTCGTCGGTATGAAATGGCTGCGGGTCGAATCGGCCAGCGAACTCCAAAATCTCGTCACGAGTGAATTCGTAGTCACCCAAGTCGTAGGTCGCTGATTCAAAGTCCTCCCAATACAAATGATCGACTTTGCTAAGGGTGCGGCGAGCGGAGGGAGCGGTCATACCCCAGTTTTGCAGGCCATTGCGCCGTCACGAAACACGGTCGACACATTGTTGTCGCTTTGCGTTCATCACGCCGGAACAACTCGGAAACGCAGCGTTTCTAGGTTCGATTCATCACATATGCCGTGCTACAGGCACGGCTCGCTTACCTGCATCAATGCGGGATTGGGAGGTAACACAATGAAACGTAAGTTCTTGGTAGTCGCTTTAGGGGCGACACTGTTTGGTCTACTGCCCGCAGCTCCGGCGCTAGCACAAGACGTGTCAGAAGCCGCAGTGGTCCAAGCCACCCTGGACAATATTTGGGTGTTCATCGCAGGCATCTTGGTCTTCTTGATGCAAGCAGGCTTTGGCCTCGTGGAAGCGGGTCTCACCCGAGCAAAGAACGTCGCCAACATCATGGCCAAGAACATGGCCGACATGTGTGTAGGAGCAATCGCCTTTTGGGCGGTCGGCTACGGCATTGCCTTTGGCAGCGACGCAAAGATCATGGGAACCGATGCATTCTTCCTCAGCGGATTCGGTGCCGGCGACTTTGATGGCCTGTACACCGGCTACACGCCGTTCTTCTTCCAGGTTGTGTTCGCAGCAGCGGCCGTGACCATTGCATCAGGCGCCATGGCGGGTCGCA
>Ga0209828_1000935_pt1 | contig 27562 bp, 24 predicted proteins | sample MaitaG_FD_187429 | JGI IMG/M metagenome (GOLD analysis project Ga0209828, IMG submission 187429) | Marine algal microbial communities from Maine, USA - Maine_Asex2 metaG (SPAdes) (version 2) | ecosystem: Host-associated > Algae > Red algae > Unclassified | place: Maine, USA | collected 2015-01-05
CACTTTTAGATATGAGAGATAAAGAACGAGGAATCTTATTAATTGGACTAAAGAGTTTGATTGAGTGTTTCGAAGAGATAGTCACTAATAAATAAACTATGGGACTAAGAGAAGTGAAATCGGAATTAAATAAACTTGAAAAAGATGTTTTGATAAATCATATTTCTGAACTTTACAAAAAGTTTAAGCCTGTGAAAGAATATTTTGACTTTTATGTAAGCCCTTATTAAATCAGCATTCTTGAGAAATATAAGAATAAGATAAGAGAAGGATTTTTCCTAAACGCGGATATCAAATTAAATTATCAATATCACGAAAAGCGGTAAGTGATTTTAAGAAATTAGGTACGTCAAAAGAAAGTCTTGCTGATTTATTATTGCGTTTTGTTGAATGTGGAGTTGAATTAACAAATACGTATGGTGACATCGATGAAAATTTTTATACGAGCGTTGAAAACACATACGCAAATGCACTTGAATTAATCGATAATAACGGACTTTTGGAAAAATGTAAAGAAAGAGCATTCTTATAAGGCATCGAATATATCCGTTTGCTTTTTCTAAAATTTCTTTCATAGTGCCTATCAGTACGCACTGGTTCCAAATTTGCGACAAATAGAGTTGTCAGTTCATCCAAATAGCCTTTCACTATTTTCTTTTGTCTACAAAACAATAAAACAATGCTATTTTTCATACGGCTAAGTGCCTGTGTGAAGTTGGGTTTATATTTCCTTTTCCGTTTAATACATATCTGTTTCACCATTTCAGCTGTGCCAGAGACAAGGATAGAGGTAAGGTTGCAAGAAAATATTTTTGCATGAAAATCCTGTGCGATCGCCAAACAACTTTTTCCACTAAAATTTTCGATTTCTAGTCATGATTTCATTGTTTTATAAGACTCTTCCACTTGCCATCTAAGCTGATACAGATTAGAAAAAACTCCGTAAGGATAATCATGGGCATCTACTAAGCTTATAATAAGCACTTCTTTTTCCCCTGTACTGAGTTCTATACAGATGAAGCGAAATGTAAGAGGTAGTGTGGACAAACCTAATTCTTTACACTTCATTACACTGGCTTTGCTAGGGTATATTTTTGTGATGATTTCTTTATCTCCACTATTGACCAATTGTTTTGCAACTTTCCAACTACCAGTTTTCAATCTGGCGCAAAAGTGAGTTCCCTTATTTGTTAGTAGCGCAAACATCCATAAGGAAGCATAATTCCTATCATACAATACCAAATCATCCGTTTTAAACCGTCCAGAATGCTTCAATGCTTAGTTATGCTCATTGTCATTATAGGTAGATAACTGAGCATCTACAGTTAAGTCATTGAGTAAATCATATGCTTGTGACAATCGTGCATAGGTAATTGGAATCCCTGTTTCAGAAGTATCGTGTGTTCCATATTTTGATACTATCTCAGCATTATTAGGCAATCTGGCAGTAGAACCATCTACAGCCAACAGCCTGATACCATTCCAGGTTTTATAAACTTTTGCTTTATAGAAAAAGTCAATTTGTTCTTTTTCAAGTTCAACAAAAGCCTCATGTTTAAGCTTCTTTCGGGCTAAGGTGAATGCCCCTTTAGTCACTTCATTTACAGAAATCTCCTTGTTTAAAAGAACCTTAAAAAGGTTGTCCAATTCTGCTTGAAGAGATTTGGTTAAAAAATTGATGAGTAGAAAAAAACTTTATGGAATGGCAAACTTTGATTCCTTGTGAAGTCGGTATTTTTGACTCTGTGACGGATAATAAATTCTTTAGAAGTAAATTTTTTTTTCAAACTTTCTACAAGTTTGAGATGGTCCATGATGCTTTGTCATCGTTCGTTATATTTTATGACTCAATATACTGATTAAATAGATGGAATAACTTATTAAATATCCTTAACTCAACGACATTGGAGGTTTGAGGTGAAATTCCTCTTACCTACTTGACTGACAAAATGAATTACCAAACTCAAAAGCAAAAGTCTTTCAGACACATTGCTTTTTCTGCAACCCGGATCTTCTGCCTCCTACCACCCAAGATGGTGACGAATTTTATTGATGATTTATCTAAGGAAAAATTTTTAAGCCAATCGATTGATTTTGCTGATACAACGAGTTCGAATAATAGTAACAATTATCCTTATTCAATTATTTCCGATGAAGAAAGAGCCAATTTTAGTTAATGGGTCATTTACGAATCAGAGACTCTTACCTGTTATGCCAATTTGGGTTTCTAATGACGTATAAATATTTTAGTATAGATATTCGGAATCAAGGCAAAAACCCCAGTCATAGCCTAAGCCACGGCGAGTATTTTTAACGCAGAAATATGGAAATATAACTGAAAAATATGCGTCAATAAGAATCCAATTTGGTATTAATCCTACTTAGTTGCAACGCATAGAAGAAATGATTAATTATTTCCATTATGATTATCTCGGAACCTTAATTATTGCCTGGCGGATTCGCAGGAAATTCACCCGCGTTTGCCTGACAACAATCTGGCGCATCATCGCAAGAAATAATAACCGGACAAATAACATCAATGTTGCAAGTAGGTTCACTACTATAGTCTACTGTAACACAATATTGGTATGTCGTCCCTGCCTCCAAAAAAGTTGTAATTAGACCAGAGGTAGAATTATATACACCGGTGTTGATGACGCCACATGCATTGCCGGTCCCGACTGCATCTTGCGTAAGCTCATAGGTATAGGTAGGGGAAGAACAATCCTCACCCGAAGAACCCACTGCTAATTGCTGTTCAGCTCCAGTAGCAATAAATTCAGTACACACCGTCAATACATTATCATTCTGATTCGACAGAAAAAAATTGCAATCCTCATCGGCACCCATATCAAAATTTTCTATCCCACCCGTACTTAATCCATTTCCCCATTCGCTTTCTGTCATTTGCTCATGAGTACAATCGGCATTCAAACAATTATTGCAGCAGGAAATAAAAACAGGACAAAAAGTTTGAGTAACCTCGCCCGTACTTAGATTTATATTAAATGTTTCATCATTTTCCAATTGCATGATGGACTCACCGTCTACATCAAAAGTGAAATAATCAATAATACCGTTAAATTGTGTTCCATTCTGTAGTAAATTACCAATTGCGAAGCTGTTTCCACTTAACATATCTATTATCAATAATGTATTATCACAATTATCACCACCACCAACAGCATAAATAGCACCTGATATATTGTCAATTGCAATGTCATATATGGTATTGCAGGTCCCTACCACAGGATGACATCCTACAGTAATCATTCCAGAAGACAAATCAATTGCGAATAACAAATCTGTTAAAGGATCCGGACGATCTTCTATGCACCATAATATATCATCGTCAAATGCATCCGAAGCCATCCCACAAACATTAGAAATTTGATGTGTTTCTCCTGTAACACTATTTACACAGCTAGGTGCTGGAAATTCTAAGATAGGCTCACAAGTACCTGGCATTATAGCAAAAAACATATCTGTATCACGATCAAAGAACCATACTCTATTAAATCCACTATTAGCTCCCGCACAAACATTCACAAACTGATTGTCGAAGCAGCAAGATTCCAATATATTGTTTGGTTGATTATCAAAGGTACTGGGGTAAGCACATGGACAATTTATATCTCCAACACTAGAATTAAAACTACAGTCTGTTGCAATACTACCGACAAGACCAAAACAGACCATATCGAGTGTACAATTAGGGGCGGCGGAAAAATCCAAGGTTACACAAACTTGATACTTTATAGTTGGTATAAAGTTAGTTATGGCACCCGTATTTGAATCATAGCTCCCTCCGGTATTAACGATTCCACATGCATTGTTATCTGGATCAAAAGTATACTCCCAACTTTGGGTAAAGTTTTGACAGCTGAGTCCATCATTAATTGTTAATGTTGGTTTTAATACTAACGTGCTATACTCTCTACAAAATGTATAGATATTCTGGCCTGGTATATTGGTAACATCATTACAATCAATCGTACAATCCCTATTTCCACAATTGTCGCAAGACTGAGCAAATAACATTTGATGTTTTGCTAAAAATAGGATGGTAATTATTAGAAATGTTTTCATAGTGGAAGGTTCTCAATGTAAGGGTTGGTTTCCAGAAATGGATGCACAGAAAGATAAGAAACTTAAGGCTAAGTTTTTAACTTTATTGTATATGTTTATACTCGGTGATCAAGGTGTAACAAATAATACAGGTATTAAAAGAACCTTAGATACGGCCTATTAGCCTAATTATTGCACCACACTGGTCCTTCCTGTCATCACGGGACAGGCTGTACCTGAGGGCGACAGAGAGCTGCAAGCTAATCCTTGAAAGAAATCGCATTATGAAAATAGGCAAAGTGCAGAAAGGCCAGCATGTAACACCAGATATGATGACCATATGCTCCTTAGTCGCAGACGGCACATATCATCATATTATCTATAAGATGGCGGAAATCATAGTAGACACAGGCCAAACAAGCTCGCCACGAAGAGTGATTTTTTTGCCATCTCGCCACTGAGTGAAAAACGTTACATAAACGTGCTGCGAATTTTTTTGGTAAGATTTTATTTTTTGGAATAAGGAAAAGAAGAGTGTGTTAAGAGCACAACTGAACCTGCTTTTGGGAAAATAAAAATAGATAGGAAAAATTATAGAGACCGATAAAAAAGTATGAGACGGAGAACCCAAAGCGGGATACAAAATTTGGCTTCCTGCAAAAAAAATCACACAAGGCAAAGCATCATGTCCTGGGACTCAATGATGAAGATCTTTGTCATCTGATCTATGGCCAAACGATTCAACAGGATTATGATCAACGAGAAGATTTTAATCAGCGACTTTCCTTTTTTCTGAAACAGTTGCCAAAGATTGGCGTGACGCGTAAACTGTTATGGCAAACCTATCGATTGGACAATCCCTCTGGGTATGGATATTCTCAGTTTTGCGAACGACTCAATCAAGCTTTGACACAGCGCAAGCTTAGTCTTCCCTTACATCACAATCCTGGGGAAGTGATTCAAATCGATTTTACAGGTAAGAAACTCAAGTGGCAGGATGATACTGGTCAAGAGCAGTATAGTGAAGGTCTAGTCTTGGTTTTTCCGTACAGCCAGTACGTATTTTGCACCGTATTGCGCTCACAAAAGATTCCAGATTTTATTGCGGGCATCAATTCAGCTTTGCACTATTTTGGTGGATTACCCAAAGCACTGTTGAGTGATAATCTAAAAAACTAAAAATTATGGCTGAATTAGCTCAAAAGTATAATTTAGTAATTCGATTTTTTGACGGCTATTTCTGGCAATAACAAATGAACACTATGCCTAACAAAGAGCTATACGATTATTGGACAAAATCATATGAACTGTATATTAGAATTTGGTTCACTTGACATAAGTGCAGTATGGTTACACAAATAAGGCAATGAGATAAAAGAAAATATATTACATGGCTTTTATCACTGATTCAAATACCTCTCCTTCAATATCTCAATGTGATGATTCTCATGTCCAGCATTCATAAAAGCCAAACCGATTGGTGTGAATAGTAGATTACTAGCTTGGCCTTTTCTGATACAAGCTTCATCACTCATGTTTTCAAATAACAAAATCGTAGATCGACGCATCGCATCATATTCATTTACCAATGATTTGGAAGAGCGTGATTCGGCTTGGGCATGTTTGGCGTAAACATCTTGATCAAAACCTGGAAGAGCTGTAGAATCACCTCTAGAAATTCGCATTGCTCTATAATCGAACACTCTCTCAGTATCAATAATATGTAACAAAATGTCCTTTATTGACCATTTTCCCTGCTCATACTTATGGTTCCACTGTTCTTCAGTTAGTGATTTGTACAGCGTTAAGTTGTCATTCAGTTGATGAGTGAGCATTTGACAAATATCATCACCTTCCGTTTTGTCTATGTATGTTTTACAAAATCCTTCGTATTCTGACTCTAAAGGGCGTCTTTTTAGCATAATAGTTGATTTTCGATATAAAAAAAGGTCAAGCATAATACTTGACCTTTTTGATGTGGGCGATGAGAGACTCGAACTCCCGACCCCCTGGGTGTAAACCAGGTGCTCTGAACCAACTGAGCTAATCACCCGTAAGAAGGCGCAAATATATACTTCTTCCTATCGTTTAGCAAATTATATTGTCTTCTATTATAGCCTTGATGAATATTTTAATTTTTGTATTTGTCAGATAATGTAGATTTCTTTAAGTGTACGCTAAAAGCTATGTGTCTTTAATTTTAATGCGACAATGGCAAATCAGTAAAGAAACCTAGACATTTAGCTGTTTTGCTTATCATTAGATTTACATGAAAATCAACAAAAAGGTATCGTATTCGAATTCTATAACCCTATTGTAAAATGAAAATTGCTACTTTTCTGTTTATCAAGAGTTATGATCAGATACTGTGCGCTTATTATATGTTTAGGAATTGGATCTTTCTCCTATTCCCAATTCACATCTCCAATCGGAGGATGGACAGCGCATTTACCATATCAATCTGCTCGATGGGTCACTCAAAGTCAAGATAAAGTTATTTTTAGCACAGAGTGGTCTTTGTTGACAGTAGACAAAGGCGATTTGTCAAGAGAGACATTAAGCAAAGTGGATGGCCTAAGCGATATTGGCATCTTTAGGACTGCCTTTGATCAAAGTAACGACCAACTCATCATTGCGTATACCAATAGTAATCTTGATGTCGTCCGTGGAAATGAAGTCATTAATTTACCCAACATTATGACCAATCAAAATGTCTCTGGGGATAGAGCGATTTATGATATTCATATTCAGAATGATGAAAGTGCTTTATTCGCTACGGGTTTTGGTATTGTCGAATTGAAACTAAAAACATTGGATTTTGGATTTACGACTAAGTCATTACGGATTAATGCCGTTAGTTCTGCCGATGGAATATTATATGCAGGCGCTGATGATGGACTTTATTCTTTTGATTCTAATAGTGCTGCCTTTCCAGGTGATTTTAATAACTGGACTTTGATGACTGGAGAATTTGGTTTGCCAGAAGTTTATGAAGTGTCAGATGTTGTGACCTTTAATAATACCTTATTTGCTGTTATTGATGATGAATTAATGATGTTTGATCAAGCACTTGGATTCCATAGCATTTTAGAACCAGAGGAGGATTATTTTATCAAATATATTACCGCGGAAGGTGATCATCTAGTCGTCGGACAAAGAGATTCGCGGAATAAAAGTTTTACAACGCTGCTTGATGAACAATTAAATCAAAGAGTGATTAATGACGGTTGTACCAATAGAACTATACATGGTGTAGAAGACGAAAAAGGTAGACTGTGGTATGCCGATGAATGGGACTTAATTCGATATCATGAATCCTCAGATGGTGGCTGCCAACAATTTGTGGCCGATTCTCCTTTCTCAGAAGAAGTCAGTCAGATTGCTATAAAGAGAGGGAAGCCATATGTAGCTTCGGGCGGCGTGCAAGATAATTTCACCTATACATTTTCACGGAAAGGAGTATACGTGTTTGAAGGGTCGGATTGGACTAATATTAATCAAAATGAGTATCGAGAATTCTTCGATAAAGATATTTTGAATTTTTTCAGGATTGCACCACATCCCGATCTTGACTTAATTTATATGGGTACCTATTGGAGTGGACTTGTTGAGTTTAATGAAGAGACTGAAGACATTTCGATTTTTAATCAATCAAATTCAAGTTTACAAGGCGCCTTGGGAGATGAACAGCGGGAAAGGATCAGTGGCTTAGCTTTTGATACAGATAATAATTTGTGGATTGCTAATTATGCTGCGCCTAATCCAGTATCGGTTTTGACACCAGAGGGAAACTGGCATAGTTTTTCTGTAGGGTCAGTTACCAATCTTTCAAATTTAACCATTGATCAAAATGAATACAAATGGTTTCCTGTATTTGGTATCAGTGGAGGTGTTTTGGTCTTTGATCACGGAGAGCGTATTGAAGACCCGACAGATGACCGCTATCGCTTTATCAATACAAGTAATAGTGAATTGACAACAAATATTGTGAATGATGTTGCTGTGGATTTAGAGGGCTCAATATGGGTGGCTACAGGAGAAGGTCCAGTCATCTTTGATTGTGGAAATGATCCGTTCGAAAGCGACTGCACAGGTCGGAGAATTAAAGTTCTGCAAGATAGTATCGCTGCATTTTTATTAGCTGATGTAGATATTAAAACAATTGAAATCGATGGTGCAAACAGAAAATGGTTTGGGACGGCTAATGGCATATTCGTCCAATCGTCATCTGGTGATGAGCAAGAGCTGAGGTTTTCAAAGAGTAATAGCCCATTATTTGATGATAATGTGATAGATCTCGCTTATGATGGAAATAGCGGTGAGATGTGGATTGGGACTGACAAAGGCTTACAAGTCTATCGTACAGAAGCGACGAATGGTGGGAGAGTTCATAGTTCCAATGTCTACTCATATCCTAATCCAGTTCCTCCAGAGTATAATGGCCCAATCGCCATCAGAGGACTTGCAAATGATGTTGATGTAAAGATCACTGATGTGAATGGAAAACTTGTTTATGAGACTCAGTCATTGGGTGGTCAAGCGATTTGGGATGGCACAGATTTTTTAGGACAGCGAGTCAGCACTGGAGTCTACTTAGTTTTTAGTAGCACAAGTAATATTTTTTCGGATCCTAATTCTTTTGTGACTAAAATAATGATAGTCAGGTAGTTGAATAAGCGAGATCCTTAGTGATTTATTTTATGAGTTTATATTTTCCTTAAAGCACACTTTAGTTTACTGTTTTTTGCAACAATATTTCGATATGAAGATGACTACTTTATTCAAGTTTTTGATTTTTATAGTATTCTTTTCTGCTTGGAAGCTGTTGGGACTGTATTTAATGATAAAATATTTATAGTCGGAGGATTACAATACAATGAAGATCCTGGAGTGTTTACTGGTGCATTAAATACATCTTATAGCATAACAATTCCTGAATAAAATTTAAACAAAACAAATACAAACTACATAAGACATTCACTTCCAATTTCGATAATAAAAATGACCTTAATCAGAGTTGACTTCTTTAACATCTAGTTTTTATCACGATTAGTATCAATTAAATTAATGTCATAGTGTCAAAAGTATAATCACTTAATTAATGAATGGATAATGAACAAAGAAGATATTATTATTCGGTCACAGAAGGATGAGATCCAGACATGAATTCAGGCTGATGATTTCAGGTGGGTGTTGTAGTTGATAGTTTCAAAAACAGAGTGTGTCAAGGATATCTACAAACTATCATGATTTTAAACAGAAACTCAATCAACTTCATTTGTTTCAACAAATTATTGATAGCTAAGAGTCGGTCATGCAGTCATCATTTTGATCGGAGTTTCAATGTTTCAAAAATCGCAAAAATAAAAAAATACAACCCTCCAAAAACGGTAAGGCATTTGGGCCATAATGGAATATTGGGATATTGTAATAATATAAACAATCCAGCACCTAATGCAAGCACGGAAACCAACAAGTGTGGAATAAAATACTGTCTTGCACGACTTGGATAAGCATATCTAAGTGGCACAAAATGTAAAATGCCAATGATAAGTACAGACACAAAGTTCAAAATCAAGTGATTTTGAAAAACGAAGAACTGGAAAAAGACAACAAAATTCCAGAGCACTGGAAAGCCAATAAAGTATTGCTCATCTTCTACCATATTATTTTTACCATAGTACAAAGCAGAGCTAAGCAAGATCACGGCAAGAGCGGGATACATAAGGAGGTCCGATACCATATTGGCTTTGTAGAAAAAGAAAGCAGGTATCAAAGCGTATGTACTAAAGTCGATGACATAGTCTATGTTTTTACCATGCATATTTGGAAGCACTTCGGTGACATTGAATTTTCTTGCAAGAGAACCGTCAAGACCATCAATGATAAAACAACAAAACAACCACAAAAATGCATTTGAGAAATGACCTTCGTCTATAGCGATCAGCGCCATAAATGCGGCAAGTATACCCATCGATGTGAAGAGATGAACACCCCAAGCCAGTAGGATTTGAAGTTGAGTTTTCATTGGCAGCGAAAGGTAATTATTTATTAAAGTGATTTATGCTTTAATGATGATCTTTATTCGAAGTGTTTTACAGTGGATGTTAAAAGTGACTATTAATTTGGACTCTCTTGAATTTATACAATTCAAAATAAGCAAAGAAACCTATGTTCTTTATGGGTCTCAATAAACTCTATCTGCTCTATCAGTCTATACGTTTGAAAAACCTATCTGTTTAATAGTGCTTGTGCTTAAAAAAAACTATATGGATTATGTGTCTATGTGGTTCAATAAATATATAAGCACTTCCTAAAATTATAAATTCAATTTTAAGCACTTTTTATTACTTGGAACTATATTTTTGTACTCATATGTTAACATGGTTTAAGAAACTGTTTTCGACAGCAGACAAAGAAATTGAAGATCCAATGAAGTATTTAATTGTGGGATTAGGAAATATGGGGAGGGAATATGATAACACTAGACATAATATAGGCTTTGATGTCGTGGATCATCTAGCAGAGTGGGGGAAAGCAAGTTTTAAGAATGAAACACTTGGAGATGTTGCAGAAATCAAACATAAGGGTCGAACTCTTGTGTTGCTCAAGCCGTCTACATTTATGAATTTAAGCGGAAAATCCGTCCGCTATTGGGGGCAAAAAAAGAAAATTCTGCCAAATAACTTATTGGTAATTGTCGATGATTTACACTTGCCTCTTGGTCAGCTAAGATTGAAGGGTAAAGGTGGAGATGGTGGCCATAATGGATTAAAGGACATCAACAAGATTTTAAATACTTCATCATATTCTCGTCTTCGTGTTGGTATTGGGAATGAATTTGGAAAAGGTCAGCAAGTAGACTTTGTATTGGGGAAATGGACGGATCAAGAGAAAACTAAGCTGCCTAAAATAATAGATACTTCTGCTGAAGCAGTCAAAAGCTATACGACCATTGGCTTGAGTCATTCTATGAATCAGTTTAATAAGTAAGCTTTGATTTTGTAAAATGTAAACTAATTCGTTTACAAAATCAATATACGTGTAAACATATTTGTTGACTTTATATTAGAACACACGCTTAATATTATACTACCTTTACATCAAATTCTAGTCATGAATAAAATCGCGATTGGTTGCGATCACGCTGGTTTCGAATACAAAGAATCTCTCAAGAACTTTCTCAAAGAAAAAGGCATTGAGATTATCGATAAAGGGACATATGGTCCTGATTCGGTAGATTACCCAGATTTTGTTCATCCTGTTGCCAAGACAGTTGCATCTAAAGATGTGGATTCTGGCATTTTGATATGTGGCTCTGGCAATGGAGTAGCCATGACAGCAAATAAATATCCTGAAGTAAGAGCAGGCATTTGCTGGTCAAAAGAAATTGCCGAATTGATTAGGCTTCATAACAATGCTAATGTTTTATGTATTCCAGCAAGATTTGTGAGTCAGCACATGATGTTTGATATAGCACAAACTTTTGTAGAGACTTCCTTCGAAGGAGGACGTCATAAAAGACGTGTTGATAAAATATGTGCTTGTTAGTCATTCTAATAATCAACTTTACATTATAACTTAAATCCTATGAAAAAATACTTCATCTTATCCCTCTTTCTATTTTTAGCATATCAGATGCATGCACAATTTATAAGCTCTGTCTATACACCTGATTCTACAGAAGTTGTGACAATAGATAGCACAAACCCAGGATTCATCATTTCCCAAGATATTAAGGCAGAAGACTTTAAAAAACACTTATACGTATTAGCATCTGATGACTTTCAAGGAAGAGAAACTGGTACTGAAGGGATAGAAAAAGCAGCAAAATATATAGAAGGTCATCTTGACGCTTTAGGTTTTCCAAAAGTTGGAATGGAGAACAGTTATTTTCAAAATGTAGGCTTTCGATTTTCAAACTGGCAAGAAAATGAAATGTTCGTTAATGGCAATCGATACAAACATCTGTGGGATTACTTAGCATTTCAGAGTCGCAATGAACCAATGGATTCTTTTTCTACCAATGAAGTGATATTCTTGGGATATGGCATTGATGATAAAGAATACTCAGATTATAAAAGGAATAAAGTCAGCGGAAAAGTTATCATGATTTATAATGGTGAACCCTTTGATAAAAAAGGAAAATCTCATATTACAGGGACAGCTGAAGTTTCAGATTGGACACTCGAAAGGAAACTTGAGACTGCAAAAAAACATGGTGTCAAAATGGTTCTAATTATCGAGGAAGACATCAAAAAATTATTGATGGATAATCGACGATTGGTCTTAGGTAATTCTACCACTTTATTAACTGGTGATAATATGGTCTCTCCTTATGCCAATAGTGTCCATATATCATCATCGATTGCAAATGAGATCATTGGCAAAAAACTAAAAAAAGTAACTAAGTCAAGGGACAGAAGTCGCAAAAAAGGCAAGGCACGAGATGTTAAATTAAAACCAGAACTTAATGTTAAACAGACTCTAGTGAATAATGATTTACTCGGTAAAAACATTCTGGCATATATAGAAGGCACAGATAAAAAGGATGAGCTTATTATCGTGACGGCACATTATGATCATGTCGGTTTTAGAGGGGAAGAAATTTTCAATGGGGCAGATGATAATGGCACAGGCACGACGAGCTTATTAGAAATGACAGATGCATTTATCATGGCAAAGAAAAATGGCATCTCACCACGAAGAAGTATTTTGTTTATGTGGGTAACAGGTGAAGAAAAGGGTCTTCTCGGATCACAGTATTATTCTGAAAATCCAATCTTTCCACTTGAGAATACCGTGGCTAATATAAATATAGATATGATCGGTCGTTCGGATGAAAAGTATGCAGGTAGAGGAGACTACATTTATGTTATCGGCTCTGACAGACTCAGCACAGACTTGCATAAAATAAATGAATCTGTAAATTCAGAGTATAGTAGATTAGTTTTCGATTACACCTATAATAGTGAATCAGACCCGAATCGATTCTACTTCAGGTCTGACCATTATAATTTTGCACGCAAAGGAATTCCTGCCATATTTTTCTTTAGTGGAGTCCACGAAGATTATCACCAGCCTACAGATACTCCAGATAAAATTAACTACGAAAAAAGTGAGCATATCGCTAGACACATTGCACAGTTAACTTGGGAACTGGCGAATAGAGAAGAACGAATTGTGGTGGATGGTGAAGTGAAATAAAACATAAACTGAGTCGAGACGCCTACAGTAACAACGTAGATTTAAGAAGCAATAAAATGTGTGGTCTTGATGGCGTCTCGCCTCCAGTATGATTTCCTCTCTTACTGGTTATAAATTATTCTTCTGAGTTGTAAGGAACAATTGCATTCAACTTATTAAAATCGCCAGTAGTCGGATGTTGAAATACACGCAAATCAAATTCGGGTACGACAGCTAATATGTGATCAAAAATATTTGCTTGAATGTCTTCATAATTCGCCCAGACCTTGTCTTTGCTAAATACATATATTTCAATGGGTAAGCCATGGACTGTCGGGGCAAGCTGCCTTGTCAAAAAGGTCATTTCTTTATTGATCATCGGATTATGTAATAAATATGCTTTGATGTAAGCACGAAATGTTCCGATATTAGTCATCCTGACACCATTAGCGAGACTTGAATCGTCTACTTTTTGTGAGGTATTCGTTTCTTGCAGCTGAGCCTTCTTAGTTTCAATATAGCTGGAGATATGCTGGATTTTACTAAATCGATCCAACATTTCTTGATTGCAAAACTCGATGGTACTCATATCGATATTTATGGATCGTTTGATTCGTCGTCCATCTGATTCTGACATACCTCGCCAATTTTTAAATGATTCAGAGATTAATGCATAGGTAGGAATAGTTGTAATTGTCTTATCCCAATTCTGAACTTTTACTGTCGTTAGTGCGATGTCTATAATTTCGCCATCAGCACCATATTTGGGCATTTCTATCCAGTCACCATATGCTACCATTCTATTAGCAGATAATTGAATCCCTGCTACAAATCCTAAAATAGAATCCTTAAAAATGAACATCAGTACTGCAGTCAATGCACCAAGGCTACTGAATAAATAGATGGGCGTTTTATTTAATAAAATGGAAATAATAAATATTCCACTTGTAAAATAAATAATAATTTTGAAGACCTGAATAAATCCTTTAATCGGAATCCTATTAGACACTTCATAGGTATTATATATAGCCAATAAAGCATTTAGTAGAGAATTAAGTGCCATCATGACCATTACTATCATGTAGATTAATGCGATACCATTTATTAAAGACACTAGCCAATCATAACCTTCAAAAGGAATTGAAATTAATGCATAGATGACGATAGCTGGCGCTAAATTAGCAAGACGATTAAATACTTTATTATTTAGGATCACATCATCCCATTTGGTAGCTGTCCGAGTGATAATAGCAGTCACACCCTTAAGGATAAAATGTTTTGCTAGCAAATAAGCTATATAACTTAGAAGTATAATCAATACAAAAATAATACCTCTCGCTAACATTTCAGCAATAAACAAATCTAAGCCTTGATTTTGCATCCAATGTTTAAAAATATCAAGCATACTATATCTAAATTTTGAATTTAATACTGTCGTTAACCGCCTTGTCCAATTGTCTTATTTAAAACGTATACTTTCGAAAAATTTTGACTTTTGAATGGAAATTAGAACTCTAATCCAAAGATAGACAAAGCTTCGGCAGGCGAGCATAAAATATCAATTATACATTTTTTAATCCTAACACCCTTTAACACCTCTTGTCTCACTATCATGTTTATCGTTGTCAGAATACAGTCATTACTATACTCGTCTAATTTTGATTTATCAGTAACATTATTCATAAAAGTTAAATGTAATCATGGAGACGCCGGTGCTAATTCTTCCCTTCAGCTTCTCTCTATTCTGTAGAAGATTTTTATAAATTTACAGATTAGATAATAGCCTTTCTATGATTTTGACAGACCAGCTTATTTTTAAAAATATTGCAAAACATATTTCTTTGATAGACTCAGAGATACAATATCTATGGTCATTGATGAAAAAGATAAGTCTTGATAAAAAAGAATACATCCTTAGTCAAGGAAAGATTTGTAATAAAATTTATTTCGTAGATCAGGGAAGTTTAAGAGCTTATAATGTGAATGAGAATGGAAAGGAATCCACAATCATGTTTGCCGTGAGTGACTGGTGGATAACAGCTATGGATAGTTTTATGAATCAGAAAGCATCGAGCCTGACAATCGTTGCTTTAGAAAATAGTACTATCTTAGAATTAGACTATGATAATCTGCAGACTTTGCTTTTGAAAATCCCAAAGTTTGAAAGATTTTTTCGCATTTTATTTCAAAATGCTTACATACGAGAACAGAGAAGAACGCTTCATAATATTTCAATGTCGACAGAAGAACGCTACGTCCAATTCATTAAAAAATATCCTGCTATAGTCGAAAAAATCACGCAAAAACAAATTGCATCTTATCTAGGAGTGACTCCAGAATTTTTAAGTGCTTTAAAAAATAATGCCGACTCTTAAACTATCTTAATTTTTTTGAAGACATAAATATGTTCCTTTGTGAAAAGGAAGAATATGATGTTAATATTAATAGCGGGCCCTTATAGAAGTGGGACAAACAATGACCCTGAATTAATCAAGCAAAACATGGATCGACTAGAGTCAGTGTCCTTGCCCATTTTTAGGAAAGGTCATATTCCGATGATAGGAGAGTGGCTTGCGAATCCTCTCATTGAATTAGCTGGATCTAAAGAAGTTGGCGATCAAATATTTGCAGAAATCCAATATCCGATTGCTCATCGACTGCTGACTAAATGCGATGCCGTATTAAGAATTGAAGGCGCATCGAATGGCGCGGATCAAGATGTAGAAATCGCAAAGAAATTAGGTCTAAAAATATATTACTGTCTTGAAGATATTCCTCAGGCTGATATAATATAAAGTTATTGTCATTTTGCTCAAGTGTATAAATCTTTTCATTTCAATTCATCTATAATTTAACCTTATATCGTAGACAATACGGCTTTTATATTCGTTACTTATAAAAGAAATAAAACTATAAGCATTCACAATCTTTACACATTTTGCTCGTTTTGTGTGGGTGTTTTTATTAAGAACTGAATAAAAAAAAATATGACAATGAATATGATTAAAAGCTTAATCGCAATACTTACAATCTCATTTCTCATGACTTCATGTGGAGATGACGGCGGCTTGACATTAACTGTTGATTCACCAAACAATGATACCGTTTATAATCCCGGAGATATTGTGGATATCACAGGCACCGCGACAGATGATGTAGCTGTTGTTTCACTCATTTTCGCAAGCTCAGAATTAAACTTTAGTGAGACAGTCCCTGTCCCTAGTCAACAATCTGTACCATTTAATTTTACGATAAACATTGTCGAAAACTCACAACTACAAGATGATATCAAGATAGAAGTGACAGCTATCGATGACGAAGGAAACAGTATTACTGAAGAAAGATCTATTTCAATTCAGTAAGTTAAAGTGAATCTCTAAGACATAATTATAGTTTTATGTCTTAGAGGTTTTAAACTCTTTCGAGAACACCTATCCGCCCCTGAACAGAAAATTTTATTGGTTGTAATAAATTGCTATGATTCTAAAGAAAGCAATTGTTAAGAAACCTGAGCAATCAGCATAAGCGAGTTATGTTTTTTTGACATAACTCAATCTGTCTACTCCACTATAAGATTATATTAAATTTTTATTGAATTCTTTGTCTAAAAATTAGTTAAATAAACTCTTGATAGGGTCACTATTAAAACGTTAATTGAATTTGAAAAAGAGAAATGGTTCTGAATACGACTGAGCATTTAAACTAAAAGTTGAGACTAGAATTAATAATTCTGAATCAGAAACATGTAGTTATTTATGTTTACATTTTAAAACTTCCCCTTTACTGACATAATCCCATTGATACCTGAAGCACTTACACCAGAGGCAAATTGTCGATAATGTTTATCTAAAATATTCTCAATTCCAAAAGACAAAGTCATTCGATCCGTTAATTCGTAATTACCATAAATATTTAAAGTTGTCCAGCCAAGTGCGCCTTCAGGAGTCGCATATTCTGGATTATCTGCCGATCCACCATATTCGTCCAATGGCTTTTTACCATTAAATCTTATGACCGATCGCATAGAATAATTCTTCTTTTCATACAATACTGCAAACTTCCCGTAGACCGGTGGGATATGAGACAAAGGACGATTTCCAGTGAATTCATCAATGACACGTCCTTTAGTCCAATTAAGATTAGTTTCAATAATAAGACTTTTGGAGATTGGGTAATCTGCGGTTAATGATAGACCACCAATTCTAGCTCGGTCCGCATTGACATTTGCAAAAATATTAAAGCTATCCTGACCCGATACAAAAAGCGATGAGCCAGTGTTATCTATAAATTCTTCTCTGACGATCGCATCTTTCAAATCTGTATAAAAAGCTGTCACTGAAACCTGCCCTTGCTGTTGTCCAAAAGTTTTGCCCACAGTATATTCTGCATTAAAAGATTTTTCAGGGCTTAAATCTGCATTTGGAAAGGTGACTTCATCGCCCTTTACGCGCACTTTTGCCATATCATCAATATTCGGAGATCGAAACGCCGTTGACACCAATGCTCGCCAATTCCATCCTTGCTTATATCGCTGAGACCAACCTGCTGACCAAATCACTGAATTATTTGAACTGTTGATCCCTTCAATAAAATTCTCTGGCCATTCGACTGGATCAGTATCTAGATAATTAATATTCAGTTTAGTACCTGATGCTCTGAGCCCAACATTTAGATGACCTAAATCATTTGCAGTCGACCAATGATATTGACCATAAATACCAAAACTCATCATTTCACTTCCTCCAGAGGGATAGCGCGTCAATACATTTGTATTTATTTCGCCAGTCAAAATATCTTCATCTATTGCTTTAGATCTGACAAAGTCTTGCTGAAAATTACCACCATAAAATATTTCATGTCGATCCGTTATTTTTTTTGTAAAATCTGCAGTGAAACTTTGTACAGTTACATTTTCTAATTGAGAAGATCTATTGATTCTGCCGACTCTTCTAGAGATTCGATCTTCTTGTATTCTCTGGATTGCAGTGATAAATATGGCCTTATCATAGAAAGGAGTAGGCATTAAAAACTTGAATTTCACCGAAGCTAATACTCGTTGTTGCGGCCCATAATTCCATTCAGCAAATCGCAAGACGCCATCTTCTCTATCTATGAGCTGATCATATCTAGGCACATCCGAACTTGTTGAAAATTGGAAATTGGCAACGAGCTGAAAGTAATTATCAGGTTGATAAAGCACTTTCTGAAGGACGTCGAATTGAGAATAGCCTGTACCAACCTGAATGTTAGGATTGTCATTTGTGACGATTCTGTCCTCTCCATTAATGGTCTCTATATATTCTATCCTTTTTCCAAATTCAGGGTATGTATTTGATCTACGATTTCCAGATCTCAAATCTGAAAATTTTGAAAAGCTTAGACTTGTCAATGAGGCCAATTTTCGTCCACCAATGTTATAATCGATGTGAGCCGTCTTTTCCTGATTCGCAGTACTATATCTTAGGTTATAATTCCCAAAAGAATTAAAGCCTTCACCATCAGTAAACTTCAGTTTTGGTAATCTACTTTTGAAATGGACCACGCCACCAAGTGCATCACTACCGTATGTTAGAGAATTAGGGCCAAAGATAACTTCTACTTTTTCGAGCATTGCCTGGTCCACAGTGACTGCATTTTGAAGATGTCCATTTCTATAAATCGCATTATTCATGCGAATACCATCTAATACCAGTAAAACTTTATTTGCTTCAAATCCTCTAATCACTGGACTACCACCACCCATTTGGCTTTTTTGGATATATAGATTACCATGGTGCGCTAAGGCATCAGCAGCACTTTGGGGATTCGTACTTGATATTTTGTCTTGATTGATTGTTTCAATGTGATATGGAAGTGCTTCTTTAGACATCTCATTTCTACCGACAAGTAAAATCTCCTCGATCAAAATTTGTGATGGTTTCAATCTGATGACACTACCATCTTCCTTTAATCGCCTGATAAATGTTTGGATCTCTTGAAAACCGAGGTAATTTATTGTGAATGCTTTTTCAATGTCACTGTCGTCAATGGTGATATAGCCTTCCAGATCACTTATAGCAGAAATTGTCAAATCCTGGGAGTAAGCTTCGACGCCAATGAGTGGATTATTCGAATCGTCGAAGACCCGAAAGGTGTATTGGCCAAATATCTCAATTGAAAAGAGAAGGACTATACCTAATATTTTAAGCTTTTGGTAAGCGAATCGCGAAGGTAGTCCCATGGTCAACTTTAGATTGCTTAACAAATATTTTTCCTTTATGATAATTTTCGATAATCCTCTTAGCTAATGATAAACCTAAACCCCAACCGCGCGTTTTTGTTGAGAAACCAGGTTGAAAAACAGTCTTGTGTTTGTTAGTGGGTATTCCTTTGCCAGTGTCTTGTACATCAATGGCCAACATATTACCGTCTTCAAACAATGTCGTGGTGATCAGTCCTTTTCCATCCATTGCATCTAAAGCATTTCTATATAAATTTTCAATCACCCAATCAAAGAGATGTGAGTTAATCATTGCTACAGGTGCATTAAGGGTATTTTCCAATTTAAATGATACTCGTTTTGGCGCTCTTCTTTCCATGTATTTTATACACTCATTTAATTCATTGGTAATATTGACGGGCTCTAGTGATGGTGCCGATCCGATTTTAGAAAAGCGATCAGCTACTAATACTAGACGATCTACATCGTTAGTTAACTCATTTAAAATGTCTAATTGATCTTGATCCGTATTGTCCAATTTCAAATGTTCTATCCAAGCTATAATTGCACTGATGGGAGTTCCGAGTTGATGAGCAGTTTCTTTGGCCATACCCGCCCAGAGGCCCTTCTGCTCAGCCTTTCGAGCACTCATTAACACATAATAAGCAACGCCTGCGAACACACAAACGAGTAAAATCATCAGATAAGGAAATAGCCTTAATCGTTCATAGGTCGGTGTGTTCTTTAAGTATATATATTTCGCATAGCCTACGCTTTCAATACGATCATAGCCGGACTTTTTAATTTTCTCTACTTCTTTTTGAAGTTTAGCTTGATCATTTATTTCGTCACCTTCTGCATATAAGTTCCAACCCTTCAATTTACCTTTCTCGTCTTCAAAAATCACGGGAATATTATTCACTTTATCTAGTATATCAGTCCCTGCTGAAATGTCTGCATTAATGTCACTAGATAAAAGTTCTTGATATTGAATAGCAAAGATTTGTACTTTATCAGCTTCTCCTTCTGCAAGCTTTACGGCAATAGAATTCGTATATACCATCGTAATGGTCAAAAAGGCCAATGCCAATAAGAACAATAGTATTTTCCAACCAGACTTTTGCGAATAAATATCCATGTAATAATTAAAGTCAACTACATTTGAGGGAATAACGAATATATTATTAAATCAGATACAAGGAGTTTAATTTAAATGAGACACACCACTTTTCATCTATTTTACATCATATTAATTAGAACATATGTTTAAGGGTAGGTTCAAAGGATTCATACCCTCGATTATTTGGACTATAATAATTATCATTTTGTCTGTCATACCAAGTCAGACATTGAACGAATTTAGTTGGTCTGACATGTGGAATGTTGATAAATTGGGTCATTTGGTATTCTATGGGACACATACTTTTTTGTTGCTTTTCGCAATGAGGCAAAGTTTATATCCAGAAGGAGGACAAAAAGGATGGATTATAGCTCCATTTTTGACTATTTTATTAGGTTTTTGCATGGAACTCACCCAGTATTGTTTTTTTGCAGATCGTCATTTTGATAGTCTCGATTTAATTGCTAATATTATAGGCTCAATAGTAGGGTTGATTATTTTTAAAATTATGAAATTAAGAAGACATGATTGATGTATCACTAACAGGCATGCAGGCAGGAATGGCCATTTTTGGCGTCGTGCTGCTAACTGTATTGATCATACTGTTCTTGCGAAATGTTATGAAAGGCAGATCAAATGCTGATCTGAAAGAAAAGTATCGCGATAAAGTATGGTCTTCACCTTTAAAAAGTAGGACTAAGTATCCTGATGTCGATGGCATGGCGTTTACGGGTCCTCTCTTCAGATATGGACTTGCTGCAGCATTGGCACTGACATTGTTTGCATTTAGCTGGACGACATACGAGCCAGACGTCTTTATTCCAGAAGATGCGCTAGAGCTAGACGAGGAAATCGAAATCGAGCCTCCTAGAACTGCTGAGCCACCTCCACCACCTCCACCACCTCCACCACCGGTGATAGAAGAAGTGCCGGAAGAGCAAATAGAAGAAGAAGACGAACCAGAGTTCGTTGATCAAGATATTGAGGAAGAAACTGTGTTGGATGAACCAGAGCCAATTGTAGATGAAGCTCCACCACCACCACCTCCTCCACCACCACCACCGCCTGAGCCAGAAGTAGAGGAGATATTCAAAGTCGTAGAGCAAATGCCTCGTTTCCCAGGATGTGAAAATGAACCTGGTGACAATAAAGCAAAAGAGGATTGTGCGAAGAAGAAAATGCTGCAATACATCTATAAAAACTTAAAGTATCCTGCAATTGCAAGAGAAAATGGTGTAGAAGGGATGTGTGTTATACAGTTTGTCGTCGCAAAAGATGGATCTGTAACTGAAGCCAAAGTCGTTAGAGATATTGGTGCAGGTTGCGGAACCGCAGCACTTTCAGTAGTCGATGCAATGAATAATTTACCACAAAAGTGGACTCCTGGAAAACAGAGAGGAAAGAATGTTAAGGTTTTATATACCCTACCAGTTAGATTTAAATTGGAAGGCTAAGTTCATCTCTTACATTTTAAAAATAAATAAAGCTGTTCGAGTTGATTCTTGAGCAGCTTTTTTTGTGGTTTTATTGTAGGCTTCTTTAGTTAGAATAAAATAAATTGACAGCTAGGACCGCCCTTCCAACTCGATTTAGCAATGTAATTTGCTCACTTAGTTTTTGAATCGAAATATGATACAAGCTCAATTAAACTATTAAAATCTCTTATTTGCTTTGAATTATTTTGTTCTCTCATGATAAAATAGAAAATTCAGACAAAGGTTATTTCCTGAGATTGTATGATTACAAAAACAAAAATGCCTCAGAATCAAAAAGGTTTTAAAAGGCATATTTACAAATAAAAAGAAAAGTACCCTAAAGTTAGGTTCTTCAAAAAGTCTAAGCTTTTTACTCGTTCAGAATTATTCCTCCATAGCTTGCTCCTCAGTAGAGCCTATCTCCGCTTGATTCTGAACAAGTAAGTTAGAATTAGCAATTAATTTTAACCAAAAGTTATCCACAATCTTTGAGCTAGTGGAGTGTCAATCTATATCATGTGGACTCATTTCTCTCAAAACTCCAGCCTCTTTACTCAAGCCTCTTTATTCAACACTTTTTACTTAACTCGCGCCAATAGTACCCAATTCAATTCCTTCAGAATAGGCCATTTTGATATTATTCTTTCCAAGCGCTCTTTTAATCGCCATATTAGCATCATAAAAGACATTCCAATAATACTCCGGTTCCGCATGAAGGTATAATCCAACTTTAATATTATGACTATCAAATTCATCAATCCCGACTGAAGGCGCAGGATCTTTTAAAACGTGGTCTATCGAAACGACCTCATTTAGAATAGCTTGTTCGACGTGATCAAAGTTCTCTTCATATGGTACAGCAAATGATAAATCAACGCGTATAAATCCATTTGAACTATGATTCGTGATGGTGTCCGAAGTTAACTTGCTATTAGGAATAATAACATTTTGGTTATTGACGGATTTTATGATCGTATTGAATATTTGAATTTCCTTCACCCATCCTTTTTTACCATCAACTTCTATCAAATCAGCTACTTTGAATGGCTTGAAAAGTAAAATAAGAACTCCTGAAGCAAAATTACCTAAGCTGCCGTGTAGTGCCATGCCGATTGCAAATCCTGCAGCTGCTAATATGGCAACAAATGATGTAGTTTTAATGCCGACCATTTCTGCAACACTAAATAGTAATAAGACTTTTAGTAAAACTGATAATATCGAAGTCAGAAAAGGTGCTAAACTTTCATCAAATTGAGCATCGAATAATCTATTCTTTACAAACTTTATAATTCGATTGATGATATAAAAACCAACGATTAAAACAATGATAGCTAGCGCCAGTTTAGGAGCAAAATCAATGGCAAGATCAATATATCGTTCTAGCTTCTCCATTTTATTTAACTAAAGTTGAATACTGTAAAAAGTATAAAAATTAAGACTCAGAATAGATTTTTTAATAATAAAAAGCTAAAATCTGGGTTCGTAGATTATTGCGAAATAAAATTTTATAAAAACCACCATAATTGATGGGCGTTAAAAAGTCACGAAATATTAATCTTCAAATTCGATAACAACATCATTGCTCACTGGATGTGCTTGACATGCCAAAATAAACCCATCTGCGACTTCATCATCATCAAGTGCATAGCAGGCATCCATCTCTACTTTTCCACTCGTCACTTTTGCCATACAAGTAGAGCAAGCGCCACTTGTACAAGAGAAAGGAGCATCCTTCTTAAGTTCAAGCAATACATCTAGAACAGTCTTGTTTGCAGGTACTGCGACTTCAATTTCTTCGCCTTTTAACTTCACTTTGATAATAAAATCTCCACCTGAAGTAGATGCCGCTGTAGACTCTGCTTTATCATCTGTAGCAGATCCAAAATACTCAACTTTTATATTCTCCTTTTGAATACCTTGACCAAGTAGTGCTGCATTGACAATATCCATCATAATGGTTGGTCCACATATCATATACACTTGCTGTTTTCCAACAGAGGGATTCTCTTCTAAAAATTTGCCAATGTTTTCTTGATTCGGAAACCCTTTCCATCCTTGCCAAGAGGGTTTTGCTTTGGAGAAGAATCCTGATTTTGTCTTTACAGGATCGCTTAGTAAGTGCCTGACAGTTAGTTGGCCTGCATATTTTGATTCTAGTAATTTTAGTTCGTCATGAAATATGATATTTTCTTCATCTGAGTTGCCATAGTACAAATGCACAGCGCTTTTAGGCTCTTCTTCTATGATTGATTTGATCAAGGACATCATTGGTGTAATACCACTACCTCCAGCGAAAAGATAATAATCATTCATAGACTCATGATGAAGGTCTAAGGTGAATGTCCCTTGAGGCTGCATGACTTCTACAGCTTGACCTTCACTAAGATTATCATTCATATGATTAGAGATTACACCATTTGTAACTCGCTTAGATGTAACGCCTAGTTGGCCTTCTCCTGGACTCGTGTAAATGGAATAAGCTCTTCTATATTCTTCACCATTTTTGTCAAATTTTAAAGTCAGGTATTGCCCTGCTTTAAATGAATATGCCTCTTGAAGTTCTTCTGGAACATCAAAAATGACAGAAATGCTACTATCGGTTTCTCTGACCAATTTCTTAATGGTCAGGCTATTAAAATCTGTACTCATTGTTTTGCTATGTCTAAATTCATTTAGATAACAAAAATAAGATTGTTTTGATTAGGAAAGATGCAGAAATGTGAATTTTATTGTACTTACCTAGCTTCGATTATTGATTGTGAGTTCAGATTGTCATAGGATTCAGTTGTCAAGGCAGATTGATGCAAAAAATCAGCCTATAGAAAAGAATGCTAACTCAGAATATTGGTTATTATGAAAAAATCTTGATCTCTATCTTAGATATGAATGCTAAATCACAACAACAAAAATATTTTTTGAAACTTACGATGAATCGGCGATCTGAGTCTGTAGGATTAACTGAACTCAGCTTAAAAAGCTCTCATCGTTTGGATTATGAGGTATAATCCAAAACAAAGTAGGCCTAATCCAGCTATTTTGCTAAAGGTTTCTATATGAGAAGATTTCAGCTTTGATCGGATGGATTTGGCAAGTAAGACCTTCAAAGCATCAGAAAATATAATCATAAGTAAGATGGAGCTTAGGAATATGGTCGCTTCTGTATTGTTAATTTTACGTCCAATAATATATGTTGAAATCGTACTCAACCAGAAGAGAAAGGTGAATGGATTTATAGTATTGACAAGAAATCCTTTTAGCCAAAACCCAATATAATCTTTATAAACATGTTTTTGCTCATGTAAATTGAGCTCTACTTTTTTAATAATAGAGCCAATTCCAAAAAGAATCATGACAATTCCACCTGCCATGCCTAACCAAAATTGAAAACTATCACTTTCAATCGTGTCGCTGATTCTTTTGATAAATAAAAATGTGGGTACAACGATCAGCATATCACTGATCCAAACGCCTAAGCCAACTGTCATGCCAGCGCGTCCACCTTTTTCTACAGCCGTCTGGGTCAAAGCGATAAAAATTGGCCCTAAGGAAAGAGACAAGAATAATCCAAACAATAAACCCTCAAGTATAAATTGCATTCAGAACTGATTCTGACAGTAAGGTAGTGAAGTCAAGATTAAAAATACATAAGACACATAAGTAGTTTTGACTGCTCGACAAGCTGTTATACTTTTTATATAAAAATACATAAGACACATAAGCAGTCTTTATGTTGAGATATAATGCAGATTCTCATGTAACTTACTTAATGTTGGCTCAATAAATTCTTTTATGCTTTTGTGATTCTTTTGGATGCAATTTTCTTATGTGCCAAGTGTGTTAAAATATTCTTGTATGCCTTTTATGGTTCTTTTTTGATGCAGTTTTCTTTTGTGCTTGATGTGTTTATATTACCCTTGAAATTTTTGATCCAATTCTTGAAGCGTAATCGTGATAAAACACTTTCGACCTCTTGGACTATGATACGGCATTTCGCATGCAAATAATTGATCAATAAGTCCTTGCATTTCATCACCTTGTAAAATAGTACCTCTTTTTACCGCTTCGCTTTTAGCTAGAGCAAATGCGACTTTCTCATTTATCCCACCTTCGAGATCAGTCGCTTTGATAAAATGATCTAAAAATTGTTCTATTAATTCTTGAGGATTTGTTTGAGAATCGATGTGTGCTGGTAGGCCGCGAATGATAAATGTATCCTGACCAAATGTATCTACATCAAAACCAAGATGTTTAAGTTTTGCCAAAATTTTAGTCAAAATTTCTGCTTTGACTGGCGTTAATTCTAAAGATAATGGGAAGAGCTGTTGCTGTGTCAGCACCTCGCTTTCTTGCATAGCTTGCTGTAGTCTTTCAAAGATAATTCGTTCATGTGCCGCTTGCTGGTCCAATACGATCAAACCACTTTTGATTTGGCTGATGATAAATCTCTTATCCAGCTGCATTGGTGTTTTAATTTGCAGATTGTGTTCGAGATTATCTGATTCAACGTTGAGTTTACTAGAAATGATCACTAGGTCTTCTTCGGGATTGACATCCAATTTTGTCAGCTCTTCGTATTCCTTTCCCCATTGACTAATGTCTTGATTTGAAGGGCCTTGACGCTGATAGTGTTGCCCATATCCTGATGTAGCAGATGCTGGACCATTAACATTAGACGGTATAGAATTTGGTGGCACATGAGACATGTCATAATTGACATTTTGCTCAAAATCTAAGACTGGGCTTATGCTGTATTTTCCAAGTGCATGGCGCACAGCGACTTTAAGGTAATTGTAAATGAGTCTTTCATTTTCAAACTTAACTTCTTGTTTAGTCGGATGAACATTTATATCTACATCCTTTGGATCCATTGTCATAAACAAGACGAAGAAAGGATAATGTCTATCAGGGATAAGTTTTTCAAATGCGAATCGAACAGCATGTGATAGATATGCGCTTTTGATGAATCGATTATTCACAAAAAAGAATTGATCTCCTTTAGATTTTCTCGTAAATTCTGGTTTGCCAATAAAGCCCTCTATTTGAATAAAATCTGTCGTCTCTTCTACGGGAATTATTTTTTCATTTACCGCTTTATTAAAGATGCCGATAATACGTTGGCGTAGCGTACCGGCTTCAAGTTGGTAGAGTTTGTTGTCATTATGATAACAATAAAATGCAATCTCAGAATGAGCCAATGCCACTTTGACAAACTCATCTAAGATATGGCGTAATTCTACTGGATCTGATTTTAAAAATTTTCGTCTTGCAGGTACATTGAAAAACAGGTGCTTGACTCTAAAGTTCGAACCAGTATTTGCTTGACATGGCTCTTGCTTAACGACTGCAGAATTCTCTACTCTTAATAGAATTCCAAGTTCTTGATTGTCTTGTTTTGTTTTTAGTTCGACTTTGGCAACCGCACCAATTGATGCCAGAGCTTCACCCCGAAATCCTTTTGTACGAATCGTAAATAGATCTTCCGTCGTCTTTATCTTAGATGTAGCGTGACGTTCG
>Ga0209828_1000936_pt1 | contig 27522 bp, 23 predicted proteins | sample MaitaG_FD_187429 | JGI IMG/M metagenome (GOLD analysis project Ga0209828, IMG submission 187429) | Marine algal microbial communities from Maine, USA - Maine_Asex2 metaG (SPAdes) (version 2) | ecosystem: Host-associated > Algae > Red algae > Unclassified | place: Maine, USA | collected 2015-01-05
TGGCGCCAAGCGCATCTTCTAGCACGATGAAGTCTCGCTTGGCGTAGTGCTGGTGCACGGACTTGAGCAGCCGCTTTCCCGCGTTTCGCTCGCAATCGTTCTTGGCGTTGCCGTCGGCTCTGACGATCGGCTCGAAGTCGAGCGGCAGGGCCGTCTTGCGATCCGGATGCACGATCGCTGCGGCCAGCAGCTGATGGTAGAACGTGGTTTCTCCGGCGCGGTTGGTTTTCACCGCACACTGCGGGCAGCTGACCTTGGTGGAACTGAACTGACCGGTGCCGTCGATCGAGAGCAGTAGCTGGTTGCCGAACACAGTGAAGTCCTCCATCAGCTTGCCACGCTGGGCGCTGGAGTGGACCTTGCCACGCTGGGCGCTGGAGTGGACCGCACGGAACGCCGCACGCAGCTCGCTCGGCTTGACCGGGTCGAGGATCTTTCGCATCTCTGTATCGGAGGCAACGTCTTCGAGCGAATACAACCGCCGGAGATTGCGAGCCCGGACACTGTCAGTCCGGCAAATCCGATCAAATTGTAGTAGCGATGGAAACTTGAATTGGAACATCGCCAGCGCTGCGCACAAGGTGTCGGGCAACGAGTGGCTAATGCTTGCTTGGCGGCGACCATCCTTGATCTTCGAGAACTGTTTGCGCACCGTCGCAATCAGTCCCGGCGTAGAGAGATCCTTGCGCAAGGTGGCAATGTTGGAAGCCATCGGTGACGCACACTGTTGCTGGTGTCACTGGTCAAGCGTAGGTTACGAACGGCGGCCTGTCTCCTGTTACGAAACGCCGCTATGCGCCGGGCTTCCAGCTACTGGCCGGGAAGTGCTGAATGCAATGTCAAATGAGCAGTTCGTCTACGTTGATGCAAATGGCATTGAGAACAATATAAACGCAAGGTTTCTAACCTTCAGTTGCACGAAACATAATTGAAGAAAGCGGTCCATGCAATAGTCCTCCATTCCTCGGTTCAGCAATAATAGAAAATATTGGGGCTCTCCTATCCTGATTGCATAAAGTGCCGCTAAGGAAATCTATTCAAAACAACAAATTACGACAGCGATCACGAGAGCGTTCAAAATTTGGGGGGTTACGCCGCCAGAGCTATGTTGGTCGGGTCCGCTCTCATGCATGGCGAGTGCACCGTGCGTAGCCGTTCCAGGTCGCCGTTGATCACCGCCGTCCGCGCGTAGCAGCGACTGCCCACCAGCCTCCGACCATCGCATTTGCCGGCGCCTGCTCATCCCGACGAGGTGCGGGCACCAGAGCCAGTCGACGATCGCCCATCACTCTATTGTCACCGCACATCCTTCCGTCTACGAAAACACGACATCGGAGATCGAACACAATTGGTCACAGCGGACGCCCGTCAGCGTTCACGCTTGGCCCAGGCATCGCACGCTTCGCCAAAACATCGCTCCATGTATACGAGCGCCCGCGTGGCCGGTCCTCGATAGCCCCCGGGCCGGCCTTCCTCATCGACAATGAAACTGAACAGGCTTTCAAAGCTCGCCACCCCGCCCGCCGGCGCGATGATCAGATCCTCAGGCGCCACGTCGCCCAGGGCTTCAGGGACGTACAAGCTATCCAGGCCGGTCACGAAACCGTCTTCGTCGAGGTAGACAACGAGTACGCCGTTAAACAAAAAACCTACGCTCTGCATCGACGGATTCAGTATCGATACAGTCGTCTTGTACGGTAACGTGCCTCCACTCTGTTGATCACGCTCGCCCCGACCGAACGCCGTCCACGAGAGTTCGAGCGGTGAAAGGTCTGCCGCCCGCTCCGCATCAGCGTTCAGGATGAACGAAGATGGCATCGATAGCTCTGCACGCTCGTAGCGGGAGATGACTGGGGAATCGATGTCCAGCCATGATGATCCCCACGCAATGCGGGTTTCCCCGGCGGGAATGCACCCGTTGATCGCACTCGGGGTAGTTTCCGTCGTTGCCGCCTGATACTGATCACCGAGCACCTCCAGTGTTATCGATGCGATCTCCTCGCCTTCCGAGTCGAAGAAGCGGACGGACGGGATCAATAGACTCCCGAGCGTGAAGCTCACACAAGCAGTCTGACTCCCGGTATTGGACACATCGATGGCGAAGGTGAAACCCGTTCCTGAACCAGGCCCGTAAGGGTCGATCTTCAGACGCCCTTCGCCCACGGTGCCCAGACTGCCGCTTGGCTCCTCCGCCACAAGCGTCGGAATGAGTCGCTTACCGTTCCAGAAGGCCTCCCTCACGCCGAAGCACTGCCCGGGATCCGCATCGAACGCAAACAGACTGTTGCCGATGGTTGACTGCGTGGTGGGCGTGTGGCTGGAGCAGATGGGATCGACCGCGGAGGCCGGAGGCAAGTCGGTGGGCGGCCAATCTTCGGTGATGCTGTCGATGTCGGATAAGTCGCCGTCATCGGGCGGCGTGTCCGTAACGGGCGTGATGTCCTCATCAGGCGTCTCGACGGCTGGATCCCCACCCGTGTCGACTGTCGCGGCTGCGCCGCCACCGGAGCTGCCGTCCGAGCTGCCGCACGCCGCGAGCACCAGAGTCGCCAAGCAAAGCAGTCCTGCGCTGTGCTTCATTTTCATGGTTTTAGTGTTCCGGGTTATTGAAGTATCGATCGTTAAGATTGTTAGCACTAGCGCCAGAATGCCTGGCCTATTGAGTCTTATGTTTCTCGCTCCTTGTCACTTGGCCTATTAGACACAACAAGCCGAAGTTCGGGCTCCGATATTTTGGAGGTTTTACCAATAGATCCGGCGACATGCAGACTATCGCAGGCACGGAGAACAGCGCGAAGACACATCGTTCTACCTGAGCTTACCGAAGAGCCGCCGCGCGTTGTTGGCGCCGGGCAGGACCTTGCCGATGCGCGGTGAATTGGCCACTACCTTGACCGCGTCCAGTATCCGTTTGATGAATCGGTCGGCGTTGATCGGTGAATCGGTCGCGATGTGGGCGTGAAGCTGTCTGATTCCGAGCCTGGCCTTCCGTGACCAGACAATGTTCATGAAGCGCGGCGTTTCCGATCCAGTAGCTCGGCCTCGACCTCTTCATGCTGCGTGACGCGACCGGCCGCGACATCCTCGAGCCCGGCTTCGACCTGCTGACGGACGTAGAGCGTGTAGAGGATGTCTTCCCAGGTGGCCTCATCGGGCAGTTGTTCGATGAGTTCGCGGGCAATGTGCTTGGCGGTGGTGGCCATGCGGGTTATCTCCTGTGTGTCGTGATGGGCGGCAGGGCGGCATGCCTGGCATCACGCGGACTGCGTCCAGCCACGGGCTTCGTACTTGACGATCATGCCCTCGAGCAGCTCGCGGATGACCAGCTGTTCGGCCTCGCTGAGCCGCTCGCAGGCCTCGAACAACAGCTTCATCTTCTCATCCTTACAGATCATTGACAGGTTTTCCTGGAGATCCCGCCCCATGGCCCGCTTACCCGATGCCGACATCCAGCGAATGAAATCCGAGATCTCGCTGCTGCGCCTTGTCGAAGCCCATGGCCACACGCTGGTGCGCCAGGGCAAGGATGTGGCGATCCGCTGCCCGTTGCACGAGGGGGACAAAACGCCGAGTCTGATCATCCGCCCCCAGTCGAACATGTTCCACTGCATTGCCTGCGAGATCCTGTAAGCCGATCGTCGCCGTGCACGGCACCGAGACGGTTTGTAAGAACGCGAGCACGACGCTATCGAGTGATCTGTCGAGTGATGCGGATACGCAGACGACCCTGCACCGGGTGATCAACTATTACCACGAGACGTTGAAGCAACCGTCCGACGCGCTTGCGTATCTGGAACGTCGGGGGCTTAATCATCCCGAGTTGATCGGCACCTTCCGTCTCGGGTTCGCCAATCGCACACTCGGCTACCGGTTGCCGGCGAAGAAACGCAAGGCCGGGGCGGCATTGCGCGGTGAGTTGCAAGCGATCGGCCTGTTGCGGACGAGCGGACATGAGCACTCCAACGGGTCTTTGGTGGTGCCGGTCATCACGCTCACAGGTGAGATCACGGAAGTGCACGGGAGCAAGATCGAGGAGAACTTGCGCAAAGGCACCGCCTACCACCTGTACGTGCCGGGGCCACACCGAGGCGTTCGCCCGTTACGGCATCAAGCGTGTGCTGATCGCGTACGACCGCGATACCGCTGGCAATAGTGCTGCAGAATCACTGGCCACGACACTGAACGATGCGGGCATTGATGCATTCCGGATCCTGCTGCCGAAGAACATGGGTGTGAACGCGTATGCGTGTCAGGTAACACCGGCGACCAAGAGTCTGGAGCTGGCGATCCGGCAGGCCGAATGGCTCGGCAATGGCGAGGCACCGACCATCAGCACCGTGGCGATGAATGCGGATCTGTTGACGCAGACGAATACAGCCGTAGTGGCTAAGGTAGATGCATCGACGGATACCTCTGACGGTGAGCCGATCATTGATGCCGGTGATATCGCTGCGCAGCTCGAAGACGAAACGGCGGATGAGCTAGCCGAGCGTACCGACCCCGTTGATGCCACGAACAACGACTCGGCACTCGCCACTGTAGATAACGCAACACCGTCCCCAAGGCTCTCCTTGGCGGCCACTCCCGAAACTGAAACCCGCACCACGATCAGCGACTCCGCCGCATTGCCTGAACCGACAACCGCCTCACCGTTGCCGGCAACACCAGTTCCGGTGAACGAGACTATTGGTGAGCACGACATCATGTACACCTTTGGCGAGCGACAGTTCCGACTCCGGGGCCTGTCGAAGAACCTGAGCCACGAGCAGTTGCGTGTGTGAACGTGCTCGTCCACCAGGACGATCGGTTGCATGTGGATACGTTCGATCTCTACCAGTCGCGTCCCGGGCAGGCGTTCATCAACCAGGCCTCGAGCGAGCTGGGTGTGTCGACGGAGGTGATCAAGCGGAATCTGGGTCAGGTGCTGATTGGAAATGGCGTATTCAGATTCCCATGCTCGCCAACCGCGTCATGATGTCGTTCAACATAGCAGTCAGCTTCGGGTGCTGGGCCTCGTAGGTCGCGATCATGTCCAGGACGGCGTTGTCGCCCAGGTCGTCGTCCGAGTCGTCGACCGGATCAGCTACCGTTGCATCGATTTCCAACGCTGACGTATCGGCTTCAGAATAACGGGCCAAGCGTGCCTTGAGGGTGTCGGCGAGCGCTCGTAGTTGTTCGCGATCGGCGGGGTCGTTTTCGTCGAGTGCATCTATCTCGCGGAAGAGTCCGTCAATCGCTTCGCTCAGCTCGTGGTCGCTCATGGCAAGCGTTCCTGCTCGTATTGGTTGCGTCAGTACGGCCATGGTATCAGCGACCGCGATTTCGGGGCCGTCGCTACCGTTGTTGCAGCAGGCGACAAACTCGCACGGGACACGCCGCATCGCCACCGCTATCGATTCTTCTTGCGTGCCTTTCGCGTCAATTTCCGTTTCGACTTGCGCTTCTTCCGTTGCGCGGGGGACAGGTTCTTCGCCGGTCCGATGCCATGCGCCTGATTCGATAGACCGATATCGCCAGCACTCCATGAGGCAATCTTGTCTTTTCTCCATTGCTCCATGTAGGCTTCATGGCCTTCGTCGGTGTTCATGTCGAAGCCGGCTTCGAGCCCGGCCATGAATTGTCGTTTGTGCGGACTGAACAGTTCCGCGTTGGCGAGGAGCTCCGCAAGTCGCTCTTCGCTGTCAGCACAGTTGAGCAGCGAAAAGAGCGCGTCATCATGCGCAAACGGCCGACGATCCGAGAGCCAGCGTAGTGTTCCACCAAGCGTGTCGAGAACAAGGCCTGCTTCTGTCGGCTGTGCAGCAACCACATGCGGGACGATTTCGAACATGATCTCCTCGAGCTCGGTAGCCGAGAGGCGAGTGATCGGTATGCCAAACTCGCCGGCGCAATAGTCGAGCATCAACCCGATGCCGGCGTGCTGGCGAGGTGGAATGAGAGCAGGCGCGTCCGTGCGGATTCGGTATATCAGGGTGCGTTCAAGTTCGGCGAGGCGGTCCTGATCCACTCCGTCCAGGCCGTCGCTCCAGTCGAGCTGCTCGAATGCCGCAAGCAGCTCTTCATCGCTGCCCTCGAACATCATCATCGACGCGGGCGTTCTGGTGGTGACCTCCATGTCGAGCTTGTCTTCAATTGATGTCGTGATCGTCACTCGTGCTTCGTTTTCGGTGCCGTCACGCCAGGCGCGCTGCCACGGGTTCGGATCGGCAAGCGTTACGGTCAGTGCACGAACTATTGCCTCAATCGTCGCGAGGCCGCCGTCGTGCAGGGCATCGGTAGTGCCATCAGGGAGAAACATTCGTGCGATCGGCCAGACCTTCTCTCCGGAATTTCGCCAGCCTTTCTCGTTGACCGCTGCACGGACGTCGTCGGAAACTCTCGCTTCAGACACGAATTCCAGCGCCGCATGCAGCGGCAGCAATGCGCCGACTCGCGCTGCCGATTCTCCGTCCCGATCAAGCCACATCAGGTGCGCAGGTATGTCTGCGAACAGACGCAGACCTGGCACGGCACCGTCTTGGCCGGTCACGATGACGAGATCGGTTCTCGGGCCGAGATTCGTTGCTGACGCGAACAATCTGCATCGTTCGTCCGGAACGTGGTGCCAGGGTCCAGCGTCGTACAGGTCGGCGCAAGCGTCGTGGAAGGCAGCAAGAACATCGTCAGAGACGGTGTCGTGCCACCAGAGCGAAGCAGTAACTGGATGCGAGTTCATTTGGCAATCATGGTCCGATTGGAAGAGCGATCAGCCTCGTCGCCACCGCCTGCTCGTCGGCAACACGCTTTGCAGCGTCCTTGAACAGCGACTTCTTCTTTCGAAGTTCGAGCACGAACGGTCGCCCTGTCCGGCGAGTCGTATGGGACACGGGAATATCGAGAACGCTGATGGCTTGGTGCAGGTGCTGTCGGCGAGCCTTCGCCAAGGGGAGATCGATGGCGGCGTCCTTGCTCTGCAGGAAGCTCGTGAGCGTCTGACAGTCTGCGCAGGAACACTTGGGGCTTGCGTCGATTCGCCAATCATCTGCGGCGCGCGCTGCGTCGCGGATCCGCTTCTGCACAACGGCGTTCATGCGGCGGGTCAGCGCGACCCTTCGAGTCTTCTGGCGGCCGACCGTGGGGAGTGCGTGCAATCGTTCGAGCACGTCGAACATGACGATAGATGCGTAGTTGTCGAGCTCGGCGTCAATAGCGACCAGCAAGCGCTTCAGGAATATTTCGTCGTCGAGCACAGCGCTCGCCTCAAGCAAGGCGAGTAGATCGAGTCGCTCGCGGTTGGCACATCGTGCACGAGCGTTCGGTGAAGCAAGACGATGCTGGGTGACATGTCTTGCCACCGTCAGTTCGAGAAGGATGTCGAAGGACGACGCAGCCACGCGCTGCCATGCGGTCTCCCCGGACCGCATTACCGCGCGGCAGAAGTCGGGAAACTGCGTGAGCCAGTCGAGTCGATCCCGGTCGCTTTCCAGGCTGAACCAGCGCCCGTCTGGCAACTCTTTGCGTTTGTGGAACAGGGCATGGCGATCGTCGCTGGAATCGTTCGAGCCGAGCCACCTGTCGAAAAGTTCCAGGCAGAAGGATTCGCCGTGGCGGTCTCCGAGTTCGAGCAGCGTCGGTATCTCTCGCCTGGTCAACGAGCTGATCGACAGGCCATGCAATAGCTCAGCGATGCGATTGGTCGACTGCAGGAGTTGCGCGAGCGCCAGTGCGTCGCGAAGCGTGTCCGGATTCTTTTCACGGGACTGGCCTGGCCAGACTTCAAGCAGCGAATCGATGGCCGAGTCCACGGTAGCAGCACCGAGCCTGTCAGCATCGTCGACGAGCTCGCGCAGCACGATCTGGCCACCGCTTCCGGATCGGGCGAGAATCCGGTAGCGATCGGTTGCCGGCCATAGCACGACCGCGGCCCTGCGGTACTCACGCTGCAGCGTATTGCCGTAGTTGCCCATGTAACCTTCGTATTCCTCGAGTTCCGGCGCGTGCGTCTCGAGGTCTGCCGTCCAGCAAAGCTCATCCTCGTCTGCACTGAGGTTCGGTAGCGCCACCGCGCGATCATTCATGTCACGCCATCTATCGAGCGAGGCGCCGCGTTCGATCAGCTCCTCGAGTTCGTAGTGCGTTTCTGCAAGCAGCACGTTCCCGGCGTTCTCTTCGCCGATGTCGTCGTCATCGTCGTCGTCCCACTCGTCGTCCCAATGACCGCGACCGCTGCGGTAATAGCGCGGCTCATCGACCATGGCGCTCCAGGTCTCTGTCACACTGACCAGTGCGAGATGCGCTTGCAGATCGAGTCTGGTTGCGGCAGCAAGCAGCGCTTGTGCGCGCGATCGATCCACGCCCTTCATCCGGTGCCACCCGAGACTGCGGGGACTGTAGGCGTGATCGAGCAGGTAGACGAGCTTGTCCAGCGACTTGCCGAAGCGACCCGTCGCCCTGTCCGCAGGATCGAAGTAGTCGGATAGCGCGTGCTGGAGTTCCACGTTCGACTCGGGCTCCGCCGCCGAGGCGGCGGCACGGAAGTGCAGCGTGTGACTCAGCACGATCCGATGGCCCGCCGTCACCGGCCGGACTTCGTGCTCGCACGTGGCGTAGAACGCATACAGACAGAGTCGAGGCTCGAGCGTGGTACGCGTAATGAAACGTTGTGTCTCGCCACGGTGTGACACGACAAGCGTGCCCCCTTTGTGAGGTGATGGCAGCACGACCACGAGCGTGCCGATCATGTCATCGTTGCGTTCGGTATCGCGGTGCGGTTTGAAGAATTGCCCGGGTCCGTACACCAGCAACTTGTCGACGCGGGCCGTGAGTCGTCCCGCTGGCAAGCCGAGCGTCTCGCGCATCTCATCAAGTGCAGGGGTGAGCGCCCGATTCCAGGCGCGCCGGTCAAGCGCGAGCTTGCGAGCTGGAATCTCGCCGACATCGCGCACCTGTGGGTCGAGCAAGGTGTCTTGCCCGCGTCCGAACGGGGCGGGTGACGCGAGCGCCGCAAGTTGCTTTGCTCGGGTCGCTGACACGGGCAATCGTAATTCGCCCTTTTCCTTGATCGAAAGTGTCAGTGAGCCGGCCGGCAATATCGTTCTGCACGCAAAGGCCGCGTCATCCTCTGCATTGTCGAGCGCGGCGGTCACTCGTCCGGTTACTGTTGCGGCATCGGTCATAGGCGTACTCCAGGTCGAATGATTCCGCCCGTGATGCTATCCGAGTTGATGCATGTTGGTCATCGTGATCGACCCGATCGACGTAGTACAGGGAGCAGGCGGAACGGATCGCTGGCGCGCTACTCCCGTATTCTCAGATGCGCTTGACGCGATCGGTGGCAAGCAGTTCGCGTGTGCTGTCAGGCATGATCAGACCATCGGTAACGCGTGCGTCCAGCGCGGCCTCCAGCTTGCGGATCGCTGGCAGACGGGCGATGACAGCGTCCAGTTGTTCTGAAGGCACCACGACCGCACCGCTGTCATCGGCCACGATCACGTCGCCGCTGTCGATGCTGACATCGCCGAGGGATACGCGGAACCCGATCTCCCCGGGGCCGTTGGCAAAGGGCGAGTTGGGGGAGAGGCCCGCGCACATCAGCGGCAGACCTACGGGTTCGATTCCCTCGACGTCACGCACCAGCCCATCGGTAATGAAAGCACTCCCACCCGCATTCCTGAGCATGCCCATGACGCGGTCGCCAATCACTGCACACCCTGACCATGCACCGGTGGCGGCGACCAGAATGTCACCGGGCCGTACCTCGCCGAGCGCTGCGAACACGGCCAGCACGTCGGCGGGGCCGCATCGGCACGTGAGTGCCGTACCGCAGAATCGGGTCGGCAGCACACCAGGACTCAAGTGGCGAATAGTCGTGGGGAGAGCGCCGCGACCGTTCATCGCGTCGGCCAGGAAGCCGGTCGGCACGTCGCGAAGCGCAGTCAGTTGCGCCTCGCTGGGACGCGGGTGATTTGTGTGGATCGTGAGAAGGGGTGGTTCTTCTATCATCGGATAGCAGGAGGCGCGGGTTGGCGGCACGATAGGGGTGCTTCAACTTGATATTAACGGGTTCAGTGAGTCTCTCCGCTGTACGGTAGTAGTCAGCCTGGACTTTGGCCGAACTCAATCGCGTCCGAGTCACCTCGACCCCGGTGCTTCCCCGATCTGCGGGTCAAGCGAGACCTGCGACCCGTCGGCCCGGCCGATGCGGTAGTCATAGGCCACGGCGCGTCCAGCAGGGAGCCGCCGGCGCGACGATGGGCGAGCGTGAAGAGCACCGCCGGAGCGCTATTTCGGCCTCATGCGGTGACACCTCGGTCTGCTGCTTCTCTATGGACACGAACGCCCGACTCCTGTCTGTGTACTCATTTTTCACGGACCTGCTTGCCAAGCGTACCGTGCCGGGCGACAGTTGCGAACATGAGCTTCTCTGGCACCCAGGCGCGCTACGAACGATTGCTGTCCGAGCAGGCGGCCTGGCGGTTGTTGCGCGCCGACAACGCGCCGATGGTGCTCGCCTTTCTCGCCGAGATCTTCGTCGATGAAAGCGAGGTTGCCTATTCGCAGGCCCGTACAGTGCTGGATGCGGAGCTTGTGGCGGCCCGGGCGCGCGGGCGCTGGGAGGCCGACACCTCGGCCGGTGTCTATCTGAACACGTGGATCCGAGCCGGCTGGTTACGCGAGATGGACGACAGGCTCACGCGCACGGATGCGGCCGAGGTGGCGCTGCGCTTCTGCCGTTCGCTCGATGAACGCACCAGTGGCACCACCGCTTCGCACCTGCGCATCGTTCAGGATGCGGTGCGCGATCTGGCCGTCAGCATCAATCCGGACCCGGCCGAGCGCATCGACATGCTGGCGGGGCGGAAGCGGGAGATCGAACGAGAAATCGCCGATCTCGAGGCCGGTATCGTCAAGGAGCTCGGCGCGGCCGAGCAGCGCGAGCGCATCCGCGAAATCTACCAGCTTGCCTCGGTCCTGACCGGTGATTTCCGGCGTGTCGAGGACGAGATCCGTACCCTCGACAAGGACTTGCGAGTGCAGATCATCGCCGGTGGGCAGACGCGAGGTGAAGTGCTCGATTCGGTCATGGAGCGTGAGGCGCTGCTCGCCGGTACCGATGCCGGTGGCGCTTTTGATGGATTCTTTCAGCTCCTTTGTGACGCCAATCGCTCGACTGAGTTTCGTGAGCAGTTGCGCAGCATCATGGATGCACCGGTGGCCCGGCAGCTGACGCCGCGGCAGCGACGCTTTCTCGATCAACTGGTACGCGAACTCGGCCGCGAAAGCGATCGGGTGCTGCGCGTTCGTCGCCGGACGGAGGAAGGCTTGCGTGCTTACATCGAGAGTGGTGCGGCGCTGGAAAACAGGGCCGTGGACCGTCTGATCGTCGCGCTCGAGCAAAAGGCCATCGAATTGCGCGAGGCAGAGCTCCCGTTGAAGAGCCGAACGACGTTGACATTACCGACCGGTGTGGTTCGCGTGGCGTCACCTGTCAGCATGAAACTGCGCCACCCCGACCATGCCCTGGACACTCGCGGCGTTGAGGAGCAACTGACGCGCCAGACGCTCGACAAGGGCATTCTCGACGCGCTCGATACGGTCCAGGTACGTGAGCTTGCCAAGCGTGCCCGCGCGGTGCTCGAAGCCGAAGGCCCGTTGACGATCGGTGGGGTGGTGGCACACACGCCCGTACAGGCCGGGCTCGAGGAGCTTGTCGGCTTTTTGCGTATCGCGCATTCGGTGGGCGCAGCCAGTCTGGAGCGACGTGAGTCCGTGAGCTTCTGCGAGCGCGACGGTACCCGCATGTCGGCGACCATTCCCGCGGTATTACTCAGCACCGACCTCTTTCCGGAATCACTCGATGAGCTTGTCGTATAGTGTTGCGCCAGCGTGATACCGAGCCCCTCGACTTCGCGTTGACGCACTCCTGACATCATGCATAAGCCGAACAACGGGCCAACACGGAACCCGGACAGTTTCATCGATCGTCTGCGACGCGAGAACACCCGATCTGACGGCGACGAAGGCGCTGCGTGGGTCGTTTCGCCAGAGCAGGCTGAGCAGACCGTGGAGGCGACGGTAGATGAAACAGCGGACGAGAAGGCCGCGCATACGGCAAACGGCACAATCGACGAAACGGCAGGCCCGGCGGCAGACGCCACGGAAGACCCGACGGCAGACAAGGCTGGACACGATCACGTAGAGAAGCCTGCGCGTCGCTTGCCACCTGAGGCTCGCCGTGTGCTGGTCTCGCTGATGCGCCAGGGTGTCGTGTTGGCGGCGCGCAAGGCCAAGGTGTTCGAAGCGCTGGTACGCCATGAGGATGCCATCCGCGCCCACCTTGCAGAGCTCTATCTGCAGCTGGTGCTGGACGAGCGGGCCGGCGTCGCCTTCATCCAGAGCCGCTCGTCCGATGTGCTGGAAGGGGATGATGATGCATCTGTCGATGCGGACGCGCTCGCCGAGGAACTCGACGATAGTGCCGAGGGTGCGACGTTGATCGCCAGGCGCACGATCTCGCTCTATGACACCTTGTTGCTGCTGATTCTGCGCAAGCACTACCAGGAGCGCGAGAGCGCGGGTGAGCAGCGCATCGTCATCGACATCGAGCGTGTGGAATCCGCTTTGGTGCCTTTTCTGCCGCTGACCGCGAGCGAGCGCAGCGATCGGCGACAGCTGAATTCGGCGATCACTCGTCTGGTCGAGAAGCGACTGTTGTCGCGCGTTCGCGGCGACGACGAGCGATTCGAAATCACACCTGTGATCCGCTACGTCGTCGACGCGGCGTTCCTCGACACCTTATTGGCCGAGTACGTACGGCTGGCGGGTGGCTCGAACGATGGCTCGAGCGATGAGACGAGTGGCGAGCCGAGTGCTGGGTCGGGCGATAGGACGAGCGGCGAGCCGAGTGTTGAGTCGAGCGTTCAATCGAGTCTGCTGCTACCTGAACCGAACTCGGATGAGGCTCTGCCGTGAACCGCGACTTGCATTACGCAGACGATATCGAAGCGACGGGCGAAACCGTGGCTGAGCCCTTCGACAGTCTGTTTGCGGTCGGGCAGATTCGTCTGGTCGAGCTCTCGGTCTACAACTGGGGCTCCTTCAACGGGCTGCATACCGCGAAAGTCGACCCGCAAGGCACACTTGTCACGGGCGACAACGGCTCGGGCAAGACCACGTTGATCGACGGGCTGATGGCGCTGTTGCTGCCGTCGGGCAGAGCGGCGTTCAACGTTGCTGCAGCACAGGGGGATCGAACTGACAGGACGCTGCTTTCCTACATGCGTGGCACTTTCGGCTCGGAGCACGATGGCGCGGCGACTCGCGTCAGAAGCACGCGCGAATCGGGTGTGGTGAGTGGTCTGCGTGCGCTCTACCGCGCGGATGATGGGTCCGAGGTCACACTCGCCGTGTTGTTCTGGACCACGCAGTCGACCAATGCGCTGGCCGACGTCAAGCGTTGCTATGCGATCGCCAGGAAGAACCTGGCGTTGAAGGAGATGCTGCACGCCTTCGGCGAAGGTAACGCTCGGGCGCTCAAGCAATGGCTCCGGGCGGATGTCGCGATCAGCTGCCTGGACGAGAATTTCTCGGACTACCAGGCGCTGTATCGCCAGCTGTTGTACATGGACAATCGCAACGCACCCGCGCTTCTTTCTCGAGCACTGGGGCTCAAGCGTATCGATGATCTCACCACCCTGATCCGCGAACTCGTGCTGGAGCCGAGCACGGTCCGCGACGATGCGCGCGTCGTTGTGAGCGAGTTTGCGGATCTCGTCGCCGTGCACGATACGCTGGTCGATGCGCGCAGCCAGCGCGACGCACTGGCGCGCCTGCCGGAACTTGCCGACACCTTGAGCCGGACCGCGGTGCTGATCGATTCCCTGCAAGGTGAGCGGGCGGCGCTGCCGGTTTACATGGCAAGGCGGGCACTTGAACTCTGGGAGCTGCGTGTCAAGCAACTCGAACAGGCGCTCGCCGACGTGGTCCGCTTGCTGGACGAGACCGAACGGCGCTCAATGACGATTGGCGAAAAAGTCGAGCGCTTTCACGAGGCTTATCTGCAACTCGGCGGTAATCAGATCGAGACGCTCAAGAAGGACCTGGAAGACGCGAGGCATCAGCTCGAAAGCGCGGTGCAGGCTGCATCCGAGTACCAGCGCAACATCGCTGCGCTCGACTTGCCTGATACGCTTGATGAAGCGGTGTTCAGCGACAACCGTGCACAGGCACTTGCCGCGCTGGAAAGCATCGGCAGTGATGTCGAGCGTGCCCAGGATCGTTTCGGCGAAGCAAGTGGCAGCCTGAGCGCCCGTCAGGAGGCCATGCGAGAGAATCGTGAAGAGGTCAGGGAGATCGCTGCTCGGCCGGATTCGAATATCGACTTGCGATTCCAGCAGCTACGCGACCGATTGATCGACTCCCTGTCGATGGACGAGAGTGAGTGCCGTTTCATCGGAGAGCTGCTGGACGTCCGCGAGGAGGAACGTCCATGGCAAGGAGCGATCGAGCGGGCGCTCGGTGGGCTGCGTACCACCTTGGTCGTACCCGAGTCGCGATTTCGTATGGTCACGCGTTGGCTCAATACACAGCACACTGGCCTGCACGTTCGCGTGCAGGTCGTCGACCTGGAGAGCTTGCCATCGCGGCCACCCGTGTTCATCGAGGCGGGCTACCTGCGCAAGCTCGTCTGGCGCGAGCACCCGTGGCGCGAGTGGTTGAAGCATCACCTGCAGCGCTTCGACCTGACGTGCGTTGACGATACCGCCGCATTGGATGTCACCCCGTTCTCGATGACACGCGAGGGGCTGATACACAAGGAGCGTGGCCGCTTCGAAAAGAAGGATCTGTCGCGCATCGATGATCGGCGTCATTGGAATCTCGGTTTCTCCAACACGGCACGGCTCGCGCTGCTAGAGAGCGACCATCAACGGCTGGCTGCCGAACTCGTCACCGCGAGCGAAACGGTGGCGGCTGCCCGCACCGCTCTGGATGCGCTGGCGACGCGGCGCAAACGCTGGGAGGCATTGGCCGAGATGCGCTGGGAGCAGATTGATGTGACCTCCCGCGAAACCCGACGCGATGCACTTGTTGCCGACATCGCGGCGCTCGAGCACGCCGGTGGTGATCTGTCGCGTGCACGCGTGGACTGGGACCGGGCGAAGGGTGAACTCCGCGAAGTCCAAGAGCGGGTCAAGACGCTCAGTGGCGAGCGGGGTGCGGCGGAGCAGTCGCTGCAGCAGGCAATGGATGCGGCGGAGCGGGCACGCGAGCGTGCCGGCGAACCGCTTGACGAGGTGTTTGTCGCGCAGCTGTTGACTCGCGTCGAGGAGCGATTCGGTGAACTCGGCCTGGCGGACCTGACGCGCATCGACGAATGCGGTCGTGAGCTGGGCGTGGCGATCGAGCGTGAGCTCGACAGCGTGAGCAAGCGGCAACGGAGTGCAGAACTCTCGGCGACCGGCGTCATGTCCTCATTCCGCGCGCACGAGAAGTGGCAGGTGATTGCGGTCGACTGGGGCGCGAGCGTCGATGCCCTGCCGGACTATCTCGCCCATCTCGACCACCTTGAGCGCGAAGGCCTGCCAGCGTTGGTCGAGAGCTTCGGTGAACGTCTGAACAAGCATGCGACGCAAGCGCTCGCGCGCATCATGACCAAGCTCGAGGCCGAGCGCGAGGACATCCTCGAGCGTATGGACACCATCAACCGGGTGCTGCGACGCACTGAGTTCAAACCCGGTTCGCACCTGAAGATCGGCACACGCAAGGAGCGTTATGCACACGTGCTCGAGTTCGATCGCAAGCTGCACCACGTGCTCGGTCAGATCAACAGTACGGATCACGATGCACGCTTTCACGATCTGGCCGAGGTGGTCGAAACACTCGACCAGGCGAGTTCTGCCGGCAGCGCACGGGCCAACTGGAGCTTGCAGTTGCTCGATCCTCGTCATCAGATGACCTTCTACGCCGAAGAACTCGATGACGGATCGCTCGCGGTGCGTGATGTGCTGGAATCCTCCAGCGGCAAGTCCGGTGGCGAGAAGGAAGCGTTCGCGGGCACGATCGTCGCGGCAAGCCTGGCCTATGTGCTGACGCCCGACGGTTGCGACCATCCGGTCTACTGCACCGTGTTTCTCGATGAGGCGTTTTCCAACACCGCCGAGATGGTCAGTCGCCGGGTACTTCGCGTATTTCGTGAACTCAAGCTGCACGTCAACCTGATCACGCCGTACAAGAATCTGAACCTGGCGCGTGAATCGGCGCGCTCGTTGTTGATTGCGGAACGCGATGCCGAGACGCACGAAAGTCGCCTCAGCGAGGTAACCTGGGAGCAGATCGACGAGCGACTGGCGGCTGCACGTGAGCGGCGGCTGAGCGAGAGTGTCGATGCGCTCGACATCGTCGTCGAACCGGCGTGAGGGGCAAGCTTGCAGGAATGTTCGGGTGAGACCGGGCGAAGGCTCCGACTGGGGTCGGTTTCCGACCGAGGTCCTCGACACACTGCGCCGACGCGAGTGGCTCGATTCCGCCCGACTTGCTGCGAGACTGCTCGGTGAGCGATCTTTTCCGATTCGCGTCAATCTGAAACCACCGAGCGGTGGCCAGGCCATCGATGACCTGTCGCGCTTCCGGCGCTGGGTCGAGGCTTGGGGGGCGTTTCCCGAGCCGACAGCGGTAGTCTGGGAACATCGACGGTTGCGCAAGCTCGATGAGCAGCGTCTGCCGGTGACGTTGCAGCTCGATTCGATGCACGCTCTCGCACATGTGCTCGGAGCGCAAGCGATCGCCCGATTCAAGGCCTGGGAGCCGCGACTTGCTCCCTTGCTGGCACTTGCCGACGAAAGCCATCGAACCGCCCTGTATCGTGTTCTGGCAACGCGGATCGAGCGCATCGAGCGTCTGCAGCCTGTCGATGTCGACCTGCTGACCAGGCTGATTCCGCAACTGTCGCGTGGCATGGGGCGTGGCGCTTACTTGCGTGCGCTCCCGCTTGAAGGCGTCGACACCAAGTTCGTCGAACAACAACGCGGCCTCGTCGTCGATCTGCTCGACGTGCTGAACGAAGGTGACGTGACTACGGTGGGAGGATTGCAAGCCTGGCTGGATTGCAAAGACAGCCCGAGTGGTTGGGTCGTGATCCGACCGCTGTGCAACAACACGCGAGCGGCGCTCGGCAACCTGCCTATACTGCAACTCCCGATGCAATCTCTTTCCGCGCAGGCATTGCCGGCGCAGCAGATACTCGTGGTCGAGAATCTGCAGTCCGGTCTCGCCTTGCCAACCCTGCCCGGCACCATCGCTGTCATCGGTGCTGGACGTAATGTCGCCTGGCTCTCGGCGCCGTGGCTGGCGCACTGTCAGGTCGGCTACTGGGGCGATGTTGACACCTGGGGGCTGCAGATACTTGGGGAAGCGCGTGGGCACTGTCCACACCTTGAGTCGCTGATGATGGACCGACCCACTCTCGAGGCGCATCGCGAGCGACTGGTGAGCGAGCCCGAAAGTTGTTCGCAGGTGAGTGATCGGTTGACCGACGATGAGCGTCTACTGCTTGAAGAGCTTGGGTCTGTGCGAGACGGCTTCCTGCGGCTCGAGCAGGAGCGTCTGTCGGCGGACTGGATCGTCCGGCGGCTTTCGGAATGGCGTGAGCGGTAGTTGCCAGTTGATGGCCTGACGATGGCTGGATGACGGACGATTACTTGAATTTTCAAGAGGGAGTGACAACATGCCAGCACGATCGGCGAGCACCGGGCGATCTGCAGCTCTGCAAACAACGAAGCGTAGCCGCACCCCCATCGGCTGGCAGACTTCCGACGAGGACGAACGCCAGCGACGCGTGCAACGCGGACAGCGTGCGGAGGGAATTGCATGGCAAGCGTTGGAGCCGAGTCTTGCGCCTCTGGGCCGGCATCTGGTTTCTCTGTACGATCGTCCGGTCGAAGCGGGCTATGTGGTGGAGCTGCGCGGGTTCGATGATCAGGCAATCAATGGCTGCTCCTGCATCGATTTCCGCATCAACGGTCTTGGCACGTGCAAGCACATCGAGGCGCTGCGTCATGCACGACGGCGGCAACGGAACAAGCGCCCCTCGCGTCGAGTGACCGAAATTGTGCTCGATCGGCGCGAGCAACCGCCTCGGTTGCGGGCAGCAGATCTGGGCATCTGGCGCGCGACGCGCTTGCCGGACGCGCTGTCCGGGCTGGACGGCGCCCCGGTCTTCAGTGTCGCGCGCGCCGATGAGATTCTGCTTGCACTGAAGTCGTTGAGTCCGGGGCAGCGTCGACGGTTCCGTCTGGCAGAAAGCCTCGTCGAACACATCGAGCAGACGCGTGCACAGGAAAGGCTTGCAAAGCGCCTGCGACGGATTACCGACGTTGATGCAACGGACGCCATCGGGTTGAAGCTTCCGCTTTATCCCTACCAGCGCGAGGGCATGTTGCATCTGGTAACGCGACGTCGCGCGATCCTTGCTGACGAAATGGGGCTAGGCAAGACGGTGCAGGCCATTGCGGCCTGTGCGCTGCTCGCGCGGCTCGGACTGGTCTCGCGTGTACTGGTGGTTAGCCCGGCATCACTCAAGAGTGAGTGGGCCGAGCAGATCGCGCTGTTTACCGATCTGCCATTTCGGATTGTGGAAGGTTCGGTGGGCGAGCGACTACAGGCGTACGCGGAAGGTGCGTTCTTCACATTGACCAACTACGAGCAGATCCTGCGTGACGAGCATCGCGTGATCAATGACCTTGCGCCAGACGTTATCGTGCTCGACGAAGCGCAGCGGATCAAGAACTGGCGATCGAAGACGGCTGAGGCGATCAAGCGATTGCCGAGCGACTACGCCTTCGTGCTGACCGGCACGCCGCTGGAGAATCGCATCGACGAGATCTACTCGATCATGCAGATCGTCGATCCCGCCGTTCTGGGCCCGTTATTTCGCTTTAACCGGTCGTACCACGTATTGAACGAGCGAGGTGCGCCGGAGGGGTACAAGAATCTCGACCGGCTACACACGACCCTGCGCCCCCATGTGCTCCGCCGAAGAAAGCATCAGGTCGAAGGCGATCTGCCACCGTGCTCGGTGCGCACGTTGATGGTTCCGATGAGCGATGAGCAGCGAGATCTCTACGCGATCCATGAAGGCAAGGTGGCGCGGCTGATGGCGATCGGCAAGCGTCGTCCGTTGCTGCCGGACGAGATGAAGCGCTTGCAGATCGCGCTCGGCTGCATGCGCATGAGCTGCGATAGCGGCTACATTCTGGATTCCGATCTGCAGGCAGCACCCAAGCTCGACGCGTTCGAGCCGCTGTTGGATGAACTGCTGGCGGGAGATCACAAGCTGATCGTGTTCTCTGAGTGGATCCGCATGCTCGAGCTTCTACAGCGGCGGCTCGATGCGAAAGGTATCGAGTATGCGTTGCATACCGGCTCGGTCGCGCAGAAGCGACGGCGAGTCGAAATTGACCGATTCAAGAACGATCCGGCGTGCCGGTTGTTCCTTTCGAGTGAATCCGGTGGCGCCGGATTGAACCTGCAGGTAGCCGACGTGGTGGTCAACCTCGATCTGCCGTGGAATCCAGCGAAACTTTCGCAGCGTATTGCCCGTGCCTGGCGCAAGCACCAGACGCGTTCGGTGCAGGTACTAAACTTCGTTGCCGAGCACTCCATCGAGCAAGGCATGCTCGCGCGGCTGGAGGGAAAGCAACGCCTTGCCGACGGTGTTCTCGATGGTGGTATCGCCGCCATGGATCTGCCGAGTGGCCGAGGTGCCTTGATGTCGCAACTGGATGAATTGGTGGATCAAAAGCACGTGTCCGCTATCCGGTCAGACCGGGATGCCATTCTGTCGGCCGACGTTGCCGACGGCGATGCGCCAGAGTGGTCTCCAGCGGCGGCAGCCTCGACAACGTTGCGTGATCTGCTCGGCGCTGCTCTACAGCGCTTCGACCCGACACTGCGGCGTGTTGATATTCTGATGACGGATGACAGGCGGACCTTGTTTGTTGGCGCGGTTGCCGAACACGACGAGATCGAGCGCTGGCTGAAGGCGAGCCTGGAATTCAGCGAGCAGATCGGCGGCCAGGGCGACAACGCGGAATTCCATTTTCACGTCACCACTCCTGAGTTCATGGCTGCATTGTTCGCACTCAGTGATGGTGGGGCACTTGGCGTATCGGGCCGACGACAGGTCTTGGTCGTGGATGGGGAACTGGTTGTCGATGAGGTGTTGCTGGACGAGCCGCTGCTTGGGCCGACGGGGCGGAGCGACGCAGACCGTGACCGGGCAATGCGCCAAGCCGTCCGTCAGGTCATCGAAGTGCACCGGCGCACCCTCGAGGCAGCGGCAATGCTCATCGATGGTGGGTTCGACGAACAAGGCGAACTGCTGGCAGCACCGGTGCGCGAATCACTGAGCGAAGCGTTGCAAGCGCTCGAGTCAGATCACCGGCTTCCCGACGACCTCTGTACCGGGACATGGGATGTGTCGCCGCCACCGATCAAGCGGTTCCTCGAATTTGAGTGATGCAGGTGCGGCTCAAGAATTTTCCTTCGATGCCGTTATGTCAGTGCTGAGGCTGCACTGCTTCTGGCCATCCTGACGACGAGAAGAGATCGATGTTCGGACTCGTGAAACGGGTCGCTAGGGATGGGCCAATCTGATCGCTGCCTCCGGCGACGACTTCGTCGATTTTCGCGGTCAGTATGTACACGGGTTCGAAGCACTGGCACGCTGGCAGCATCCCGTTCATGGGTTGATGTTTCCGGATGCGTTCATCGAGTTGGCTGCCGAAGCGGGGTGCCTGCACGAACTGGACTACTGCATTCCTGAATCGCCTGGCTGATCACGGTGTAATAATACAACTCGACGACTTCGAAAAGGGGTATTCCTCCCTCCGGCACTTGCACGACTTTCCGGTCAAGGGTGTCAAGGTAGATCGTAGCTTTCTCTTTGGATTCCCTATCGATAGTGTTGGTTGTGGAGAGCTCGGCCATGCGCTCCCCGATCGCCTCCTGCGCTTCAGCGGATCGCCGGTACACGCCGTAGGGTCAGCCTACAACGCGGCAGGGTTGTCGAGCTCATGTCCGAGATCCTTGAGATCCTTGTAGCGATCGCCGACTCGGTGGTGGGGTCGGCCGCCATTGGCGCCACCGAGCACGACCACGATCTCGTCGGCACAGGGTGCGTTGGGAATCGCGAATTGCACTGTCAGGTAGTAGGAGCGTCTGCCGGCATCGTGCCGTTACCGACTGTCGGTGTTGCCGCCGCTTGGAACTCGATCAGTCTCTCGTCATGTGCTGGCCTTGCTCACGCCGATACTGCTGCATGGCAGAGTCGAAGTCCTTCACCGTACCAGGAACAAGTGGCCGGTACAGGAAGCGCAGAATCCAGCCGGGAATCCACCGGCCGCGTTCCTCGCGTCTCACGCGTGCGCGCGGATGATCAAGGAAGGCTCGCATGCCCCGTTTGATAACGGGCACCTCCGCGTGAAACTCGATTCTCGACAGATGTTTCAGGTTCTTGTACCCGTAATGCTCGGGGACGACGAGCCTCAGTGGCGCCCCGTGCTCGATGGTCAGCGACTCGTCATTCAGCGTATCTGCCAGCATCACGTTCGCGCCGAGCAGATCTTCCAGTAACAGGGATGTCTTGTAGCCGTCCTGCGCGTACAGGACCGCAGCGACAATCGGACTGTTCGAGTCTTGCCGCGGTCGAATGTACTCTTCGTAGAAGTCCGAAAAACTGACCCCGCGCCAACGCGCGCCGACATGACTCCAGGTGGCGACGCAATGGAAGTCAGCCTCGAGGCTGGTTCGCGCAAGGTCTGTCGATGCCATGTCGACTCTGAATGTCGCTCCCTTGTTGACTTTCACCTCGATCGAGCGCTTGTCCAGGACGGACGGAAACCTGGCGGCATAGAGAGGCAGTCCAAATCTCGGGAAATCCTTTCGTGTTCTCTGACCCGGAGGTAAAGTTGCCACTGTCGTCTCCTTTCGGGCGGGGCTGTGCGTCGCGGTGTTTGCGCTGTCTCCGCCTGGAGTGCGCAAGCATACCTTTAAGAAGACGCCTTGCCAGCAAGGGAGGCTTGCTTGCCCTGTCAATGTCGAGGAGGAAGACGGCTAGCCACTACGACTAGCCTTTCACACCGCCTTCCGAGAGGCCTGACACCAGATACCGTTGGGCGATCAGGAACACGACCGTGATTGGCAGACCGGACAGGATGGCCGCTGCTGCAAAATCACCCCAGAAGAACTGAAAGTCATTCAGATACAGGCGCGACCCCACGGCCAGCGTCATCTTCGTCTCGGAGCGTATCAGGATCGACGCGATCGGATAGTCATTGACGAAGCCGATGAAGGCAAGTACGAAGACAACGGCGAGGATCGGCACGGCAAGCGGCAGTAGCACATGGCGAAAGCTCTGCCAGGGTGTCGCGCCATCGATGATGGCGGCTTCATCCAGTGCCGGATCGAGATTGTCGAAGTAACCCTTGATGGTCCAGATGTGCAAAGTCAGTGCAGACAAATAAACCAGTACCAGTGCCCAGTGAGAATCGATACCGAGCACGGGTGTCGCGTCGCCGAGCGAGTCGAAGATCGCGTATATCGCGACCAGGGCCAGAGTGGTCGGAAACATCTGGATCAACAGCAGGGAGTCGAGCAAGGCCAGACGGCCTCGGAACTTGAGGCGACTGAAGCCGAATGCGGCGATAGTCGACAGGAACAAGACCCCCGTTGCCGCGACCATGCCTACCTTGATCGAATTCCACATCCAGAGGAGTACGGGAAAACGTGGTGGCACGACCGTGCCGTCATCGCGTGTGTATTCGAGCCCGAAGGCCAGATACCAGTGCTCGAGAGTCGGCTGGGAAGGAATGAGCGAACCCGTCGAGAAGTTTCCCGTGCGCAGGCTGATCGATACGATCATCAGGAACGGGAACAGGATGATCGACAGGAACACGATGAGAAAACCGTGCGCCAGCCACTTGCGTAGACGGACCGATCGCGGATCCTCGACCATCATGGTTGATGTCCTCGACGCCTGAGCGCCACCAGGTTCGCATAGGCCAGTAATCCGACCACGATGAAGATCAGCAAGGTGATTGCGCCGGCGAGTCCGAACTGCTGTCCGGAGTCCTGGAAGGCGAGTCGGTAGGTGAAGCTGCCGAGGATGTCGGTCGACCCCGCCGGTATGCGCGTACCGGGAATGTCCGGCGCGCCGTTCGTCAAGAGCAGGATCAGCACGATATTGTTGAAGTTGAAGGCAAACGTCGCGATCAACAACGGCACGAAAGCTGGAATGATCTGCGGCAGGGTGATCTTCATGAAGGTCTTGAACGGGCCGGCACCATCAAGAGTAGCTGCCTCGACGTGCTCGTTGGGTACGGACTGCAGATAGCCCATCGCCAGCAGCATCATGTAGGGGTAGCCGAGCCAGACGTTGACGATCATGACCATGGTGCGGGCCAGCGTCGGATCGGTGAACCAGTCCGGGCGCCCGCCGAACAGGGTTTCAATGATGAGATTGATTTCCCCGAAATTCTGGTTGAAAAGTCCCCTGAAAACCAATATCGAGATGAAGCTCGGCACGGCATAGGGGAGTATCAGGAGCAGGCGATAGAGGCGCTTGAACGCAAGATGCCGCCACTGCAGGACTGTTGCCAGTGCCACTCCGAGCGAGAAGGTGAGCACGGTGGACAGGCAGGCGAAGACCAGCGTCCAGATGAAGATCCCGACCATCGGTTCACGTATGCCGGGGTTTGTGATTATGCGCTTGAAATTGGCGAGCCCCACGGGCACGCGCCAGCCGGGTGCAACGCTCTTGCCGTCACCATCGACGTAGAAGCCACGGGTATCGTCTGCCGTCAGTACCCGATCATCGACAGTCGACTCGAGAACACCGTTCTCGGCCCGAGTGAACTCCGGTTGCGTCGCGGCAAACGTTCGTAGGCTGGCATAGTGAAGCTCGCCAGTCTCATCGGGCAATTCGATGGTGAGGTTCTCGATTGCCTTGCGATGCTTGATGACGTCGCGGCGTGGCAGTGTCTCGGGTGGTGCCGTGTCGAGCAATATTATGCCAAGCGTGGCAACGCTGCCATCGAGCGGGTGATGCTCGCTGATCAGCGTCGGCTGCTCGTCGGTCCCGGGGAAAAGCAGCCGATACATCGGCGTCCCCGAGGCGCCTTCCTCCTGCACGAGCGAGAATGGTCGACTGGACGCCTCGTCGACAATTCGGGTCGACAGGATGACAGCGGTCGCCCGTTCCTTCGTCAGGAGATTGAAGGAGCCGTAGTTGGTGAAACCGAGCCAGATCGTGTAACCGACCGGAAAGGCGATGAACAGCAGTACCGCGGCAACGGCAGGAAACACGAACCTTGCCGCCAGAAAGCGCCGTTGCCCGAAAACGACGGCAATGCCCGTTGCCAGAAATAAAAGAAGAACACCGTATAGCGGCTGACCGAGCAGGTAGAGTCGCTGCGCGATAGCAAGCAGCCCGACGCAGGCCAAACCCGTTATCGCCAGCCGCATGCGCTTGGCCTGTCAGCCGTTGCGCCGCCTGGAAGCTTACTCCCCGAGGATGCGTGCGGCCGCGTCGTCGAGGGCCTCGCCTGGTGTCTGAGCACCTGTAGTGATATTCGCAAGGGCGGGTTCCATTGCTGACCAGAACGCGCCCATCTCGGGGTTCGACGGCATCGGTATGCCGCCCGCGGCTATGTCGAGCATGGCGGCGACATTCTCGTCGGATTGCGCCGCGGCGGCCGACGTGTCAGCCAGTCCGCCAAGCACACTGCCTGAATTCCACGTGGCCAGTCCCTCATCGGTCAAGGCATGGTTCTCGAGGAATTCGACGGCGAGGTCGGCGTTGGGGGATGCGGCATTGATGCCTGCGGAGAGCACGCCGACGAAGGGGGGTACCGCCGCACCGTCGATGGCCGGAATGGCCGCGACGCCGAAGTCGATGCCCGATTCGTCGAGGGCCGCCCAGGACCAGGGCCCGTTGACGATCATTGCCACTTCGCCTTTGTTCATGGCCCCTTCCATGACGCCATAGTCGACGCCTTTCGGCATGGTGCCGCCGTCGATCAGTCCGGCAAGCGCTTCGGCACCGATCAGCGCTCCTTCGTTGTTCACGCCGGTCTCGTCGCCGACATAGCTGCCGTCGACCTTCTGGAAGGCGAAGCCGCCGTTCGCCATCATCAGCGGGAAGGTAAAGTAGGTGTTGTTGTAGTCCCACAGGATTGGCGCTATGCCATCAGGCAGTTCCAGCTCGGCTATGTCGTCCAGGCTCTCGGGTGGCGCGTCGATGATCGCCTTGTTGTAGAGGAGAGTGGCTGCTTCCAGTGCAACCGGATAGCCCCAGATCTTGCCGTCGAAACTCAGCGCCTCGATGCCGGTTTCCAGGACGCCCTCGGCGAAAGCACTCGCCGGCTGCACGGGCTGGATCAATCCGCCCGAGGCCCATTCTCCAAAGCGATCATGGGCCCACAGCACAATGTCCGGTCCGTCGCCGGTCGCTGCGGCCTGTTGATACTTGTCCGGCAAGGGCTCGACCTCGAGAACCTCGACGGCGATGCCGAGCTCTTCCTCGAACCGCTTGCCGACCTCGGCGAGTTGATCTGCACCCCGGTTGGCACCCATCCAGATGACCAGCTTGTCGTCATCGAATGCGAATGCGGTCGGTGCGGTTGCACTCAACGAGGCGCCGAGCATTACGGCGAGGGTCGGTGAAGCAGGTGTGAAGCTGATCATGAGACATTCATCCGGTCGGGAAGTCTCTTTGATACTAACGGAAGATCATGCACTCTGAAGGTCACGAAAAGCTCGAATACCGCTGTGCCGCCTTGATCGAGGAGCTGCACCTTGGCAACGCCGCTGATCTTCACGATGTGTCCGCGTTGAGCGGAGGTGTTTCCTCGGACATCGCATCGGTGCGTGTCGGTGACAAGCGCTACTGCGTGAAGTTTGCGCTACCCAAGCTGAAGGTCGCATCCGACTGGTATGCGCCAGTACAACGCAATGCAGCTGAATACGCCTGGCTTGAAGTGGCAGCGGACGTGGTGCCCGGTTGCGCGATTCGGCTATTCGGGCGTTCTGAACAACTGCATGGCTTCGTGATGGAGTTCGTGGACGGCGATGACGTCTATCTCTGGAAGAGTGCGCTTCTGAGTGGACGACCTCCGCAAGGTGAAGCCGGCATCGTGGGGGACAGCCTGGGCCGCGTGCAGGCGGTATCTGCCCGGCCGGAATTCGGTAGATCGCGATTCTGCAATCGCGAAGATTTTCACGCGCTCCGGATCGAGCCTTATCTTGTCTTCACCGCGGGTATTCATCCCGCGGTCGGAGCTGAATTGAAGGCGCTTGCGCGATCGCTCTACCTACACGCGGACGTATTGGTGCATGGCGATGTGAGCCCGAAGAACATCCTGATTCGCCAGGGAGCCCCGGTCATTCTGGATGCAGAATGCGCGACGATGGGCGACCCGGCGTTTGATCCGTCCTTCTGCCTCAATCATCTGCTTTTGAAGGCGATTCATGTCCCGGCGCTGCGCGACGCATTGTTTGCAGCCGTCGATCAATTCTGGGAGGCTTATCGGTCCCATATCGCCTGGGAAGATCCGGCAGCGGTGGAGGCGCGCATCTGTGCCTTGCTACCCGCCTTGATGCTGGCGCGTATCGATGGAAAATCACCGGTCGAGTATCTGAGCGAAGCCTGTCGACGCGAGGTGCGCGAAGTGGCGCTATCCTTGATTCGTCAACCGGTCTCGACCCTTGCCGACTACATGGGCGATTTGAAACCTCGTCTGGAGGAATTACGCACGTGACGATTATCGAAAGTGTTCGGGGAAGGCGGGTCTGGGACTCGCGTGGCAATCCGACCGTGGAAGTGGACGTGACGCTTGCCAGCGGCGTGTATGGGCGTGCCATGGCGCCGGCCGGCGCGTCACGTGGTACCCGCGAGGCAATCGATCTTCGTGATGGCGGATCGGCGTTGCGCGGCATGAACGTACGTCGGGCGCTTGCCAACGTGAATGGTCCGATCGCGGCTGCCTTGCAGGGACGGGATGTGCAGGATCAGCAAAGTGTCGACGGGGCCATGCTGGCTATGGATGGCTCGCCCCTGAAAGACAAGCTGGGTGGCAACGCGATGGTTGCGACCTCCCTGGCGGTGTTGCATGCAGCGGCCGCCGATGCAGGTATACCGCTCTGGCGGCACGTTGCGGATGTCGCAGGAACCACGCCGTCATTGCCGCTACCTGAAATCCAGATCTTCGGCGGCGGTGCCCATGCTGGTCGGCGTGTCGACATTCAGGATTTCATGATCATGGTACCGGGTGCGGGCAGTTTCGACGAGGTCATGGAGATCACCAGCGAAGTCTATTTTGCCGCAGGCGCCATCATGAAGGAGAAGGGCAGGCTTGCCGGTGTCGCCGATGAGGGTGGCTGGTGGCCGATGTTCGACAGCAATGAGGAAGCCTTGGAAACCCTGGTTGCGGCGATCGAGAAAGCCGGAGAGAAGCCCGGTGAACGCGTGGTCATATCGCTCGATATCGC